>Ga0209834_10001263_pt1 | contig 14443 bp, 5 predicted proteins | sample Mar14236cmmetaG_FD_184134 | JGI IMG/M metagenome (GOLD analysis project Ga0209834, IMG submission 184134) | Marine hydrothermal vent microbial communities from Guaymas Basin, Gulf of California to study Microbial Dark Matter (Phase II) - Marker... ...
CCTATCCAACGAACTGCAGAACTACATACCCTTAACAAAATCAAAGGGCTTTTTCTTTTTTCCTGGTTCTCTCACTTAAATTCCGGAACAGCCAGAAATGTACAACAATTTTAAAATAAAAAATTTGCAATAAAAAAATCCCGGCAGCGACCTACTCTCCCGCAGGCTCGCGCCCGCAGTACCATCGGCGCTGGGGAGCTTAACTTCCGTGTTCGGAATGGGAACGGGTGTTTCCTCCCCGCTATGGCCGCCGGGAAAAATTGCTTTCTTTTTTGCCCTTTGAAAACTGCACGGCGAAGGTTACCCGCATTTAACCCTCGGCCTATTAGTACCAGTAGGCTGAAGCGCTTACGCGCCTTACACCACTGGCCTATCAACCTGGTCATCTTCCAGGGGCCTTACCTCCCTGACGGAGTGAGAGACCTTATCTTGGGGTGGGCTTCCCGCTTAGATGCCTTCAGCGGTTATCCCGTCCGGACATGGCTACCCAGCGATGCCGCTGACGCGACAACTGGTACACCAGAGGTCCGTCCATCCCGGTCCTCTCGTACTAGGGACAGCTCCCCTCAAGTCTCTTACGTCCGCGGCGGATAAGGACCGACCTGTCTTGCGACGGTCTAAACCCAGCTCGCGTGCCGCTTTAATAGGCGAACAGACTAACCCTTGGGACGGGCTACCGCCCCAGGATGCGACGAGCCGACATCGAGGTGCCAAACCTCCCCGTCGATGGGAACTCTCGGGGGAGATAAGCCTGTTATCCCCGGAGTACCTTTTAGCCGTTGAGCGACGGCCCTCTCACACGGGACCGCCGGATCACTAAGCCCTGCTTTCGCACCTGCTCGAGGTGTCCCTCTCGCAGTCAAGCCCCCTTATGCCTTTGCACTCTACACGCGATTTCCATACGCGCTGAGGGGACCTTTGGGCGCCTCCGTTACTCTTTAGGAGGCAACCGCCCCAGTCAAACTGCCCACCAAGCACTGTCCCCCATCCGGATAACGGATGCGGGTTAGAACCTCAACATGACAAGGGTGGTATTCCACTGACGGCTCCAGGGAGACTAGCGCCTCCCCTTCTCAGCCTCCCACCTATTCTATACATGCCATATCAAGATTCAATGCCAGGCTGCAGTAAAGGTTCCGGGGTCTTTCCGTCCTGCCGCGGATAATCGGTATCTTCACCGATACTACAATTTCACCGAGCCCCCCGTCGAGACAGTGCCCAAGTCGTTACATCATTCATGCGGGTCGGAACTCACCCGACAAGGAATTTCGCTACCTTAGGACCCTTATAGTTAGGGCCGATGTTCACCGGGGCTTCGATTTGGGCCTTGCAGCCCGCCTCTTAACCTTCCGGCACTGATCAGACCTCAGTCCCTATACGTCCCCTTTCGGGTTTGCAGAGACCTGTGTTTTTAGTAAACAGTCGCCTGGGCCTCTTCGCTGCGGCCTCCTCGGGCTTCCCATTAATGGTACACCCTACACGAGGCACCCCTTCTCCCGAAGTTACGGGGCCAATTTGCCGAGTTCCTTGACGGGGGTTAGCTCGCTCGCCTTAGCATACTCAGCCAGCCTACCTGTGTCGGTTTGCGGTACGGTCACCTGAGCGCATCACCTAGAGGTTTTTCTGGGCAGCTGGAGTCGACCCCTTCGTCCCTATAAAAGGGAACCCCCATCACAGCTCGGGATTAACGAGGGTGCGGATTTGCCTACACCCTCTCCCTTACTGCTTGGACCTGGTATTTCAGCACCAGGCGGGCCTATCCTGCTGCGTCACCCCATCGGCTTAGCAGCGCCCAAGGTGGTGCCGGAATTTTGACCGGCTGCCCATCGCCTACGCCTTTCGGCCTCGGCTTAGGACCGACTAACCCTGGGTGGACGAGCCTTCCCCAGGAAACCTTAGGCTTCCGGCGGGAGGGATTCTCACCCTCCTCTCGTGTACTCATGCCGGCATCATCTCTCCCACGTCGTCCAGGTACCTCACGGTTCCCCTTCAACCTACCGTGGGATGCTCCCCTACCGAGCCACTTTCAGGTTCCATGTCCTAAGTTCACATTCCAAAAGGATGGAACTCAGGACAAAGAACCAAGTGACTCCCGCAGCTTCGGTAGCAGGCTTAAGCCTCGTTACATTTTCGGCGCAGGATCACTCACCCAGTGAGCTGTTACGCACTCTTTAAAGGATGGCTGCTTCTAAGCCAACCTCCTGGCTATCTAAGCGACCCCACATCCTTTACCACTTAGCCTGCTTTAGAGACCTTAGCTGGCGGTCTGGGCTGTTCCCCTCTCGACCATGAAGCTTATCCCCCATGGTCTGACTCCCGCGCTAAGGAATGGTGGTATTCGGAGTTTGGTTGAGTAAAGGAGTCCGAAGACCCCTTTCTCATCCAGTGCTCTACCCCCACCATCCATGCGCGAGGCTAGCCCTAAAGCTATTTCGGGGAGAACCAGCTATCGCCAGGTTTGATTGGCCTTTCACCCCTACCCGAAGCTCATCGCCCCACTTTTCAACGTAGGTGCGTTCGGGCCTCCATGCACGATTAAGTGCACTTCACCCTGGCCTCGGGTAGATCACCTGGTTTCGGGTTTACTCAGAGTAACTTGACGCCCGGTTAGGACTCGCTTTCGCTACGGCTCCGGGGCTTAAAACCCCTTAACCTCGCTACTCTGAGTAACTCACCGGCCCATTATGCAAAAGGTACGTGGTCACCCTCCTGAAAGATAAATCTTTCAGGATAAGGCTCCCACCGCTTGTAGGAGCAGGGTTTCAGGCTCTATTTCACTCCCCTTCCGGGGTTCTTTTCACCTTTCCCTCACGGTACTTGTGCACTATCGGTCACTGGGGAATATTTAGCCTTGGGAGGTGATCCTCCCAGCTTCCCACCGGATTTCTCGTGTCCGATGGTACTCAGGTTCAACCCGCGGAAAACTTTCTCCCTTTTCGGGTACGGGGCTATCACCCTCTCTGGCTGACCTTTCCAGTGTCATTCCCCTAAGGGAAAAAGTTTCCCTCCCTCACCGCAGCTTGGGAAGGGTTGAACCTACAACCCCAGATGAGCAACGCCTGCGGGCTTTAACACTCATCTGGTTTGGGCTGTTCCCCTTTCGCTCGCCGCTACTCAGGGAATCGCTGTTGCTTTCTTTTCCTCGGGGTACTAAGATGTTTCAATTCCCCCGGTTCGCCCCTGCATCCTATGTGTTCAGATGCAGGTAGTGCGGTATTACCCGCACTGGGTTACCCCATTCGGAGATCCCCGGATCACAGCCTGCTAGGCGGCTCCCCGGGGCTTATCGCAGCCTGCCACGTCCTTCATCGCTTCCCAGTGCCAAGGCATCCGCCCTACTCCCTTAGTAGTTAAATGCAGGACGGTAACCTTTCACCATGCAGTTTTCAAAGAGCAAACAAAAGCAAGGTAGCCTGTAAAACGACTACCAGAATTTGCAACTTATTCTGGTGGGCTCACCTGGACTTGAACCAGGAACCTCTGCCTTATCAGGACAGCGCTCTAACCCGTTGAGCTATGAGCCCACACACAATGGATAAAGGTAGAGCAGGCAGTTTGAGAGATTTTACTCTTGAAAGGAGGTGATCCAGCCGCACCTTCCGGTACGGCTGCCTTGTTACGACTTCACCCCCCTTGCCAAGCACACCTTCAATACCCTCCCCCCGGCAGAAACCGGTTAGTTGGGTATCTTCGGGTGCGCTCAACTCGGGTGATGTGACGGGCGGTGTGTACAAGGGCTGAGAACGTATTCACCGCGGCGTGGCTGATCCGCGATTACTAGCAATTCCGGCTTCATGCAGGCGAGTTGCAGCCTGCAATCCGAACTGGGGCTGGGTTTTAGGGATTTGCTCCTCCTCGCGGAGTCGCGTCCCGTTGTCCCAGCCATTGTAGCGCGTGTGTAGCCCAGGGCATAAGGGGCGTGATGACTTGACGTCATCCCCTCCTTCCTCCGCCTTAAAGCGGCAGTCCCCCTAGAGTGCCCGGCATTACCCGCTGGCAACTAGGGGCAAGGGTTGCGCTCGTTAAGGGACTTAACCCGACACCTCACGGCACGAGCTGACGACAGCCATGCACCACCTGTGCTGGCTTCCCAACCAAAAGGCTGGGATCGCGAACCCTTTCGGGCCGCTACTACCAGCATGTCAAGCCCTGGTAAGGTTCTTCGCTTTGCATCGAATTGAACCACGCGCTCCACTGCTTGTTCAGCCCCCCGTCAATTCTTTTGAGTTTCAGCCTTGCGACCGTACTCCCCAGGCGGGGTACTTAACGCGTTAGCTTCGGCACGGAGGGAAATGCTCCCCCCACACCTAGTACCCATCGTTTACGGCTAGGACTACCGGGGTCTCTAATCCCGATCGCTCCCCTAGCTTTCGTGCCTCAGCGTCAGGGACAAGCCAGGAAGCCGCCTTCGCTACTGGCGTTCCTCTGGGTATCTACGCATTTCACCGCTACTCCCAGAGTTCCGCTTCCCCTTCTTGCCCTCCAGCCATGCAGTATCACAGGCAATTCCTACCTTGGGAGCAGGGATTTCACCTGTGACTTGCACAGCCGCCTACGCACGCTTTACGCCCAGTGATTCCGAACAACGCTCGCCCCCTACGTATTACCGCGGCTGCTGGCACGTAGTTGGCCGGGGCTTCCTCTGGAGGTACCGTCATCCGCCAGAAGGCGGACATCGTCCCTCCTGACAGGGGTTTACGACCCGAAGGCCTTCGTCCCCCACGCGGCGTCGCTCCGTCAGGCTTTCGCCCATTGCGGAAGATTCCCCACTGCTGCCTCCCGTAGGAGTCTGGGCCGTGTCTCAGTCCCAGTGTGGCCGGACACCCTCTCAGGCCGGCTACCCGTCATAGCCTTGGTAGGCCATTACCCTACCAACAAGCTGATGGGACGCGGGCTCATCCTTGAGCGGAAGCGCATAAGCGCAACCTTTGGTCATCCTACCATCGTAGGATGACGTTATCCGGTATTAGCACCCCTTTCGGAGTGTTATCCCGGTCTCAAGGGTAGATTACCCACGTGTTACTCACCCGTTCGCCGCTGAGATTGACTCAAATTCGAGAAAGCCCGAAGGCATCTCGAAAAAGAGTCAATCTCCGCTCGACTTGCATGTGTAAGGCACGCCGCCAGCGTTCGTTCTGAGCCAGGATCAAACTCTCCATGCCAAAAGTTTTTTTCAATTTAAGGCTGCCTACTCTACCTTATTTTCAAAGAGCAGATATTTTCAAGGAGCGTTATTTATTATATTTAACCCCTTTAAACTGTCAAGGGGGGGTTATGTTTTTGAGAAAGAAAAATTTGTTCTTTCTTAATTTGCGTTACAAATTATACTCAACTATATCTACCTGTCAACCCTCTAAAATTTCTTCTTACGGCTCGATCTTTCTGCTTTATATCTGAAAATTCTAAGAATCTGTGAATAATTCTGGATAAACAAAACCAGCCTCATCCTCTAACAAGATAAAGTCACTTTGAACGAAGGGAAGCTTTCCATCTTTTATTTAAAGACTTTATGATTTTATCCTGAAGAAGGTTAACCTCCTCATCTGTTAATGTCCTCTCCGGGTGACGGAAGATAAGGGAAAAGGATATACTCTTAAATCCTTCAGGAATGTGAGGACCTTTATAAACATCAAAGAATTCCACCTCCTCAACAAAGAGCGTCTCTTTTAAAACGTGTTTTCTAATCTCCTCAGCAGGAATGTTCTCCTCTATTAAAATAGAAAGATCTCTTCTAACGCAGGGGAACTTGGGCAGAGGCTTAAACCTTTTTTCTCTACCCCACAAAGGAACCACAAAATCAAGGTTCAACTCAAAAAGATAGCTTTTCCCAAAGGGAAGCTTAAAATCCTCGCAAACTGCAGAATTAAGTTTGCCCAGAAATCCTACATCATCCTCTCCTACCCTAATAAAGGCTGCTTCCTCTTCAGAAAGACAGGAAAATGAGTGTGGATAAAAACTTACCTTTTCTTTAACTCTAACTTCCTCAAAAACAGCCTCAATTATCCCTTTCAACTTATAAAAATTAAAGCCATCCTCAACCACCAAACCACAAAGAGAGGAAAATTCCCTTAACTTTTCCCCTTCTTTTGAAAATACTCTGCCTATTTCCATAATTCTAAAATTCTTCGTTTCCTGATTATAGTTAAAGGAAGCTACTTCAATAAGACGAGGGAAAAGATACGTTCTAAGCAAATTTTGCTGAGTGGAAAGGGGATTACGCAAAGATAAAGCATTTTTTGAAGGTGTATTGCTAATTTTAATAAGTTCTTCCCCCACCAGAGGATTGGTTACAACCTCATAAAACCCACATCCTTTAAGAATGTTTCTTAAAATATCTTCAAATCTTTCTTTGGTCTTTTCCCTGCCACCTCTTAAACCCAGAGAAGGAAGGGTAAGTTTTACCTTCCCGTAGTCGTAAACTCTGCAAACCTCCTCCACAAGATCAATTTCCCTTTCTACATCCTGACGCCAGGAAGGGACTTCAACTTTCCATACTTTTTTTTCCTTTTTAACCCCAAATCCCAGCCCCTTAAGAATCTTTTCAGAAGTAGAAGATGAAACTCTTACACCGATTATTTTCCCGACTTTTGAAGGTCTAAAATAAATTATCTTTTTCTTTAAAGGAGGCTTGCCTGCTTTAAAAGAAAGCCCCACCACCTTCCCGCACCCAAGCTTCTGAATAAGCAGACAGGTCCTATCAAGCGCTTTCTCAACAAAGGCAGGGTCAACACCCTTTTCAAACCTTGAAGAAGCCTCACTCTTTATTCCGAGCTTTCTTGAAGTTTTCCTTATTGATAAAGGATTAAAATAAGCTGCCTCAAGTAAAACATCTCTTGTTGAATCTCCAACTTCTGTGTACTTTCCTCCCATGATACCTGCAAGAGCAATGGGAAAGCTTGCATCAGCAATGACAAGCATTCCCTCTTCAAGTATCCTTTCTTTCTCATCAAGAGTTAGAAGACTTTCTCCTTCTTTTGCTCTTCTAACTACTATCTTCCCCTCTCTAATCTTATCAAAATCAAAGGGATGAAGAGGCTGACCCATCTCCCACATAACATAGTTTGTTATATCCACTATATTATTCACAGGTCTTCCCCCGTAAAGAATAATCCTCCATCTAAGCCAGAGAGGGGAAGGAGCCACCTCAACCTCCTCCACAAGTCTTGCCGCATAAAAGGGACAAAGATCAAAATCTTTTATTTTTATCTCGGGAAGAGGTTCTGCAAGGGTCTTTTTTTCTCCTTCAACCTTTAAAAGAGGAAGTTTTACCCTGCTACCTGTTAAAGAAGCAATCTCTCTTGCTATTCCCAGAATTGAAAGGCAGTCCCCCCTGTTTGAAGTTATCTCAAGGTCAAAAACAGTATCCTCAAGAGAAAGTGCTTCTGAAAGGCTTTTACCAAGAGGAAGATGAGAGGGTAAAATCATAATCCCTGAGTGATCTTCCCCAAGTCCAAGCTCACGCTCGGAACAGATCATGCCCGGTGAAACCACTCCTCTTATCTTTGCCTTTCTAACCTTAATATTACCGGGAAGCTCTGCTCCCTCAAGAGCCACAGGAACAACCTCTCCTTCCCTAACATTGGGAGCACCACATACAAAGGAAAGAACCTCCCTGTCTAAATCAACCTCCACAATCTTTAGTCTGTCTGCATTGGGGTGTTTTTTTACACGCAAGACTTTGCCCACAAAAACACCCTTTAAAGCTCCCACCTTTTTTATCTCCCTTACCTCCAGGCCAAGAGCTGTCAGCCTCTCGGCAAGCTGGGAAGGGGTATAGGGGATGTCAACAAATTCCCTCAAATGATTAAAAGATACAAACATTTTTGTCCCTGCCTGAATTTTTGTCTTTTTATTTTATAAAGCCTTCTTCCATTGTCAAATACCCTGAAAGTTTGTAGTTTAACTTTCCTTGACCAAAAAAGCTTTCTTATAGTATAATGTTAATAAAAATAAACGAAGGTTTTTATGGAGATAAAATATAAGCCTGAACCAAAAATCCTTCCCCGGACAAAATTAATGGGGAGAATAAAACTTGGTAATTTTTTTTCTCTTCCGGAGAAAGAATTTGTTGAATATATAAAAAAGATTGAAAAAACAGAGCTTTTTAAAGAACTCTTAGAAAAATACAAAATTGTAAGATACAGAAAATTCAGTGGAATAAAACAACCTCCTCCAGCTTCTACCTTTAAGGAAGAAATCACCTCCGGGGAAAGTTTTGACCCTCTTGAACTTATCCAGAAATATCCTGAAAAATGGGAGATAGTTAAGAAAGTGGCTCTCAAAGTGGGAGAAGAAAAATTCTCTCTTTTTCTTGCAGGAAAAATCCCGCTTGACAAAATACTCGAGGAATGCTCTCTCTCTCACCCGGAAAGTGAGGAATTCAGAGAATTCATAAATGCATTCCAACTACAGGAAAGTTTTTTTTCTTTAGACTCACAAAGTGAAAATATACCTAAAAGAGGCCTTTTTAAAATAGCCAGAATTCATAGGGAAGGAAAAAGACTTTTTATCGTTCCAGCCGAAGAATCAGATTATCTTGTTAAGGGAAGATATGTAATTAACTATGAAAGATGGAGAAGGTTTCTTGAAGAAAGAAAAATCCCTCCAGAAAAAGTTAAAAAAATGTCGTCTTTTTTTCGCAAATTAAATATAATAAACCAGAGAACAACCACTATTTACAGAATTCTTTTAAGTATAAAAAATACACAGAAAGAGTTTTTTTTATCCGGCAATCCCCAGCATATAAAGCCTCTTTACCAGCGTGATGTTGCAAAGGCTCTCCGTGTTAATCCAAGCACCATAAGTAGAACAATAGCGGGGAAAAGTCTTATATGTCCATGGGGAGAGGAAAAAAGTCTGAAGGAGTTTTTTCTAAGAAAAAAGGAAGAGATAAAAAATATCCTCCTGAAAGTTATAAAAAGCGAAGAAGATAAGATTAAAAAAGGGGCTCTTGCAGATCCTTTAAGTGATGATGAAATAAAGCAGGAAATTGAAAAAAATTTCGGCATTAAAATCGCTCGAAGAACTGTCACAAAATACAGGAAAGAGCTAAAAATCCCATCATCCAGAAAAAGAAAAAAATTGTATAAAGATCTTTAAGTTTTAACTTGAAAAATCCTCAGCCGTAAATTTCTCAGTCTTCAGGATCAAAAATGGATATGATTTTCCTTAAAGAAAATAATTGAAAAACTCATCAGATTTGACAGCTAAGAAGGTAAAGGTATAATGGTGTGGGATTTAACCTGAGGTTGCAAAATGGCTTTTTTAGACTGGCAAATGGTTCTTATATTGCTTTCTCTTTTTATTGCAGTAGTAGCTATATTTATAGGACTTGAAAACCAAAGAAAAATAAAAGATAGTTTCCAGAAGATAGAAGAGTGTATAGAAGAAAGGATAGGAGAAGGAAAGGAAAAAAGTAGTTTCCCCTCCAAAGAGGAGAAATTAAGCAGTGCACAAGCCCTTATCCAAAAGCAACATGACCAACTCCTGCAACACATCATCTCCCTCAGCAGGCTCGCCTTTGAAAAAAATAAAGAAGAAAAAGGGAAAGAGGAAAGCAAGCATCCTGCTGAATTAAAAATACAGGACAAAATAGCAGAAGAATTTGCCCGAAAAGTGTTGGAAGAAATAAGAAAGAAATGGTAACACAAGAAAATAAGAGAGGTTGCAATAAAAAAAGAAGGGTGGTAATAACAGGGATAGGAATAGTAAGTCCTGTTGGAATTGGGAAGAAAGTTTTCTGGGAATCTGTCAAAAAAGGGAGGTCCGGTGTTGGCAGGATAACCCGTTTTGATACCTCTTCTGTTCCTGTAAAAATAGCTGCAGAAGTTAAGGATTTTGATCCTCAAAGGTTTATGGATAAAAAGCTTATTAAAAGAACAGACCGTTTCACTCAATACGGAATAGCTGCAACAAGAATGGCAATAGAAGATGCACAAATTAACCTTGCAGATGAGGATCCTGAAAGAGTAACTGTATATATGGGTACAGCAATAGCCGGAGGAGAATTTGCTGAAGAACAACATACAATGCTTGTAAAAAAAGGACCAAAAAAAGTAAGTCCTCTTTTAAGCATTATTTTTTATAATGACTCCTGTGTTGCACAGATATGTATTGAGTTTGGCCTCAAAGGAGCAAGCATCACCTTATCAGGTGCCTGTGCTGCATCTTCAACAGCTATTGCCTGTGCCTTTGAAAAAATAAGGGAAGGAGAAGCTGATGTTATTTTGGCGGGAGGAGTGGAAACCCCAATAATAATAACTTTTATCGCCACAATGGGAAAGCTTGGTGCCATGTCAAAAAGAAATACTGAACCTGAAAAAGCCTGTAGACCTTTTGATAAAAAAAGAGACGGGTTTGTAGTGGGAGAGGGAAGCTGCGTGCTTGTTCTGGAAGAACTAACTCATGCCTTAAAAAGAGGAGCCCACATTTACGCAGAGATTTGTGGAACAGGAAGAACAACCGATGCTTACCATATAATTTCCCCTGAGCCAACAACAGATCAGGCCTCAAGAGCTATGAGGCTTGCACTTGCAGACGCGGGTATCTTACCTCAGGATGTGGATTATATTAATGCTCATGGTTCCTCCACTCAGACAAACGACATAGCAGAAACAAAAGCAATAAAAAACGTCCTGGGGGAACATGCCTATAATGTGAGTATTTCTTCCACAAAATCTATTTATGGGCACCCTATGGGAGCAGCAGGAGCGATGGATCTTGCTGTAACCTGCCTTGCTCTTGAAAATAACCTTGTTCCTCCTACTATAAACTACGAGTTCCCTGACCCGGAATGTGATCTTGATTACACGCCTAACAAAGCTCGCATATCCAGGATAAATGTTGCCCTTTCCAACTCCTTTGGGTTTGGAGGACATAATACCTGTATTGCAATAAAAAGGTTTGATGGTGTATAAAACTACTTATCAAACCATTTACCACCTTGGGCTTCTGGCAGTTGCGCTTTCCTCTTTTTCTGTGGCTTTAATTGTTTACATAAAAGCCTGGGAGGACAATCTCAAGTCAACTTTTCTTTTGGTAAATACTGCAACAGGTATGTGGGCATCTTGTCTTTTTATCTTCCACAGCCTGCACGAGCCCCATATAATGCTTCTCAGATTATCTCATCTTATTGCAATTTTCATTCCTGTAACTTTTATCCACTTTGTCTTTGTGCTTCTTGATGAACTTTCGGAAAGAAAAAAACAGCTTGTATTGTTTTACCTCCTCGCCCTTCTTCTTGGACTTTTAAGTTTTACAAAATTTTCCATAACAGGTATTACTTACAATAAAATAATGGGTTATCATCTCATTCCGGGATCTGCTTACAGGATCTTCAGCGGCATGTTTTTCTTTTTAATGACCTATGGGTACCTTCTGATGATAAAGGCGCTTAAAAAAAGCAAAGGCTTCAAAAAAAACCAGATAAGGTATTTTCTCCTTGGCTCTTTTCTGGGATTTGGGGGAGCAATCTCAACTTTCTTTCCCATTTATAAAATAAATATTCCACCTCTTGGAATCTGGGTGGTTCCAGGGTATGGAATAATACTTGCCTACGCAATACTTAAGCGCCGTTTGATGGATATGCGAGCTGCTGTAAGTAAAAGCCTCATCTACTCTGCGACAACTTTACTCACTTTCCTGGTCTTCCTTTTTATAGGATTTAAGATTGCATCCTACTCAACTCCACAGATGTCTTTTAACCTGAAAATTTTTCTTTCTATCTGGGGATTTCTTTTTTTCTTTATAGTAATGCTAAGCTCCGTTCGCAGGAGGCTTGAGAAGTTAATGGAAAAGCTTATCTTTAAGAAAACAATATCTTCCTCAGAAGAACTTATAAAGGGAAGCCAAAGGCTTATGAGTATTTTAGATGAAAAAAAACTATCCAGATTTTTCCTTGACACAATTCTTAAGGCGACAGGAGCAAAATGGGGGAGCTTCTGGCTTCTAAGAAAAGATTCCACCTTTCATCTTGTGGCAGAGGTGGGCAAAAGAGAGAAGAAGATGCAACTTTCAGAAAACTTTCTTTTAAACGAGAAATTTTTTTCAGAGCTTTTTAAAAAAGAAAGAAAAATCCTTACCAGAGAGGAACTTTTTTCTCTCTTGAGAAAAAACTACGAAAAAGATATAGAGGAGGAAAAACTGAGAATAAGTGATTTTTCTCTTGTTATTCCTCTTTTTTTTGAAAGTTCCATCAAGGGGTGGGCTTTCTTAGGAGAGAAAACAACCGAAAGTGTGTTTTCTTCCTATGAAATTCAAGCATTAACTTTGTTCAGCGAACAGACATCCATTGCCCTTACTAACGCGCAACTTTTTCAAAAAATCCAGAAAATAAAAGAATACAACGAAAAGATAATAAACAATGTAAATACAGGACTTCTGGTCATAAATAAAGAAGGTAAGATTACAACCTTTAATAAAGAAGCAGAAAGGATAACCTCCCTTCCTTCAGAGAAGGTACTTTATGGAAGTTCTGAAATTTTGCCTCCCCCCTTAAGTAAAATTCTATCAGGTTGCTGGCAGAAAAAGGAGGCTCGTTCTTTCCCTGAGATTGTCCTGGAAAAGAGGGAGGGGGAAAAATTAATTCTCAATCTCAAAACCTCTTTCATCAACGAAGAAGAGGGAAAAGGTGACCTCATTGTCCTTATAACAGACATTACGGAAGTAAAAAACCTTGAGGAAAGAATAAGGCAAACAGAAAACCTTGCAAGTATAGGTTCAATGGTAACTCAACTTGCCCATGAAATTAAAAATCCACTTTCTTCTATTAAAACTTTCACCGAACTTTTACCTGAAAGATTTCAGGAGAAAGAATTCAGAGAAGAATTTTTCTCTCTTGTCTCAAAAGAGGTAGAAAGAGTTGACAATCTTATTAACAAAATGCTGAATCTGGGAAAGGTGAGTAAAAAGAGGTACCGAATCTTCCAGATAGAAGATGTGATCAAAGAGACACTTTTCTCCTTTAACCTTCATTTTTCAAAACAAGATATAAAGGTGAGATTCTTTAATTCTCGGGAATCCTTCTTAATACGGGGTGATCTCCAGAGTTTAAAAGAGGCTTTTTCCAATATAATCTTTAATTCAATTCAGGCAATGCCTAAAGGCGGCACCATAGCCGTTAACATCCGGGAAAGAAAATCAAAACAAAAGGAACTATTGGAAATAAGCATAACTGACGAGGGAGGGGGAATACCTGAAAAATACATTAGCAGAATTTTTGAACCTTTTTTTACCACAAAACCAAAGGGAACAGGACTTGGCCTTTACATATGCTATCAGATAATTAAAGCTCATGAAGGGAAGATAAAGGTAGAAAATACAGAAAAGGGAGCAAAATTTACCATTTTACTTCCTCTTGTAAAGAGGAAGGTTTCCACCGAAAAAAAGAGGAAAGTCTATGGTTAGTATTCTCTTCATCACCTATGAGGAGAAAAGAAAATACTTTTTAAAAAGTATTTTAGGGGAGGATAGTTACATAGTTGACTGCAATGGCAATGAGCTTGAAGAACTCTGCCCTCTATTTGAACTCATTGTTATTGATTTTTCCTCTCTTGGCTGGGAAAGTCTAAATGTCCTCTCTCAAATAAAAAAATTAAATCCCTCAGCCACTGTTTTTGGTATAGGCAGAGGGATTAAAAAAGAAATAATTAAAGCGGCAAAAGAAAAAGGACTTGAAGACTACATTGATGTAGATGAGGGACTTGGCTTTTTCCCTGAAATTATAAAAAAGAAGGTGGAAAGAGAGATCTTAATCTCTGAAATTGAAGAAAAAAACAGAGAAAAAACACTTCATCCTACCTCAATTTCTGAGAAAAACCTTCTCTTCGAGGAGAGAAGTTTCCTGGAAGAGATGTCAAAATTCCTCGCTCATGGCTACAACTTAAAAGAACTTCTGCAATTTTTGTTAAACTTCCTTGGCAGAATGTTTGGCATAACAAGACTTTGTGTACTGTTAAAAGAAAGAGAGGAAAATGTTTACAAAATAAAAGCCTGCAAAGGTCTTGGAGAGGAAGTAAAAAAATACATAACTCTTTATCCAGAAAGAGGAATTGTAAAATTCCTTGCAAAAGAAGGGACAGCTATAACAAGGGAAAATTTCCCAAAAACTGATCCTAAAACAGCCTATGAGATAAAAAAAGAAATGAAACTTATACAATCAAGCACCGTAATACCCCTTTCATCTCAGGGAAAACTTACAGGAATACTCGGACTTGGGCCTAAAATAACAGGAGAAAACCTTTCTCCCGAAGAGATAAAACAAATTTTTCTCTTTTCAGGTTATGTAGTGCTTGCCATACAGAACCTTCTCTTTTACGAAGAGGTTTGCTGGCAAAAGGAGTATATAGAAAAAGTTCTTCAAAATGCTTCAAGCGGTGTTATAACAATAGACGCAAAACAAAAAATCACCACCTGTAACCTGCGAGCGTATAAAATACTGGAAATT
>Ga0209834_10001266_pt1 | contig 14424 bp, 8 predicted proteins | sample Mar14236cmmetaG_FD_184134 | JGI IMG/M metagenome (GOLD analysis project Ga0209834, IMG submission 184134) | Marine hydrothermal vent microbial communities from Guaymas Basin, Gulf of California to study Microbial Dark Matter (Phase II) - Marker... ...
GGCTCTGGCCCGGCCGGCAAATTCCGGATCGACGACGTTATAGACGAATTCCGAGATTTTGGGAATGTTGGACCGCAAAGGAAGAACTTTTGCGCCGGCCGGCATAATGTGGTCGGTAGTGATATTGTCACCGACTTTAAGAAGCACTTCGCCTGTTTCCGAGGCGGCCATCTCTTTATTGAGCGGTAATTCGGCAATATTCGGCCCGCGGACGATTTTTACTTTGGCCGGTGTCTTCGATGGCGGAATGATTCCCGAATCATCAATCTTGATAGTTTTGGGCAGTACCACCTTTGGGTATTTTTCGAGTTTACGCGGATCGGTTATCTCGCCGGTCAGGGCCGCGGCCACGCATGTTTCGGGACTGGCCAGGTAAACGCGGGCGCTTTTGGTGCCTGAACGTCCGAGGAAATTGCGATTGAATGACCTGACTGAAACGGCATCGGTCGATGGGGCCTGACCCATGCCGATGCATGGTCCGCAAGCCGATTCGATAATCCGCGCGCCGGAACCGATTATATCGGCCAGTGCACCGCTCTGAGCGATAGCTTCAAAAACCTGTTTGGAACCGGGGGATATGGTCATGGAGACACCGGGATGGATTTTTTTACCCTTGAGCAGTTTAGCCACGCGGGTAAGGTCGGTCAAAGAGGAGTTGGTACAGCTTCCGACACAAACCTGACAGACCTTTATTTTTTTCAATTTCTTTACTTCTATCACATTGTCGGGCATGTGCGGCCGGGCGATAAGGGGCTCAAGTTTGCCAAGGTCTATTTCTATTACACGGGAATATTCGGCATCGGGATCGGCCTCGAGTTTTTTAAATGCCTTGCCGCGTTTTTGCCAGGTCAGGAATTCTTTAGTCTGGTCATCAGATGGAAATATTGATGTTGTGGCTCCCAATTCGGCGCCCATATTGGTGATGGTGGCGCGTTCGGGGACGGTCAGGTTAGCCACACCGGGACCTCCGTACTCGATGACTTTGCCAACACCGCCCTTGACGCTGAGAATACGAAGGACTTCGAGAATAACATCTTTGGCAGTGACGAAAGGCCTCAATTTACCTTTGAGATGAACCTTGATGACCTCCGGCATTTTCAAATAGAAGGGACCGCCGCCCATGGCCACGGCGACATCGAGTCCGCCCGCACCCATGGCCAGCATGCCGATACCGCCGCCGGTGGGGGTGTGAGAATCGGAACCGAGAAGAGTTTTACCCGGAGCTCCAAAGCGTTCGAGATGGACCTGATGGCAGATTCCGTTTCCGGGCCGTGAGAAAAAGATACCGTATTTTGAGGCAACCGACTGCAGATACTGGTGATCATCGGCATTTTCAAAACTGGCCTGCAACATATTGTGGTCGACGTAAGATACCGACACCTCGGTTTTTACTTTTTTCAAGCCGAGGGCCTCGAACTGCAAATATGCCATTGTTCCGGTCGCGTCCTGTGTCAGAGTTTGATCGATCTTAATGGCTATATCTTCACCGGGAATCATTTTCCCGCTGACAAGATGCTCGGCAATGATTTTTTCTGCTAAATTTTTACCCATTCTCTAATTTCCTCCAATAGACATATTTCATATCAAGAATACATAAGAAAGCGACTGCACCGGAAAAGTCAATATTTTTGTTTTTTGGGCACATATGAAGGGTTTTATGCAGACAAAGATCTCCCGAGTTGATATAATTGGATTAATAAAAAAAGCGTCGATTTTTTAAGAAAAAGTCGTTTTTTATGTATTAAAATGAAGTCTTATTACTCTTAAAGGTATGGAGATGCTGGAATTACGGACCCCTGCCAAAATAAATCTATTTCTCAATGTTTTGGGAAAAAGATCTGATGGCTTCCATGATATTCAATCGTGGTTTCAGGCCGTGGGCCTCTTTGATAAACTAACCTTTGTGGCAAAGGATAAAAGGGGGCTAAATCTATATTCCAATGGTGCTTACGTAGTTCCTGCCGATGAAAACAATCTGATAATCAAGACTGCTCGGTTTCTATTTGAACGATTTAAGATAAAGGGCGGGCTTGAGATAAGATTGCAGAAGAACATACCCGTTGCAGCCGGTCTGGCGGGAGGATCATCTGATGCGGCTGCCACAATCCATGCTGTAAACAGGCTTTTTGAGTTGAATCTCGATATCGATGAAATGAAGAGTATTGGTCTAGAGATGGGCTCAGATTTGCCGTTTTTCTTTTCATCGGGACAGGCAGAAATCACCGGCAGGGGTGAAATAGTCAGGAATATTAATTTACCGACGGATTATTCGGTTGTTCTTATTGTTCCGAGGATAGCGGTATCGACTGCCGAGAGTTATAAGCTTCTTAATTTAGGCTTGACATCATCAGATACTGGTGTTAAGTTTTCCGGCTGTAGGGATTTCCCGGATTTGGTCGCACAGATAGCGGATTCCGGTAATGATTTTGAGAAAAGTCATTTTAACCGGTTTCCGGTCCTGGGTCAAATCGGGCGCATTCTTAAGAGTGCCGGGGCCGCTGTAACTCGAATGAGCGGGTCGGGGCCGTCAATGTTTGGACTCTTTGAGAATAAACCTGAAGAGAGGGTAATCGGTCAGTTTACCCGGGGCGAGTGGGATGTCTTTCATGTGCGTCCGATAGCCCTTCCCGTCTGGGATTAGTCAAAAACTCATTTTGTCGGCGGGAGGTTTGCTTTGGAAATCACAGAAGTGCGTATTATATTACATCAGGAACGGAAATTGAAAGGCTTTGCGAATGTGACTTTCGACGACATGTTTGTTATTCGCGGGATCAAGATCATCGAGGGGAGTAAGGGCTTTTTTATCTCGATGCCGAGCCGAAAGAGACCGGACGGAACCTACCATGATGTTGCTCATCCCGTCAATAATGATGCGCGCAGGTTACTGGAATCGACTATTTTGGCGGCCTACGAGGAGGAATTGAAAAGTCACAGCGAAGTTTACTGAATACTGGGGTGTCGTCAAGTGGTAAGACACAAGCCTTTGGAGCTTGCATTCGCAGGTTCGAATCCTGCCACCCCAGCCAATAATGAGTTTAATCCCAGATAAGCCAGCCGGAATACCCGCGTTATAAAATTCTGAAACATAGTTTCTATCGTCTTTATCGTCAAATAACCATTTGCCAAATCAGAGCTTTTCTGTTATAATGTTGAACTTGATAAGTTAGTTTTTTTAATTTGGGGATGGCCAGTGTCGGAGTTGAGATTAATAACCGGTAATTCCAATCGCCCATTGGCGCAGGATATAGCGAGATATATTGGTGTAAATCTGGCGGAGTGCGAGGTAAAACGTTTCTCCGACGGTGAGATTTTTGTCCAGATAAATGAAAATATCCGCGGTGCGGATGTTTTCATCATACAATCCACCAATGCCCCGGCAGATAATATAATGGAGCTTCTGATGCTCATCGAGGCATCACGCCGGGCGTCGGCGGCCAGAATTACCGCAGTCATTCCGTATTTCGGTTATGCCCGACAGGATCGTAAGGACCGACCCCGGGTTGCCATTGCCGCGAAACTGGCGGCCAACCTGATCACCACAGCCGGTGCTGATCGAATTATAACCATGGATTTGCACGCCTCGCAGATACAGGGATTTTTCGATCTTCCGCATGATCATCTTTATTCGACGCGTGTTTTTAAAGATCTGGTATCAAATATCGGCTGTAAGTCACTCGTAATTGTCTCGCCCGATGTCGGCTCGATTAAAATGGCCCGGGCCTTCGCCAAGCATTGTAAAGCGGATCTGGCCATAATCGATAAACGGCGACCAGCGCCGAATTTATCGGAGGTCGTCAATATTATTGGTGAAGTGGAGGGCAAAAATATAATTATTCGTGACGATATGGTTGATACGGCTGGAACGTTATGCGAAGCGGCCAGTGCCATGGCCGAAGCCGGTGCTCTGGAAATAATGGCCATTTGTACGCATGCCGTTTTATCCGGAAATGCCATCGAGCGGATCAATAATTCTCCTATCAAGAAAATTTTTATATCCAATTCAATAGATGTCGAGAAGAAAAAATTATCGGATAAGTTTCATATAATGTCATGCGCCAATCTTTTCGGCGAGGCAATAATGAGAATTTCCGGTGAAAAATCGGTATCATCTCTGTTTAGCGATTTTCCCGATTGATGCGTAAATAATTAGTTGGAGGTTGAGATAGAAATGGAAGAAATCAAACTAACTGCTGAACGACGTGATGGTGTCGGAAAGGGTGTCGCACGCAAGTTGCGAGCTGACGGTCGGATTCCCGGTGTGATTTATGGCCCGGAGACGGATTCATTCCCGGTATCGATAAATACCAAGAATTTCGCAGCGTTATTACGCTCACAGGGCGGGACCGGAAAGTTGATCGATCTTGCCGTGGACGGCGAAGATACTCCTCGCAAGGTTATTGTCCGTGAATTGCAGCGTGATCCGGTTACCGGCGCATTTGAACATGTCGATCTGTACCAGGTATCGATGAAGAAGAAACTTAATATGACAGCCAGAATTCACCTGGTCGGAACTCCGGAAGGGGTCAAGCTGGGTGGTATTTTGCAGCATGTTGTCCGCGAGCTGGATATTGCCTGCTTGCCAATGGATATCCCTGATAGAATTGAGCTGGACGTTTCCAAACTTGAAATAGGCGACTCCATTCATGTCAGTGATATTGAAGTCGATAAGGTGGATGTCCTGACCAATCCGACCCGCACGGTTGTCACTGTTGTACCGCCGACAGTAATCAAGGTTGCCGAAGAAGTCGCCGCCGCGGAAGGCGAAGAGGCTGAAGCCGCCGAGGGCGAAGCTGTCGAAGGTGAAGCCGCTCCTGCAGAGGGTGAAGGTGAAGCCAAGAAAGAAGAAGGCGGCGAACAGAAATAAACACCGCTCGATTCAGGTGATCACCGCCGGAAATGGTGATGATGAATTAAAAACCGCCCCTACGGGCGGTTCAGACTGATGACAAAGGGCAGTTTTTTGGAACTGTCCTTTTTTGTTTTTATGATAAATTTTTTATTAATATGTTATGCACGATATTTCATCGAGTGGAGAAGTCAGGTAATTTCGGGACCAGTCGGCATAACCCGGTCATGGCGGGTCGGTTAATCCGTTGTCGGATTATGCGTTATATGTGCATGACCGGCTATTACGCTTAAGAGTGAAAGATTGCCGGTGTTTTCGGAGTTGCCATTTCTCCCGGCAATAGTTAAATTATCAATGGAATAATCATTATTCCTGTTTTCATCTTTTTATATCATCGGGGGCCTTCAGATGCACGACGGAAGCAATATGGACAATAAGGATCAAACCGGGTCAGGTATTTCCCCGGGCATTTCGGTGGGGCATTACAGGATAATCAGGGAAATCGGATCGGGCGGTATGGGCGATGTTTTCCTTGCCGAGGATACCGAGCTTGGCCGGGAGGTTGCCCTCAAGTTTCTCCGTTCGGATATTTGCCGCGATGAGGCCTGTCGTGTTCGTTTCAAACGCGAGGCGCAGACGGCCGCTAAATTGAGCCATCCCAATATAGTCACCATTTATGAGGTTTCCGAATACAGGGAGCGCCCATTCCTGGTTATGGAACATGTAGAAGGCCGATCATGCCAGGAACTTATCAAGCGTGATGATATGGATATCGAAAAGATAATCGATTTTACCCGGCAGATCAGCGAGGGCTTACAGGAAGCCCATGATAATGGAATTATTCACCGTGATATAAAACCGTCAAATATAGTAATCGATTCCAGGGGGCGTTGCCGGCTTCTTGATTTTGGTCTGGCCGCCGTTCAAGGAACAGAAAAGATTACGCGATCAGGATATGCCATAGGTACAGCCGGTTATATGTCGCCCGAACAGGTAAATGGTGAAGAGGCCGATCAACGCAGTGATATTTTTTCACTGGGGGTGGTTTTATATGAAATGATAACCGGCCGCCAACCATTTATTAAAGACACCGGGGCGGCGACGCTTCATGCCATCGTGTCGGAACAACCTGAGCCGATGGCGCGCTACAAAACAGGAATAACACCGAAACTTCAGCAGGTAGCCGACAAGGCTTTGGAAAAGGACCGGGATATGAGGTATCAGCATGTGGGTGATATGCTGGCCGATCTCAAGCGAATCAAACGTGAGATGAGTCTGAATAGCAATGAAACCTCGGAAGTGTATGTCATAAGCCGTCCGGCGCGTCGTTTTCCGTGGCTGTTGCCGGGTTCACTGATAGTTTCGCTGCTGATTCTGGCACTGATGATGGTTCTGATTCCGGCCAACAGGGATTCGATTAAGAGACTCTTTGGAATAAACATAGTGCCGCCCAAAAAACATCTGGCTGTACTACCGTTTGTCAACGTGGGCGATAATAAGATCAATCAGGCATTTTGCGACGGAATGATGGAAACGCTGGCCAGCAAAGTGACACAATTGGAGCAATTCCAGGATTCTTTCTGGGTCATTCCGGCCAGTGAAGTCCGTGAGAGCGGTATAATCAGCGCCGGACAGGCGAGGCGCGCCTTCGGGGTAACGCTGGCGGTTACGGGTAGTGTGCAACTGGCCGGTGATGAAGTTCGCATGACGGTCAACCTGATCGATGCCGTCAACAACCGACAACTGAGATCGATCATAATCGATGCTCTTTTATCCAATCTGGCCGCATTGCAGGATTCAATAGTCTTCGAGGTGGCCGAAATGCTCGAAGTGCAAGTGTTGCCGGAAGGGCAGCGTCTTTTGACGGCGGGTGGCACAATTGATCCCAGGGCTTATGAATTCTTTCTCAAAGGACGCGGATATTTGCAGCACAAAAACCGGGAGAATCTGGATTCGGCAATTGTCCTGTTCAAACGGGCGCTGTCACGGGATACATTGTATGCTCTGGCTTATGCTGGTCTGGGCGAAGCGTACTGGAGTATGTATCTTGCGGACAATGACCAGCGGTGGATCGAACCAGCGCTGGATAATTGCCGGCGTACCATGGAAATATCGAAACATGTACCTGCGGCACATGTTACTATGGGATTAATTTATGCCGGGACCGGCCGCTACGAGGAAGCGATCGAACAATTTAAGACGGCCATCAGCATCGATCCCGCAATACATGAAGCATATCGCAGGCTGGCCGATGCATATCAGTCGGTGAATATGGTTTCCGAGGCGGAAGCCACATACCGGGAGGTCATCAGACTGAAGCCGGACTACGGTAAGGCTCATTATGATCTGGGACTTTTCTATTTATATCTGGGGCGGTTCGAGGATGCTGTTAAACAGATGGACATGGTGGTGGAACTGTTGCCGGAAAGCGACAGCACCTACAATAATGTCGGGGCGTTATATTATTACTACGGTCAAAAAGACAATGCCCGGGGTATGTGGGAGCGTTCGCTTGAATTCCGGCCCAATTACGGCGCCTATTCAAACCTGGGCTCCTACCATTTTATGGAGCACAACTATGCGGAAGCGGCAGGGATGTACGAAAAGGCTCTTGAATTGAACAGCCGGGATTATCAAGTATGGGCCAATCTGGCTTCAGTATACAACCAGATCGAGGGAATGGAGCAAAAGGCTCAGGAGACTTTTCGTCAGGCGATTGGAATGGCCGAGGATATCCGCGAGGTAAACCCTCGCAATCCGGAACTGTTGTCCCATCTTGCCGAGCTTTATGCCATGACGGGTGACGGTGATATGGCCCTGCCACTGATAAATCAGGCGCTGGATATGGCCCCGGGCAATATAATGATAATGGCCCGCGCCGGAATTGTCCATGAGAAGCTGGGTGATCGCGATAATGCCCTGGAGCTCATTTCGAAGGCGCTCGATGGCGGCTTTCCGTATTCATATATCGAATGTTTGCCGGAATTGCAGGGGCTAATAGCCGATCCCCGGTTCGAATATCGATCGAAGTCACCACAGTCCGGGTTAAACCAAAACAGCAATTAATCGTATCAATTATATAAAAGCGGTTTATAATTTTAATCGATCAAAATAAAAACACTTTGGAAATGGGAGCGAACCATCCGAAAGAGGAGGAAGGTATTATCATGGAACCAACCACCCCAAAAAAGACCGTTGCGGTTGTTACTGATGGCGAAAGTTTTACCGTCGCGCCGGGCCAGGTGACAATGTATGCGGGGGATACGGTCGAATTTCATAATCTCACCGGTCAGGAGATGACAATAATATTCCCGGAAATTAATATATTCGGGAAGAATATGGTTGCGACCGCGCCGGATGAGACAGTGTCGCTGACCATCCCCGACGGTTTCACGAAATACGGCAGTTATCCGTATGCCGTATATTTTCAGAGTCGGCGGGTTTTCGCGCATGCCTCGATGCCGATAATCATAATTTATCCGAGGAGGGATTAAAGATAGTCCGTTGTATCGCAAAAGCGCAGGGACGATTTATAAAACGGCGAATTAAATGTTTCGCCGTTTTATTTGGGACGCAGACAGTATGGCTCAATCATGGAATTTTAATTAGCGCACCGGTATGAAATTCCGTATATTAAATATGTTAGACTACAAACCGGCCAAAAATACCGCCAATTTGCTTCAATAATCCTGAAGCGGCAGGGTGTCAGGGACGATATTTAAAACATGAGAGAGAAGACGAGATTACCATGAGATTTATTTATGCCTCGACGGCAATGATTCTGGTCATCCTGATTGCGGCCTGTCCGATATCGGCCCAGGTCAGTTTCGGCGGTAAACCGATCAGTCTGAGCCGGGCAGTAACATCTGATATAGAAGTGGTTGCAATGCCGTCGATTGATATCCAGGCATTGCTGGCTGAAGATGAAATAGAAGAGGCACAGGGAATGCCGTACCGTTTCGGCAATCCATTCGAGGTTGATTACGGTCTGTATAATTCAGGCACCTGGGAGGAGCTTCCCGACGGCTCCGGTTTATGGCGGCTCAAAATTAAATCCCCCGGTGCTTATTCGATAAATCTGGTTTATGACCGGTATCATCTCCCCGAGGGAGCCGAATTATTTATATATAACGAGGATCGTTCCAGTACAATCGGTGCCTTCACTTCAAAAAACAATAAAGATCACGGGCGTTTTGCCACGGCTCCGGTGCCGGGCGATGTCTGTATTCTTGAATACCGTGAACCGGCCGGAGTCCGCGGGCAGGGAGAAATAGTGATCGGTCGTGTGGTGCATGCCTACAAGGATATTTTCGATTACAACAACACCAAGGAACTGCTTGATTTTGGCAGTTCAGGATCGTGCAATAATAATATCAACTGTCCCGAGGGGGAACCGTGGCAGAAGGAAAAGCGTTCGGTGGCGATGATTCTCACCGCCGGCGGATCGCGAATCTGTACCGGTGCGCTGGTCAATAATGTCAGGCAGGACGGAACGCCGTATTTCTTGACCGCCAATCACTGTCTGGGGACCGAAGAAACATGGCTGTTCATGTTTAATTATGAAAGTCCCGCATGTGATAATATTGATGGTCCGACGTATATGACGGTTTCCGGATCGACACTTCTTTCAACCTGGACCTCGTCCGATTTTGCGCTTCTGATGCTCGATGAAACACCGCCTGAATCGTACATGATTTTTTTTGCGGGATGGTCCAACGAAAATATCGCCTCCCAGGTGTCGACCACAATTCACCATCCGCGCGGCGATATCAAGAAAATATCTTTTGATTATGACTCGGTCACATCGGCAAATTATTTCAGCACCACGGGCACGACTCACTGGCGGGTCGGCCAATGGGAGGATGGTACGACCGAACCGGGATCCTCGGGCGCTCCGCTGTTCGATCAAAATCATCGAGTGGTCGGTCAGCTTCACGGCGGTTACGCCTCGTGCGAAGTTATCGAAGCTGACTGGTATGGTAAATTTTCGCTTTCATGGACCGGTGGCGGGACACCGTCATCGAGGCTAAGCGATTGGCTCGATCCGGACGGCACAGGGGCGACGGTTCTGGACGGTTATGATCAGTTCGCCGGTGTCAATATCATCCATACGCCCCTGCCGAACACCAGAGATACGGTCAGTGATTATGAGGTGGTGTGTATTATAACGTCGGCAGGTGAATTGGTCGCCGATTCACTGCGCCTGAATTATGAAATTGCGTCAGTATGGTATGATGAGCGGCTCTTACCGACCGGAACGGGCAATGAATATCATGCCTTTATTCCCGCGCAATCGGCCGGTACCACCATAAATTATTTTCTCACAGCCGGAGATGATTGGGGAAATGTCGATTCCACACCCGTTTATACATTTGAAATCGAGTATACTCCTGAAATTGATGTCACTCCTCTGTCGATTTCCAAGACACTTGAAATGGGTGATTCGACGACAACCGAACTTATAATTGCCAATGTCGGCGAGGGGACGCTTGAGTATTCGATCGCGGTCGAAAACGCGGATAAAAGCGCCGGCGGGCCGGATGTTTTCGGTTATAGCTGGATCGACTCCGATGATGCCGGCGGCCCGGTCTTTGAATGGATCGATATTACGGCAACCGGTATCGATATCACATCAGGACTGGTCGATGATAATTATACCGGGCCGTATGATATCGGGTTTGCATTTCCCTATTACGACGAGGTTTACACGCAGTTTTATATCGGTTCGAACGGCCTGATCGGATTTGATTCAGTTTCACTCGATTCACGGACAAAGGTCTCGATACCGAACGATAACGCCCCCGATGGATTTCTTGCCTGGCTCTGGGATGACCTCGATATCACCAATCAAAACAATCCGGGCGGTCAGGTGTTTATGCGATCCGAAAACGGCCGGTGTATCATCCAGTTTGTCAATTACCCGGAGTATCTCGCCAGCCAGGGCGATGTTGTCAATGCGGAGATCATTCTCGATGCCGACGGGACATTAATATTTCAGTATCTCAATTTTGGGGCAGGTTTTGATAAATCGTCCTGCGTGGTCGGGATAGAAAATATTGATGGTACGGACGGGATTGAAGTGGCCTATTTAACTTCATATTTGCACGACGGTTTGGCGGTGCGGTTTGATCGTCCGATGCAATGGCTCAGTCAAAATAAAAGCATAGGCGCGGTCGGGGCAGGTATTGCCGATACAATTATTTTTGTAATCAGTGCCGCCGAACTCGATACCGGTCAATACGGCAGTAATATTATAATTTCCAACAATGATCCAGATCCGGTCGATAATCCATTGATTGTTCCGGTCCTTTTGACGGTTCAGGAGGAATCGAGTTTTATCTGCGGCGATATCGACGGGGATGAACAGATCAATATAAAAGACATAACTTTCGTCATCAATTATTTATATAAGGGCGGCCCGGCCCCGGATCCGATTGAGGCCTGCGATATCAACAGCAGCACCAACTGTAATCTGCTGGATGTGACATACCTGATTCAATATTTGTATAAGGGCGGCCCGGCTCCACATTGTCAGTGAAAAAACCGGCCGGATAATTGTCCCCGGGGCATGTTGATAAATGGCTTCTGTCACTGCCTATCATTAGCATAAGGGTCCAATAAAAAAATATCCCCAATTATATATTATTTTTTGATACCTTTAGGCGCCTTCTCCGTTTATATAAGTGCGACTCTATTCAGAGAGGTGTCATATGAGAGTAATTATCATTATGGAGATTACCGTAATCGTACTCGCCGCTGTATCAATGGCGGCGAATACGCCGCCGACTGTCCCTGTTCCGCTTCATCCCGAGGACAGTTCTGTGGTCGATGTTCTTCAGCCGACACTGGTGACACAAATATCAACCGATGCCGATTTCGATTCGATAAGCTATTTTTTCGTGCTGTATGATAAAGACAGCCTGTTGCCCTCTCCAATTTACGGCGAATATATCGGCGAACAGGGTGATTCAGTAGTATGGACAGTCTCCGAGCCGCTTTGTGAAAACTGGATATTTTTCTGGAAGGCCCGGGCTTATGATTTCGTGCAATATTCCGACTGGTCGGAGGAGAGGGCTGTTTGGATCAACACGGATGATGACCCGCCGTGGACATTCAAGGCTATATACCCGCCCGATACCGGCTATTCCTTCATTCACGACCTGACTCCAGAGTTCTGGTGGGAACGAGCGCTGGAGCCGGATCCGTTCGATTCGGTTTTCTATACGCTGTATATAGCAACGGACAGCGAATTTCAAACGGTAGTCACTTACGATAGTATCTGGACTACTGAATATGAGATACCATTTTCGCTGGAATTCGGAAAGCGTTACTGGTGGAAGGTGAAGGCGACAGATAATTCGGGCCTGTTCTCCTATTCATGGAACACACCTGATTTCAGGACCTGGACACCGGGCGATGTTAACGGCGACGGAATGATCAACATCATGGATGCGGTTTATATTATCAATTATCTGTACAAAGGCGGTCCGGAACCGAGAATAAGGTGAGATTATTACATCATATCGTAGGGGTCGATGTCGATGGTAAGCCTGACTGATGACGGCAGGCCGTAGTTGGTATCGACCAGTTCCCAGTCTCTTAGAAAGGCGATAAACTTAAGAATCGATTTTGTTTTTACAAAGAGGTGCCGGCGGTACATCCCGCGAAGGCGATAAAGCGGGCAGGGAGCGGGGCCGAGTATTTGCACCTTCAGACCGGTTCCGTCCAGTCTCTCTTCAAGTTTGTTCCTGAAATCAAATGATTGTTTTATCGAAATATCTTCTTTCTTCGATGCAAACCTGAAATTGACCAGATGCGAGAAGGGCGGATAGAGCAGTTCTTTTCGGGATTGTATTTCCCGGGCATAGAAGGTATCGTAATCCTGCCGGGCGGCATCGTCTATAAGGTCCCGTTCCGGCCTGTAGGTCTGAATGACCACTTCGCCGGGTATAATACCTCGTCCGGATCGTCCGGCGACCTGTATCAATTTGGCAAACAATTTCTCCGAGGCCCGGAAATCGGGCATATCCATCCCGATATCGGCCATCAGCACTCCCACCAATGAGACATCGGGGAAATCTATCCCCTTGGTAACCATCTGGGTTCCGAGAAGAAGATTGTATTTTTTCGAAGCGAAATCGGACAGGATCAGATGTGCCTTTTCACGCCCCGAAGCACTGTCGGAATCAAGACGAACAATTTTGGCCTCCTTGATCAATTCGCCGAGCTTGTCTTCGATTTTCTGAGTCCCTGTGCCAAGATAAACAAAGCTGTCGCCCCCGCAGGAGTCGCAGGTATCATAACCCGTTTTGATATAGCCGCAGAAATGGCACATCAAACGATTCCCGGATTTGTGATACGACAGGCTGATATTGCAGTGCGGACATTCCGGTGTATGACCGCAGTCGGTGCATTTTATTCTCGGCGAGAAGCCGCGGCGGTTTAAATACAGGATAACCTGTTGATCGCCGCTGAGAGACTTTTTTATTTTCGAAATCATCGTTCGAGTGAAAAAAGGATTGTCATGCGGGAACGGCTCGCGGCATAAGTCTATCAGGCTGACCAGCGGGATAGCGGCTTCCTCGGGGCGGCGGGTCAGTTTGAGAAGACGGTAGCGTTTCCGCTCGGCATTGTGAAAGGATTCTATCGAGGGTGACGCCGAACCAAGGACGACAGGCACATCGGCCATTTTGGCTCGCATCACGGCGGCATCGCGGGCCTGGAACCGCGGCGCCGGGTCGTCCTGTTTGTATGATTCGTCATGTTCCTCGTCAACAATTATCAGACCGATATTTTCTAACGGTGCGAATATTGCGGAACGGGCGCCGATGACTATTTTATAACGGCCGTTTTTGATATTCTGCCAGACAAGTATTCGCTCCTTTGTGCCAAGGGCCGAATGCAGTAAGGCGATTTCATTGCCGAAAAAGCTTTTAAAATAACCCAACAAGGTCCCGGCCAGAGCAATTTCAGGGACCAGGACAAGGACAGTTTGCCCGCGTTTCAGGGTTTCACGAGCGGTATGACAATAGACCAATGTTTTGCCCGATCCGGTAATACCATACAATAGATAAGGGGAGAAAGTGCCGAGTTTCGAGACAACTGTTTTGACCGCACCCGATTGCTCGTCTGTCGGTTCGATTCGATCCAGATTGGGGCGCGGTTTGAAATATCCGAAAAGGTCGGGTAATCCATAAACCGGCTTAATCACCTCGGACTCGATCAATTTCCTGAAGCGGTAATCACTTATACCTGAATCAATAATCTCGGCCTTTTTGAACAGCTTTTTTGATAAAAGGAAATTGACCGTCTGTTCACTCAATTTATCATCATCGATGATACCGGAATCGATTTCATATCCAAGCAGGGCACCATCAGTCCGGCCGGCAGAATCAATCCAGACCGGCCTGACAGCCTCAATATCTATCATTTCCCGGAAAAGTCCAGGTGCAGTCTTTTCGATGAAATTTACATCGCGGGTATTTATAACAGATTTTTTTCGGAATTTATTTATCAGATTTTCCGGGATATCAAAACCGGGTAATAAGTCATCGATATCGTCTGATATGATATAATGC
>Ga0209834_10001267_pt1 | contig 14423 bp, 14 predicted proteins | sample Mar14236cmmetaG_FD_184134 | JGI IMG/M metagenome (GOLD analysis project Ga0209834, IMG submission 184134) | Marine hydrothermal vent microbial communities from Guaymas Basin, Gulf of California to study Microbial Dark Matter (Phase II) - Marker... ...
GTATTAATACTGTTTTTGACATCGATCGAACCATCATTACGGATAGCAGCATCCAATCCCGGAATGTTTTCTTTAAACTCCTCCACTTTATGACGAACATCTTTCATTACCTTGATGATATTGCCGTCCGCTTTTTTATAAACGAACAAGGTTACACTGGGATTTCCATCCAGTTTGGAAATAATACTTCGTTCTTCCAGAGTATCTTTTACGACTGCTACATCGCGAATGCGAGTTGCCCGTCCGTTACTATCCATCCGAACTACAAGATTGGCGATCTGCTCGGTATTATTGAATTCTCCCACAGTTCTAATAATGAATTCTGCTTTTCCGAATTTTATTGTGCCTGCAGGAACATTCATATTTCGCATTTGAATGCTGTTTTGCAAGTCGGACAACGATAAACCGAATTCATCTAATTTGTTAATATCGCCTTGGATCCAAATTTCTCGTTCCTGGGTTCCGTGAATATCGACTTTGGAAACATAATCGATATTAAGAAGTTCTTCCCGCACATCTTCGGAAATTTCCCTGATCGCATTTCCGGAAAAATTTCCACCGATCACAACTGCACACATCTCGTTCACTTCCCGCATATTCAAACGGATCATATAAGGATCGTTCGCATCATCCGGCAGATCTCTGACCTTATCCAGTTCTGCTCGCAGATCATTCTCCGCTTTATCGATGTCCGCATCAGGTTCAAAAACAATATACATTACTGCTTTCCCTTCCGATGCTGTGGATTCCATATAATCGATATTTTCCACATCTCCGATCTCATCTTCGATTTTCTGGATTACAAGTTGCTCCATTTCCAGAGGAGATACTCCCGGATACATAACAACAATTATGAAAGAACCGAAATCAACTGCCGGCATCTCTTCTTTGGGAATTTCGACCATCGTGTAAATTCCAACAATGAAGACGACGATCATCAACATATTTATCAAGACTGAATTATTAACTGAAAACTTCGCTATGGACATTTAATACTCCTTTTTTTGAAACCACGAATTAATTTGAAACCACAAATTAACACTAATTATCACGAATTTTATTTTTAGCAACGAACAAAACTAACAATACGAACAAAAAATTAACCACAAGAACACCGAGATTGACCGAGGAAATCTCCTCTTGAGAGGAGTCCCCATTTATCGGGGGAGGTGTGTTTATCAACCAGTCGCAAGATTTAGCAAGACTTGACTCGCAATGACCGAAGGGAATGTGAGTCGAGAATTGCGACCGATTGCAGCTGAATGTTCTCAACTCATGCTCCGCTACGAGTCAAGTCCATTCCAATCCAACTTCCGAATTTTTCGGCTTGCCGAATCTTCGGAATGTCGAGGTTCAAATCCCGAATGCTTTCGGGAGAAGATCTGCAAGCAGAACATTCCGATGTTTTCCAATAAGTGTTTATTTTTTTTTGTGTATTTTGTGCATTTTTGTGGCTATAATCCTTTCCTGATATCCACCACAGAACCGTCTTCCAGGTTTTCCACACCTTCAATTACCAAATTTTCATCAATCTTTATTCCGCCGGTGATGATCACATTTTCACCGACTTTTTCGCCGAGAGTTACTTTCCTGCGTTCTGCTTTATTTTCTTTAATTATCACAAATGCAAAATAATCATCATATTCCTGAATGATATTATTCATCGAAGTGTAGATAACATCTTTGAATACTTTACTTTGTATTCTTGCTTCGATCACCATTCCCGGAAGTAATCTGCCCTGCTGATTCTCGATCTCGATCTCTATCGGATATGATGCGGAATTATTAATAGGTTTGATCCCAATACCTGTGATCTTCCCATAAAAAATTTCTTCCTTATTGTCATTGGAAACTGTTACCTGCTGACCTTTCTGCAGTTTTTGAACTTCCTTTTCTCCAACTCCGGTTTTAATTATCATTTTTTTGGAATCAACAATACTGCAAACCGGTTGTCCGAAAGAAATGGTCTGTCCGATCTCGATTGGAATATCCGTAATAAATCCGGAAACAGATGCCAGAAAACGGGAATTATTGTATGCTTTCCGAGATTTTTCCAGACCTGCTTTTGCACCATTCAAACCTGCAAGAGCACTTTTAAAATTGCTTTTAGTCTGGGAATACTCCACTTGCGAAATGCTGTTTTGCTGAAACAGGTTTTCAGAAGTCTGCATCTGCAATTCTGCAACTTCATAAGCTGCTTCTGCTGCTAATACTGCAGCTTCCGATTGTTTCACCTGAATTTCATAATCTTTATTATCTATCCTGCCGATTTCTTCACCTTTGGCTACCCAATCACCGAGATGTTTTTTGATTTCAACAACCTTTCCGCTGGTTTCAGCGGTCATCACGATATCGGTCAGTCCTTCCAATTTCCCGGTTACTTTTATAAACTGCTCCAGATTTTTTGGCTGCACTTTTTCCACCATAACCGGAATATTCTTTTCGATATTATTTTTTCCTTTTTTGGAAAGTTCCGGATTTGCTGCAGGTTTTTTTCCGCAACCTATCATTATTGAGAACACAATTAAGGTTATTAGTAAATATTTTATTTTCATTTTTTTACTCCTTGTCACGCCGTAGTTTTAACGAAAGCGGACGATTTTTTTATTTTTTCTACCTTGAAAAAGTTCATAAGTATCTCTCTTCTTGCTAAACTTTTTCAATGGTTTTCTAATATCTCGCATCCAACCGTTGAAAAGGTTCATTTGAAAGAATTCCTCTGTCGGTAAACCATTTTCAAGGTTATTTTTTTCATCGATTTTATTTTTTTTGCCACAGAGACACAGAGAACACAGAGGTTTCTGCAAATTTCCAATAATACATTGAAAAAATGAAAACATATTTTGTGTATTTTGTGCTTTATTGTGGCTTATTTTTTTAGATTTCATTTTAATAATTCCAAAAATTCGTTTTCTTCTTCCATTCCAAGAAGCAGTATTAATTTTGATTTTGCTTTAATGAATGAGAATGAACTCCGAATAAAAGACATTTTTGAACTTTTCAGCATCACTTCCGAATCGAGTATTTCGGTTGTGGAAACCATTCCATTCCTGAATCTTTCTTCCATTTGGGAATGTAATTCGGTTGCAAAATTCAAAGTAAGTTCAGAAGCCTTTACTTGTTTTGCTGAACTTATCAGGTTCAAAACAGAACTTTCCAAATCCAGTTTAATCCCGCTTTCTGCAGATTTATAATCCTCATCGGTTTTTCTTTTTTCGAATTTTGCTTTTTTATAATCAGCAAAATTATCTGTAATCGGAAAAATCGGGATAGAGGCAGTTAATGCCAATTGTTTAGAATCGTTATAATTAGAATCGGATTCTTTTTGGATTTCATTCCAGGATTTGCTCCAGGTCTGGCTATAACTCAAATTCAAGGTTGGCAGGAAATTTCCTGCTGCCATTAACACACTTTTCTTTGCCATATCTTTTGTTTCTTTCAGAGTTTTAATGGAATAATTCTCACGCAGAGAAATCTGAAAACATTCATCAATAAGAACATTTATCTGTTTTTCATCAAAAGAGTTCAGGCTTTCAATCAGTTCATTATAAATAGTTGCATCGAAATTTTCTACTTCAAAATCATCCTGAAATTGCAGATAATTTTTTAGACCGGAATAACTGATCGCATACAGAGTTTCGGATTGGATCAGTTCGGTTTCTTTGGCAGCTTTATCGGATTGGATTTTTAAAAGATCAACTTTGGCAAGTGTTCCCATTTCATATCTTAATTCTGCTATTTCCAGGTTTAATTCAGCAGACCGAAGCTGTTCTTTAGAAATTTCCAAAATTTCTGCTGCTTCAAGAAGATTGAAATATTTTTCTTCAACTCCGGAAATGGTTTTTAGTTTTTGTTCTGCAAGAGCATATTCAGACATCTGTTTTGCATCACGGGAAAGACGATAACCAAGCCAGAGTTTCCCACCGAGAAATAACGGTTGATTTATCGAGTATCCGTAAGATCGCGTGTTTGTTTCATCATCAGGAATCGGATTCATCATAGACGGCATTCCGGGTTTCATCTGAATTTGAGAGCCTGTTAAATTAGCAGAAGGAAGCAAACCGGATAATGAGCTGATCTCATTCCATTTAGCAGATTCGTATGCCCATTTTTTTGTCAGATATTCAGGATTGTTTTCCAAAGCGATTTCTTTTGCATCTTTCAAGGTCAGGATTTCTGAAAATAAGGAAAAACTGGAAAACAAAACAATGATAAAAACAATCTTTTTCATATCTAATCCTCTTTGATAAAGAAAATTTCATTCTCTTTATTTTCTGCTTCTTTTTTTAATTCATCAAGGGATTCGATTTCGATAGCATTCATTTTTGTTCCCATTTTCATCAGAGTTTTAATGTAAAACGGCATAAGTTTCCATTTTTCTGTGCTTTTCATTTGCTCGAAATGTTGCTTATGACACTTGAGATGCTCTTTCATTTTTTGTTTACGATCAGTTAGTATTTGCAGAAATTTTCCTTTTGTAAAACCTTGATTCAAAAAACAGATCCCGATCCAGAAGTCATGAGGATTTTCACTTTTCACCATAAAATATTCCAGCATTTCCAGTAGAAATTCTTTTCCTTTTTCCGTGATGGAAAAAACGGTTCGCGGTGGATTATTTCCTTCTGTAACTTTCTCTCCGGAAATATATTCTTTCTTTTCAAGTCGCTGCATCGCTTTATAGACAGACGGCATTTTAACATCTGCCCATTCGTCCATGTGGTGCGTTTTTAACCATTGAATAATCTCATAACCATACATCGATTTGCGACGCAGAAATCCGAGCACAACTAAATCCGATTTATTCATCGAAACCTCCTTAAGTACCTTCCGAAGTTTTTCTTTCACTTTTTCTAACATCAGAAAATTCGGAAGGTTTATAACGAACTCAAACTTTCTGAATATTGAATAACCTGATTTTTTACACAAACAGGATTGTTTGTGATACACTTCAAAATCGGCGACAAATTATTTTACGGGAATATAATGTCAAGGATATTATTATAAAGTAGAATAGTATTAGATATAATATAATAAAGTTGTATGATATTCAGGCACTTACATTCTTCTTGACATTTTGACATATCAAAAAATGATTTTCCCGGAGGTTTAAAAAATGAAAATAAAAGTAGAAAAACTTTCTGATGAACAAATACAACAAAGAGGAATCAAATCTTGGGCTATCTGGGAAAAGAAAGTTTCCCGATTTGACTGGTATTATGATTCTACCGAAGAATGTCTGCTGTTGGAAGGAAAAGTGATCGTTGAAACTGAAGACGGGGAAAAGGTGGAATTCGGAAAAGGTGATTTTGTAACTTTCCCGAAAGGACTTTCCTGTGTTTGGGATATCAAAGAAAGTGTGAAAAAACATTATAATTTCAAGTAATATAAACTTAATAAGTTTTTGATACTTGTGAAGTTTTAAAGGAGTAAAATGGATACAAAAGAAATAAAGGTGATGAAAAAAATCCTTAATGTTAACGATAGAATTGCTGAAGAATTACGAAATGAACTGAAAGAAAAAGGTATTCTGTTTATCAATTTGATGAGTTCTCCCGGTTCAGGTAAAACAACAATTTTAGAAAAAACCGCTGAAAAGTTTGGAAATAAAATTTGTGTGATCGAAGGTGACATCCGGACGACTCTCGATGCAGAAAGAGTCTCCAGAGCAGGAATACAAGCATATCAGATAAATACCGGACCATTTGGAGGAGACTGTCATCTCGAATCAGGCTGGATAAAATCTGCCATTGATGAAATTGACCTTTCAAATATCGAGATCCTCTTTGTGGAAAATATCGGAAACCTTGTTTGTCCTGCGGAGTTCGATGTAGGGGCTCATATCAATGCTGTTGTTCTCAGTGTTACCGAAGGTGAAGATAAACCGCTGAAATATCCTCTTGCATTCCAGAACTCACATTTATGTATAATTTCCAAAACTGACCTTCTTCCTTACCTTGATATAAATATTGAAAATATTAAAGAAAATATCCGAAAAGTAAATCCAAAGATGAAGATAATTGAAATTTCAGCGAAATCAGGTGAAGGTCTGAATGATTGGAAGGAATATTTACATAAAAGTCGGTAACACTGTATAGAACTAAAAAAAATGATTTTTGTAATAAAAAAACTAAACGAGTATTAATTTTCTTTTGACAAAAAATAACACCTTTTTTCGTTGGAACAATAATTGCAAAAAAAGAAAATATTATTTAAGGAGGAAGAATGTTCAAAACATTTCAAAATCAAAAAGGATTCAGCTTGATCGAGTTGTTGGTGGTGGTTGTTATTATTGCAATTTTAGCAGCAATCGCGGTCCCGATCTACATGAGTTATGTCAGGAAAGCAAGATCAACTGAAGCTCAATCGGCTATTGCAGCCATCCGAAGTGCTTACAGAGTTTACTATCAAACTTACGGTTCTACAGAAAATTACACCATTGAAGATGCCTTAAAAGATGCTAAACTTGGTAATGCTACAGAGAAAAACTGGGAATTTGAGGTTGTTGGGAATCCACCCAATAAGTATATTGCAACTTCCACAGCTGATTTCTCTGAGGGAGAAGGTAAACAGGTCTGGTATGATGTTGATGATGCTAAATATCATGGTTATGGAATTGACGAAGAAGAGGAAGAAGAAGAGATCGTTGACTAAATTCGGAGGTGCTTTTTGAAGCTTACAATTCAAGAACTGTTACAGTTTGCATCTGATGCCGGTGCATCTGATCTACATATCAGCACAGGATCAATTCCTATGATCAGGGTAAACGGTATTATGAAAAAATTGAATTTACCCAGATCAACTGTAAAAGAAGTTGACGATTTAATCTTTAGTGTAATGAATGAATCCCAAAAAGCATTATTTAAAGAAAGATTGGAAATTGACTTCTCCACAAAATTAGATGACGAAACAAGGTTCAGGGTAAATGCTTTTCACCAGCTGAACGGTCGAGCTGTTGCTTTTCGTGTGATTCCAAATGAGATTAGAGGATTTGATGAACTTAATCTGCCTGATATCCTGGCAAAACTTGCTTTAAGAAGGAACGGTCTTATTTTAGTAACTGGTCCTACCGGAAGTGGAAAATCGACAACTTTAGCGACCATGATTGATGTCATTAATGATCATCGACATTGTCATATAATTTCTGTTGAAGATCCGATCGAATATGTCCATGCCAGTAAAAACTCTTTGATCAATCAAAGAGAGTTAGGACACGATACCTGGTCTTTTAAAGCTGCCCTCCGATCTGCTCTTCGTGAAGATCCTGATGTTATTCTTGTTGGTGAAATGCGCGATCTCGACACGGTCTCATTAGCTTTGACCGCTGCTGAGACGGGTCATCTTGTTCTGGCTACATTACATACCAGCAGTGCAACCAAGTCTATTGATAGGATCATAGATATGTTCCCCAAAGAACAACAAGGTCAGATCCGTTCAATGCTTTCGGAATCGTTGCAAGCGGTCGTTGCTCAGACATTATTACCAATGAAAGATGGTTCCGGACGAGTCCCGGCTTTAGAAATAATGATAGCTAATACTGCTGTCAGAAATCTAATCAGGGAAGAAAAAACTTACCAGATACCTTCCGTGATCCAATCCGGAACTAAAGATGGAATGCAGACTCTGGATCAATCTTTGTATAGTCATGTCATGAATGGCTTACTGGATCGACTCGTTGCTCAGGAAGTTTCCGATAATCCGAAAATGTTCGTTTCTGGCGTGGGATTCTGATGTTCAGACAAATTACTTCTGAAAGAGGATTTGGTCTTGTTCATGTAATTGCTGCCCTGATGATTGTTACAGTTGCTTTAGTTGGAATTTTTATCAGCACTTTTTACGCCCAGAAAAAAGCAACAGAAAATTATCACTATCGAGCAGCACTTCTTATTGCTGCCGATAGAATGGAACAGATAAAATTTCATAACAAGTACAATGAAGGTGAAGTGTTTGTAAATATAGCTGGAATTTCAGGGCAGGTTATACTGGATGAAAGAGATGGAAATCCTCTCTGGGCTCAAGTCATGTCTCCTTCGAAAACTACTCATTCCGACTTGGAAATCGCTCCTTATGTTGTCTATGATAAAGTAACGATTACTGTTAGATGGCAAGAAGCTTCTTCTTCATTCTTTAATCCACACACAACAGAGCAAAAAGAGGTAGTTTTAAGAGAAGACTATTATAGAAAATTTACATTATGATCAGATTAAAAAAACAGAATGGTTACTCCTTAGCAGAATTAGTTGTAGCTCTTCCCCTTTCTATCCTCGTTATTGTTATCCTGACTTTTGCTATCACGAATTTTGTTACAACTTACCAGGAAATACAATTATATACACAACTTCAGGAAGAACTTTTTAATGCCATTGAAACAATGCGATACGGTTATGCAAAAGAAGGTGTTACCGGAAGCTTTTATAGTCCGGAAAATGAAAAAGAAGGTTTGATCGGATTACTGACAGCAAAAGAGGTAACAATTGGTATTTCGGGAAAATCGATCACGATCTTACCAATAAATCTTAATCCGGGAGTCCCTTATTATTCTCAATTTTTTCTGGATGATAAGGGTCATCTGAGAGTTTCCGGTCAATACGGGATAAAAACATATACCAATGAGTTGGTTTTTCCCAAAACAGCGAGAAAAATTGGCGGAGATCAACAATTTAAAATTCTGGAATTATTTTTTGTTCCCAAAAAAGTAGTTAATAACAAGATTTATATGTTGGGTATAGAGATCAAAGCAAGAGTTCGCTTCAGGGAAAAATTAGAGAGCCAATCACTCGAAGAAGATACTCAAGTAAATACAAAAACAATTACATACAAAACTTCAGTGTATCTTGCTAATTCCGGTAGTCAGGATTAATTATGAAAGAAATAATAAATAATGAAAATGGAGCGATCGTCGTGATGGTTATTGCTATGATCGTTGTTCTTGTTTCTATTGTTTCTACATACTCTCTGCTAGATATGGTTCAAAACGATCAACTGCAAACGCAATATCAGAACGATGTGATCCAGGAAGAATTGCTTTTAAGAAGTGAAGCTATCAGAACCCATCTAAGTCTTGAATATGACAAAAATAAACCGTTGCCCGACAGGAAATTAGAAATTCTTTCTAAAGATAGAACAACAACTTATACCATTGAAAACAAAAAAGAATACACCATGCTTTCAAATTTTATGGGTTACGCTACTGCTGAAGCCGTTGCTGTTCGCTCTCTGATTTCAGCTCGAAGAGCGAGGATTTTTACAAAAAAGAACTTTTCTCCAATCAAAAGGTATTCTGAAAGACTACTTCGAAATGAAAGTCTGGCTCAATTCCAATATTTTACCGACATTGAAAAATCAGAGAATGAGGATGGGGGAGAAGAGGCTGCAATTGTCAGGTTCTACGGTGCTGATGAGCTTTTCGGTCCGGTTCATTCAAATGATAATATCTGGATCCGAAATCTTTATGGCTGGCCAACATTTCATGCGCTGGTTACAACATCAAAACGGATCATGGATTTTGATACTCATCAACCAGCTGAACAATCTGCTCCCATGGATGATATTTTTCTGGGAGGATATGCAGAAGAGGTCGCGTCTATTATATTCGATCCAAATGCAAACGATCTCAGGACTAACGGACAAAGACCTTTCGATCCGGCAAAAGATATAGTATATGTCAAGATTGATAACAACTCTTTTTCTTCTATGTATGGTGAGATTGAATTAACCGGTATAGAGCAATTCAATGTTTATAGTTGGTTTCCCGATGATGCCGCTGCAGCTAATGCTGTTGTCAATGCAGGAGGAAACTGGTATGAGGAATCTGATCATATCTGGACAAATCATATTCCCATCTATGACACTCTCTGGACACAGGGTCCTACCGGAACCGTAAATAATGGATGTGTCTGGGTAGAAAGCGAACTCTGGATCGAAGGAGAAGTTGCAGGTAAACAAACTTGGGGTAGTGCTGATACGATTTTTGTTGTCGGGGATATAACATATAATGGGACAAATGTTGGATCACCTCCTGATGACGAGGAAAATCCCAATAGAGACGATTATTTTGGATTAGTTTCCGAAGAAAAGATCCTGATCAGGTACAAACACAAAGACCCATTTAATGATATGATCCTCATAGATAATAATTGTGAAGACATCTGGTTGTATGGAGCATACGCTGCTATCGGAAAAGGTGATCAGGAATTGCAGGGAATTTACTACTGCCATTATGATGGTATTTTTACTTTCCAATATCATCACACCCATGGTTCAACACCGGACTTTATGGCTCAGGATCCATATGCTCCAGGAGGTAATGTCCTTTATTCTTATATTGATTTTCATAAATTTGTTTTCCCTCCCAGCAGCTTTGTCCCCCCGGAAATTACCGGTTTCAACCTTCATGGGGGAGCACCGCAACCTCCATATAACATGTGTGGATATCCTTATGAAAGTCCAGCATATGTCTATCCCAATACTGGTCCAAATTATAATTATCCTTATGGAACAGACTGGCCCTGGTATAATCCTGTCTGGCCCGAATCTGCTGCTGATATTGATACCGAAAGAGGTATAATCCATATATATGGCGCAATTGGTCAACGCAGAAGAGGTTATGTACATCGCTCCGGAATAGATCCTTACAATCATCCAAATCAAACCGAGTGGGATTTAGAGTATTATCATTATGACGGAACACATCCCAGTTCAGGATATAATAAAGATTATCATTATGATAACAGGTTTCTCTTTGTTCAACCACCATGTTATCCTCAAGTATATAGAGGATTTGGTGAAAATGTTCTAACGGAATTCAAAGCTGAGAACTGGCACATGAAAATTCCGCCTGAATAGTCATTATGTGCTTAAATAAAATAAGGGAGATGAAATGAAAGAAATTATCAAAAATGAAAAAGGAGCAATAATTTTAATGCTCGTTGCCATGATCGTGGTTTTGGTTTCTGTCATTTCAGCCTTTTCCTTAATAAATCTGGTTCAAAATGATCATCTTCAAACCCAATATCAGAATGATAAAATACAGGAAGAATTATTATTACGAAGTGAAGCTGTAAGAACACAGCTTAGTTTGGAGAATGATAAGAACAAACCATTGCCTGAAAGGGAAGTTGAAATTTTAGCAAATGATAGAATTACAACTTATACTATTGAAAATAAAAAAGAATATACAATGATTTCTAATTTTATGGGATATGCTACTGCTGAAGCTGTAGCCATTCGTTCTCTTGCATCTGCTCGAAGATCGAGGATTTTTATAAAAACGAACTATTCTCCCATTAAAAGATACTCTGAAAGACTTCTCAGAAACGAAAGTCTTGCCCAGTACCAGTATTTTTCGGATGAAGAAGCATCAGAAAATGCAGAAGGAACTGATGATCCTGTAAAATTCTGGGGACCGGATGTTCTTAACGGACCTGTTCACAGTAACAGTGATATCTGGATTCAACAAGCCGGTGGTGGAAATAATATGGGATGGCCCACTTTTCATGCGATGGTTTCAACTGCCGGGATATTTAGAAAGTTTCCTGAAGGAACTCATCTTCCTGATACCGAAGCTCCCATGGACCAGATTTTTCAGGGTGGATGGCAGGAGGAAGTTGCTTCTATTATTTTTGAACCTACAGCGAATGACATAAAACAAAATGGGATTAGACCTTTTGATTCTACCAAGGAAATTGTCTATGTAAAATTAGACGGAAATACCTACAGTTCAATGTACGGTGATATAGAATTTGTTGGAATCGATACATTTGGTGTTTATAGCTGGTATCCGCATACTCCAGCCTGGGCAAATGCTGTTACAAATGCAGGATTTAACTGGTTTGAAGATACCGATCATCTCTGGACTAACTACATCCCCATGTATGATACTCTCTGGACTTCCGGTCCTTCAGGAACGATTAGTAATCAATGTGTCTGGATGGAAAGTGAACTCTGGATAGAAGGAGTAGTTGCAGGAAAACAAACATGGGGAAGCGCTGATACTGTTTTTGTAGTTGGTGATATCTGGTATGATGGAACTCCAATAGGTACCTCTCCGGATGATGAAGATAATCCGAATCGAGATGATTATTTTGGGCTTGTTTCGGAACAAAAAATCCTGATCAGATATAAACATAAAGATCCATTTGATGATATGGTAGTTAGAACCGATAATTGTAATGACATTTATTTATATGGAGCTTATGCTGCCATTGCTGATGGCAATGAAAGTTTATTTGGAATAGAGTCTTGTCATTATGATGGGATCTTTACTTTCCAATATCATCATATGCATGGTTCTACTCCTGATTTCAGGGCTATGAGTCCTTATACTGGAGATGACACCCTATTTTCATTTATTGATTTCCATAAATTTATTTATCCACCCAATACTTTCGTTCCCCCCAACATTGAAGATTTTAATTTACATGGAGCTGCTCCGGTTGCTCCCTACAATATGTGCGGTTTTCCTTATGAAGACAATGGGTACTTAAATTCTTTTCCCAATAATGGACCTACTTATGCAATTCCTTATGGAACAGATTGGCCCTATTACAATCCGATTTGGCCGGAATCTGCTGCAAATATAACGACCGAGAGAGGTGCTATCCATATTTTTGGTGCAATCGCTCAAAGAAGAAGGGGATTTGTCCATCGTTCCGGTTCTGATCCTTTTAATCATCCACAGGGATTGAGTAGCCCTAGTCCCTGGGATATTGAAGATTATCATTACAGTGGAAATCATCCCAGTTGTGGTTATGACAAGGATTATTATTATGACAACCGATTTCTCTTTGTCCAGCCACCCTGTTATCCGCAAATATATCGAGGTTTTGGTGATACTGTTCTTTCAGATTTTAAAGCTGAAAACTGGATGTTGAAAATTCCGCCGAAATAAAAAATAGTTAATATAATAATTCAAGATGTGAGGTGATATGGCAAAAAAGAAAAAGACTAAATTTAAAGAATCAATCGGTCTGGATATTGGTTCTCACAGTATTAAACTGGTGCATCTGAAAAAGCTGCATGAAGGTTTCAAGTTATTGAACTACGAGATCAAATCTACTCTTCCGGAAGGTATGGAACCGGTTCTTTCAGACCTTTCTCCGGACAGGTTTACTCCGGTGTTGTCTTCCATGCTGAAATCTTTAAAGATCAATCCCAAAAAGGCAAAGCATGTGGTTTCGTCCATTGGAGGTGATAATACAAGTATAAAACAGATCAAAACGATCTTCCTACCGGATGAAGAACTGGAATCCGCTTTATTTTTTGAAGCAAAAAAACATCTGCCTATCAGTGGAGCGGAAATGTTACTCGATTACCAGGTGCTGAATGTCGAGGAAAAAACGAACAATATGAATATCCTGCTGGGAGCTTCGACAAAAACATTATTAAAAGAACACTCCGATATTCTAACCTCAGTTGGACTTTCTCCGGGAATAGTTGATATAGAATCGCTTGCTGTTGCTAATAGTGTTGTCTTTAATTCATTTTTTGAAGACGGTGTTTATGTAATCCTGAATATTGGAGCCTTTAAAACAAATATGGTTATTTATGGTCCCAGTGCAAAATTCTTTGCTCGGGACATTGGCTGGGGTGGTTATCATTTCACAAAAGACATAATGAAAAGATTAAAAACAACCTATGAAAAAGCAGAGCAATATAAACTTGAACACGGTTTGAAAAAAGAAAAAGATACTGTTGATACCACTTCGATGATCGCTCTGGATATTACAGAAAAATCAACTGTTGAACAGATTTCTATGGAAGTTAAACGTTCTCTCCGGTTTTATGTTAAAGAAGCCGGGACCAGTGATTTCAGAAAGATATTATTGATCGGCGGGGGAGCTAAATTACTGGGATTCCCGGAATATCTCGAGGAACAGTTGAATATTCCAACAGAAGTATTTAATCCTTATACAAGTCTGGAAATGCCGGAAAAATTTAAAGATAGACAGGATCCACAGCTTGCTCTGGCTCTGGGTTTGGCTATGAGACCGGAATAGAGGAGATTATATGAGCCAATTATTTTTCAAAATAAATTTAAATAAATATGGAGAATTGAGACGAAAGATTGAAAAAGAAAGGAATACTTTCTTAACTACGGCAATCTGTTTTATCGCGATCACGATCCTTTTGTACGCATTTGTTCTTTATATTAATTATGACCTGAATGCGAAAATCGATAACCGCAAAGAACTTCTTTCGGATATTGATAAAGAGATCAAAGCTTATCAGGTCAGTGGAGAATTTCTTACCAATCATGATCTGGAAAGAATGGCTAGAATAAGTACGGAAAGGATTTTCTGGGCAAAAAAATTAGTTGCCTTTTCCGAGATCACAGCTGATAAAATTGCCATCACTCATTTTTCATTTAAAAATAATGTTTTGAGTCTGTTCGGTATAACCAAGTTAGATAAAGAACAAAAAGAATT
>Ga0209834_10001268_pt1 | contig 14423 bp, 14 predicted proteins | sample Mar14236cmmetaG_FD_184134 | JGI IMG/M metagenome (GOLD analysis project Ga0209834, IMG submission 184134) | Marine hydrothermal vent microbial communities from Guaymas Basin, Gulf of California to study Microbial Dark Matter (Phase II) - Marker... ...
AATCGTTGATAATCCCCTATTAAGTTTTCGTGTCATTTCGTGAATTTCGTGGTTCATTATTAATCTGGGCATTCTTTACTCTATTTTTCATACTGAACTCCATGCGACTTCGTCCCTATGAAGTCCGGTCTGAAATTTTTGAAATCGAATCAATTTTCACTCCTCACTATTCTCTCCTCGCTTTTCGCTCTTCTCTCCTCGCTTTTCGCTTTTCGCTCTTTTCTCTTCGCTCCTCTCTCCACGCTTTTCGCTTTTCGCTCTTCTCTCTTCGCTCCTCGCTCTTCTTATCGGATCAGTTATTAAAAAAAAGGCATGACCAAATTAATGCTCATGCCATACATAAGTGACAATACTTGATTCTCTAATAAGATCTTCTACTAAAGTCTCTTCGGTTATCTCTTTTCGGACGTGCTTCGTTGACCTTCAGGGAACGACCTTTAAGGTCTTTTCCATCCAAGTCAGCAATTGCTTTTTCAGCTTCAGCAGGTTCTGACATTTCTACAAATCCAAAACCTTTTCCGTCAATGACAATAACCTCAACCACTTCACCACATTCAGAAAATAATTCTGAAAGATCGTCTTTAGTGACTGAATAATCAAGATTACCCACATAGAGTTTTTTACCTTGCATTCTTTCTATTCTCCTATTTTTTTTGTTCTCATACTTATCATGAAGAATAGACGTAAAAAAATCTACTTTCAATCTTAAATATTCTGAACTTAATAACTTAACATGTAAGTTACATTATAAGTGGTGCATAAGAATCCTATATTAATGTCGTCAAGAATTTTAATAATAAAATTAATGTTTTCCTTCTGCAGCCACATAAAAATCCTATTTAATTTTGCTTAATTATTTATTTAATTACTTCCTTTAAATTTCAAATTTTGTTAAACTTGATACTATAAACTGGATACTGGGAGTAGTGAAGACGTGCCTGCCTGATGTTGAGATACGCAAGCTTGGAACCTTACGTTACAAATACTGGATTCCCTCCCCCCAATCCGTCAGCCGACGGAGGAAAGGTTTGCTGGTGTGTAGTTCATAGCGATATTGAGTAAACATCTTCATACTGAAAAGATTTTACTTTTTGAAATCGAATTACTTTTCACTGCTCATTCTTCTCTCCTCGCTCCACGCTTTTCTCTCCACGTTTTTCGCTCTTCTCTCTTCGCTCCTCGCTTTTCATATTCCTTCCTTTCTTGACACATAAATTCTTTCAAAATAAGTGGGCTCAATGACAACAAAGACCTTTCAGGGATTATTAAATATTCCTCGTAATCATAAACCCATTTTGTGGGAATGCCCTTTTGATAAGAACGGGGCATATTACGATTTCCCCTATCGGCTCATTTCTCAATACAAGCTGGTAAGCGGCGTGCGCATCACCTGCGAAGTCAAAAGAAGAAGAATTGAGAACATCGTAAATATCTGTGGCATAGAGCCGGATGAGTTCCGCAACCGCACACCCTTTGCAGAACTGCTGCCCGTCAACCCTGATGAGAAATTTGATTTCGGAGCTTCAGAGTATGATTCCCTGCGCATAATCGACCTGATGATACCAATCGGCAAAGGCACACGCGGCTTGATAGTTTCCCCACCAAGAGCAGGCAAAACAGTCCTACTCGAGCAAATTGCAAATTCACTTGTACATATCGACCAAAAGGTGCGTGCCATCGTGCTTCTCATAGACGAGCGTCCCGAGGAAGTTACTTCCTTCAAAAAAAATACAAATGTGCAGGTCTTTCACAGTTCCTTTGATCAGGGACTGAATTCCCATGTACTGCTTTCCAATTTCCTGATCGATCACATCAAAGTGGAACTGGAATGCGGACACGATACAGTCATTCTTCTGGACAGTTTAACGCGTATGGGACGGGCGTACAACAGCAGTGAGAGGAATCCACAAAGCAGAACGATGTCCGGCGGATTGGGCTCGTCAGCACTCGAGTTACCCCGCAAATTGTTCGGACTAGCGCGAAATATTCAGGACGGCGGCTCGTGCACAATTTTGGCTACCATTCTAACAGATACCGGCTCACGTATGGACGAGATGATCTTTCAGGAGTTCAAAGGAACAGGCAATTGTGAGATAATCCTCGATAGAAAAATCGCTGACCAGCGGGTGTATCCTGCGTTCAATATTCTTGAAAGTGGGACGAGGAAAGAAGAATTACTGGTATCCGCTGTGCAGCTTGAGAAGACCAACAAGTTGAGGAAATCATTATTGCAACTTGATAAGGTGGATGCGATTTTGAAACTGAAGAAATTGGTGATGGAATATAAGAATAACAATGAGCTGATAAACAACCTGTGAATTTGTGATTTAGTTCTTGTGTGCCCAAGCTCAACTCAGGCACTAGGAAAACTATAATATAATCTCAGGCGGTGACATATTATTTCGTAGTTTTCGGGCGAGTTTTTTCAATTTTTGGTTGTATAATATTTTCATTTAACACACCTCTCGGCTGAAGCCGTACTCTTCTTGTTAGAGGAGATTTTTTCGATTATTTATTATTTTATAACGATTGATAAATACTTGATGCAATAGATGTTCAAAATGTCAAATAATCTGATAATCTAAATGACCACTTGCGGACGGGGTGTGTTATTTTATTAACTTTTCTCAAGATTACACACCCCACAGCTGAAGCTGCTTTCCTCTCTATAGGAGATTTTCCCGATTGAGTACAAACTTGGCGCATGGGTAACAGAATAAACCGGGGACATAGGTGACACGAGAATAAACTATGGTATGGAAGTACGCGCAATGTTCAGATCAGAATAGATCAGAGTGACAATATTTTTAATTTTGAATTACATTTTCTATTTAATCGGCTCAAACACCCATCCCCAGACGTCTTCGCCTGCGATTTCTCGGAATAATTTCCAATTTGCTTTCATTCTCATACCATTCTTAACTTTCGGAGTTGTGATCCGACCCATTGCTTTTATGCCGTTATCGAACTGACATACACCGATAGTTAGATATCTGTCGTTGATCCCCCATGGCAACTGAAAGATCTGGGAAAAAGTGATTAGTGTACATTCATCTGTAAATGGGATAACTTCAAATTCTCTATTTCCGCATTTAAGACATACAACACGCTCCGGATAGGTAACTCTGCCGCATTTTTTACATTTATATGCCTTATCATTTTTTCTTTTCATTATTTCTCCCTTCTAAGCACGAGAGCAACGACATTGTTTCCGAATCCGCCGAAATTCACTGTTAATGCTGTTCCGGCATTCTTTACCTGTCTTTCACCTGCTTCACCTCGTAACTGCCATGTAGCTTCCACTGCTTGAGCAACGCCTGTAGCACCTACAGGATGACCTCTCGACTTCAAACCGCCCGAAGGATTGATCGGCAAACTGCCTGTGATCTTGTTCTCTCCGGACTCTATGGCTTTCTTATATTCACCTTTTTTATACAGACCCGCATGTTCTGCTTCGGCGATCTCCAATATGGTGAATGCGTCGTGCAGTTCAGCAAAATCAATATCCTTTGCAGTGATACCTGCTCTTTTGTATGCCTGTTTGCATGCCATCGTAACGGCTTTTAGATCAATCGGGTCTTCCCTTTCTGCCAGCGTGAGAGTATCTGTCGCTTGTCCGAATCCTGCCACACATATCACGGGCTTATTGAATTCTTTAACTCGATCCTCAGGACAAAGTATAATCGCAGCACCACCGTCACTTACAGGACAGGAATCAAATAAATGCAGAGGTTCTGCAAGAGGTGAATTATTTATTGCTGCATCTGGTGAATCCAGAATCCCTTTCATGGCAATATCCATTTGAACATGAGCATAGGGATTCATAAGTGCGTTCTTGTGATTTTTTATTGCGACTTCTGCGAGATGACGACGTGTATATCCATATTTTTCCATATACAGATTCGCAAACATTCCAGCCATACCGGGCAAAGTAATCCCATAGATATATTCTGCATCAGGATGGGTCAAAGTAGCCACAAAATCCGTTGCTCTCCAACCGCTGACATCCCTCATCTTCTCGCCACCAACCACGAGCACAAAATCATAATAACCGGAAGCAACAGCCATCACTCCATTTTTGATAGCAGAACCGCCTGAAGCAGGTCCGTTCTCGATCGTGTCCGCAGCAGCCGGGATCAGTCCGATATTATCAACCAGACCGCTGGCAATAGCTGTTCTGTGATTCAGGATTCCTCCGCCCATATTTGCAACATATACCAACTCGATCAACTTAGGATCAATACCCGCATCATCAATTGCATGGATTGAAGCTGAAGATAGGATATCCATCAGAGTATCACCTTCCAGCCTTCCAAAATCGGTCATGCCAACGCCTAATATTGCTACATTTCTCATTTTGACCACGCTCCTTTCATACCGCAAATCTGCGTAACAATTGATTCTTCATCAGCAATAATGATCTCGCTTTTTGCCTTTTCAAGCAAGTCTTCAGGACAAGGCCGCGATCCTGCGACAAGCCGATCCTTGCTTTTGAAATATAAATCTCGAGTCAGCATAAAAGAATCCGCACCTCCGAGTTCGTGCTGCACACCGAGCTGTTTTATCAGGTCATATTCTATCATCCAGCGCCGGAAACCGATGGGAGATTCTGCAGTGATCCATACTTCGTCCTGATTCAGAAATTCAATATGATGCTCCATCTTTGATGCAAAGAGATGAGCACCGATACGTAAGCCGCGCTCGATCGCCAGCGTATGCAGACTGATACCGATCTTATCCGTAAGCATTCGTCCGTTCACCACACCCACAAGAATATTATCGATCTGCCCAACAAGCACATAGCAATTTCTGTAGCGATATTTATACCATGCAAGAAGCTCGGCATACACGCGTGAGCCAACCACATCATAGAAATCCCGCTCGATCTTTATCGTGGGCTTGACTGCCTTCATGATCGTTGGTGCTTCTCTGCGCGTAGCAGCACGGACAACCATCTGTCCGCCAGTTGCCAGAGTAATAACTTTTGCGGGATACTCAGGCATTTCTAATTCCGCAGGTCGTAACATTTGTTCCAATTCCATATCCATACTTTATCCTCCGTGTTAATTATTTTTAATGAATATTTTATTTTTGATTTTGTTAATTTTTATTTTTGATCACAGCAAGTGCAACCTTTTCCGCAGTAATAGGCATTGTTTTGATCCTTATTCCAAGCGCATCCTGAACTGCATTTGCGACCATCGGGGCTGCCGGTATCATCGTGTGCTCCCCTACGCCGCGTGCGCCAAAGGGTCCGTCCGGCTGAGGTACTTCAATAATGATGGGCACTATCTCATCGGGAACATCCTTTGAAGTCGGAATTTTATAATCAGTAAAATTTGGATTCAGAAGTTTTCCTTTTTCATCATATCTCATGTCTTCATAAAGCACTGTGGAGAGTCCTTGCAGTAATCCGCCTGTGATCTGACCATTTACCAGATCGGGATTTATCGCCTTGCCTGCATCGATCGCCTCCACCACTTTTTTCACATGCATTTTTCCGGTTTCTTTATCAACTTCTAAGATTATTGCTGCTGCACCAACTGTGTAATGCACATTGGGATGACCACCCTGGCTTGTTTCAGGATCGCTGTTCGCAGAGGTGAACTCGGGCATGAAATTACCTCTTCCGAGAATTGGTCCACCTTTGAAAGTCCCATCATCTGCCTGTATGCCGTTAATCACAAATTCTTTGAGAGGGAGTTCGAAGCTTTTTTTAGTTTTACTTTTAACTTTTTCATCCTCCAGATACAGTTTATTTTTAGGAATATCACACGCTCTTGATACAACATTAAAAATCTGATCCCGTGCATCGAGAGCAGCATTTTTTACTGCATTTCCGCAAGACCAGGTTACATGTGACGCTACAGTCTGCCATTCATACGGATTTCTGTCTGTGTCAGGATTTTCCGTTCTGATCTTGGAAACTGGAACAGTGAGAATTTCAGCAGCGATCTGAGCCATGACTGTAAGAAATCCCTGTCCCATATCCATGCCAGAGACAAGAATATTTATACTACCATCCTCGCTGAATTTAATGAATGCTGCAGAAGATGCATTAGGCGGCATGGCTGGAGCTTTCCAAAGCAGAGAAAATCCTTTTCCAATAACTTTATTCGAATCATCGGATTCTACCTTTTTTCCCCACTCGATTTCCTTTGCCACTGCATCAATAGCTTGTATTAATCCGCTTGGATTCATCGGCACACCATAAGCCAGAGTATCTCCTTCTTTGATAGCATTTTTCTTCCTGATCGCCACTGGATCGAGCTTGAGATGAGCAGCGATTCTGTCGACATGCGACTCCAGTCCGAACGTAAACTCCGAATAGCCAAATCCGCGATATGCTCCGCATGGAGGAAGATTCGTATACAAGCAAACCGAGTCTATGAGAATATTAGGAAAGCGGTATGGTCCTGTTGCAGATAGTCCGATGGCATTAACGACATTTGCTCCGTATTCTGCAGAAGCTCCCGCATCCCAATAAAGTCGATGATCGATTGTTGTGAAAGTGCCGTCCTTTTTCACACCGATCTTCAGTTTTGCTATGACGCCAAGCCGTTGCGAAGTGTTGTAGAATTCCTTTTCACGCGACCAGATAACTTGAACGGGACTTCCTCTCAGCTTAGTTGCCATTGCAGCAGCGAGGATTTCCATTGACACTCCGGCTTTACCGCCAAATCCCCCACCGATCGGAGGAGCTATCACGCGCACATCTTTATGCGTAAAACCAAGCGGAGCAAGGGCTTCTACGAATAAATTCCTTTGCGTATGAGGTGATTGCGATGACGCCCAGACCGTCAATCTGCCGGACAGATCACATAATCCAACCGCAGCATGAGTTTCAATCGGGCAATGGGCATATCGGGGAACTCGATAGGTATCCTCAAGAATATAATCTGCTTCTGCAAAGCCCTTTTCCACATCACCCCTTCTCGTCTTGCGCCAGTGTGCAATATTGGTCTTTGCTCTGGGGAAAAACCATGGAACATGAATGTATTCACCGAGGTCTGGATGAATGAGAACTGCATCTTCTTTGAGCGATTCCATTTGATCAAAAATTGCAGGCAGCGGCTCGTACTCTACCTTTACCAGTTTTACTGCTCGTTCTGCAATTCTTTTATCGCGTGAAACAACTGCTGCGATTTGTTCTCCTACAAAGCGGACTTTATCCATTGCAAAAATGTACCTATCCTTCATATAGAGTCCGAATTTATAGGGAAAATCCTTACCTGTAAAAACCTTAATTACGCCCGGGTATTTTTCTGCTTCCGAGGTATCAATGTTTTTTATGAGCGCATGAGCTTCTGAGCTTTCCACAAGAGCGGCATAGAGCATATTCGGTCCGTATTCGAGATCATCGGTAAAAAGAGTTGAGCCGCTCACTTTTTCTTTTCCGTCAATTCTGACAACCGGCTTTCCAACATATTTTAAATTATCCATTAGTAACTCCATTTATTTCACGCAAAGTGCGCAAATTTTCACGCAAAGTGCGCAGAGAATCTCGCAGAGTACGCTGAGAAATTATAAAATTTTCTATAACAGGACAAGCGCTTATTTTATTATTTTTCATCTGAAAACTCTCTCATATTAAGCTGCACCTTTTCATTTTTCTTCTTTGCGTTATCTGCGTGAACCTCTTCACTTGGCGTGAACCTATTCTTTTGAGACCTTAAACACAGCATCAAGGATTGGCAGATATCCTGTACATCTGCACAAATTCCCTGAAAGTGCTTCTTTGATCTCTTCGATGGTGGGATTTTGATTATTATTCAGTAATTCCGTAGCAGAAATTATGATACCGGGAGCGCAGAATCCGCACTGGAATGCATTGTTATCAATCATCGCTTCCTGCACCTTGGTCAATCCGTGCTTAGAAATTCCTTCAACAGTGACAATTTCCTGTCCATCGACCTCGACAGCAAGAATCAGGCAACTTCGGACACTTTGTCCATTCAGAAGTACATTGCAAGCGCCGCAATCTCCTCTATCACAACCACATTTCGGGCTTTTAACACCCAATTTTTCACGTAAAACTTCGAGGAGAGTTTCATGGAATTCAACATTGATAACTCTTTTTTCATGATTGAGAATAAAATGTATTTCAGGCATTTACACCTCCATGCAATCGAGAGACCGCTTTCTTCAAGCCCCTTTCGAACATCACACCCATCATATGAGCTCGATATTCGTTGGTTGCTCGTATATCTGTGATTGGCGAGATCTCTTCCTGTAAAAGATGCTTTGCTTCCTCAATAAGCACATCAGAAATCACCTTGCCATGCAGAAGTTTTTCCACGCTGAAAACTCTCTTTGGGACAGGTCCCACCGCACAGAATGCAACATTGTAATGAAGGTCTTCAAATACCAGAATGCAGACTCCAGCCTGTGCGAGATCCTCACCGGAATATCTTCCGAGCTTCTCATAACGTCCTGCATGTTTCGTATCCGTCAATCGGATTTCAATGCCTGTAACGAGTTCATCGGCACGAAGAGCTGTTTCTTTCGGACCGGTAAACCATTCTGTTATCGGTATGATCCTTTCTCCTAAGGCGCTTTTCGCAATAATATCAGCATCATACACGAGCAAAACCGGGGCAGAATCAGCAGATGGAACAGCGGAGCAGATATTTCCTACAATAGTTGCTCTGTTACGAATTCCCATCGAAGCAACAGTTTGTGACATCTCTTTTATGAGGGGAAAATATTTTTTGATGATCTCCGATTCGATCAATTCCCTAAAAGTCACGCATGCACCGATGAAGAGCGTATTGTCTTCGAATAGGATTTCGTACAGGTTTTTTATTCCTTTTATATCGATCACAGTATCGGGCATTTTGATATTCTCTTTCATCTGCACGACAAGATCGGTGCCGCCTGCAAGTATTTTCGCTTTTTCTCCATGTTGTGAAAGAAGATCAGTCACCTCATCGAGAGTGGTTGGTTTACAATATTCAAAATCATGAATTATAGACATTTTGTCCTCTTATCATAACTAATTTTATACACTATTTATTTTCATTTTTCGCGTCTTTCGCCTGCCTCGACGTAATGCAATGGAGACGGGTGTTTTTCGCCTGTCACGGCGGAGCGAAGCATAGTCGGATGGTTAAAATCCTTTCTATTCCGGGGGTTCAAGAGCAACGATACGGCACATGGATGATTCCAATTCAATACCGCGCAAAGGGAACAGCCCGATCCAGACACGCTTATTATTCACTTTATTCAGTTCACCACCCAGATTTTCTGCATGAAGAAGTCCCTTAGGGAAAAGATTCAAATGCATTACCTGGTAGTATTCTTCGAGCGGGAACATCTCATCCCATGTTTTATTGTATTTGGCTTTTAGCTTTTTCTCAGCTTCAATGAAGGGTTTCGGATGCCAGTCTCTGATGATCGTATTCATCGGATGGTCTGCGCTTCCGCAATCTACGCCAATCCACTTTAGTTTCATATCAAGAGCCCATTTATGGAATTCAGGATCAGGTCCCGGATGCTTTACAAAATAACGCACCTCATCGGATTCCGGTTGATCCCAGCTATAGCGATGGTATCCTGTATTGATAATGAGAATATCTCCTTTTTTGATCTCAACTTTGCTCATCAGCATTTCCGGTGAATAGAGTGAGTAATCTTCAACTTCATCGGAGATATCAACAACAACTCCCTGTCCTATCCAATCTTTAATAGGAACTTGACCGATGGTTTTTCCGCTTCCGAAGAAATGGATTTGTCCATCAATATGCGTGCCTACATGGTTACTTGTTTTGATGATCTGTCCGTTCGCCCCCTGACCCATATGGGCACCGGCAAGTCTTTTAAAATATTGGATCTGCAATGGCATATAACTTGGCCACGGCGGAGTATGAATGCTCAGCCGCTGTGTCAGATCATACACTCGCACCTTATCCATAAATTCCAGAAATTCGTTATTATTCATGATAACTCCTTACATTTTTTTAATTTTTTTTCTTTTCTAATGATTCAGCTAAACCTTTCAGAGCTTTTGTAAAAGGTTCCATTGGAGCGCTCAGTACCCCGGCGCCAACCTGTCCAATCCCTGCTTTTTTATGGGCAACGCCTGTGTCAATAAATGGTAAAATCCCTTTTTCTACAACTTTTACGACATCGATCCCAGTTGGAGTTCCGCGGAAATTCAAAGAAGGGATTTGATAGATATTATTCTCACCAACTGTGATCTCGTACATTTCCTGAGTATAATTCAGAGCATCTTTTGCGGTGCCGCCAACGAACTGAACGATCGCCGGGGACGATGCAATAGCAAAGCCGCCAAGCCCGTTCGTTTCCGTGATAGAGCTGTCACCGATATCCCTATTTGCATCATCTTTTGAATATCCCGGGAAGAAAAGTGCATCTGGAATTGGTGCAGAACCAACAAACCACTGATCACCTGTTCCGGAAAGCTGTATGCCAAAATCTGTTCCATTGCGCGTCATTGCCACGACCACGCTGCTTCCTTTGATATTTCGTGCTGCATCGAGCGTAACTTTGCATGCTGGCATAGACAGATTCAGAAAGAAATGGTCATTACCATTTATGAATTCGAGCACTTTAACTGCAACATCAGTATCATTTGTCTTTATAACAGCCGGTGCGATCTGGCGGTAAAATAAGGATGTCGCAGCTCTATTTCTGTTATGAACTTCATCCCCCATGTGCAGCGCTTGAGCAATGATGTTTTTCAGATCGATCTTGCCAAGTTCCCTTACTGCTTTTTTCAACGCAGGATACAGAACCGCTTCCATCCATCTTAGTTTTTCGATCACCTCTTTGCTGAAAGCGCCGTAGCGAAGCACTTTACCGAGTCCTTCATTCATCGTGCAGTACGCATGATTCCCATACTCTTCATTCTTCAGAACGAAAACCGGCATCGAAGGCGACACAATTCCTGCCATTGGTCCAACTGTATTATGCTCATGACAGGGAGAATATTCGATTTCATTGGAAGCTGCTAATTTCTCGGCTTCTTCAGGATTTTCAGCCATACCTTCGTAAATCAGGGCGCCGATGATTGCTCCTCTCATTGGTCCGCACATCCTGTCCCAGGTTATTGGTGGTCCGGCATGGAGTATCATATTTTTCTTCATGCCCGGTATCACATCAATTGCTCTTTCAAGATCAATAAGAAAGGGCATTCCGCTCAGAATCTTCTTCAGACTTTTTTCATTCTGCTTTTCAATATACGAACTGTGTATTGAAATAATTTCCATAGTTTTTTCATCTATATCAGCAGGCGGTTTCCAGTCAACCTGTACTACATCCACCTGCACTTCTTCCAGACTATCTTTGAAGGATGTGAGTCCGATGTTTATTATTTTTAAATCTTTATCAAAGAGGTCATTTATTGCCATGACGATCCTCCTTTTTCTCAAATTTTTCCGAAAGTATTTTGATGATTAAACCCGACAATTCACATGCAGCAGCATTGGATTCCATGACATAAACTCCAGCTTCTTCTAATTTTTGTTTTACTTTTCTTCTATTTTGAGGATCATATTCTGTGCCGGTTATAGAGCATACAAAAGAAATCTGACCACGTTTTGAGATAGAATTCGCCTTTTTGATAACAGGTACCAACTCTTCTGCAGGATTCATATTCGAGCCGTATCCAAGCACCACATCAAAGAGAATGACAGCAACTTCCGGATCCTCTGCTTCTTTCAATATCCTTCTATTCCGCAAAGAAAAATCTATCATAGGATGCGGTCTGCCAACTGTGAACTCATCTCCGCCCATATCGATAACAGTATTCCGGCAACTTTCCCACGAATCTTTCAATAGAAATTTTTCTTTTGATGACATGTTGCTATACACATCCCCTATCTGGTCTTGAAAAATGATTTGTGCTTCTTCGCAAAGAGTGCCACCGCAAAAGAGTCCGCGAAGATACTTCTGCTCCCTGTTTTTTGTATTCACCTCTTTTTTTGCAGTTTCTTGTATTGTCTTTTGCCTTTTCACAAGCATTTCTTTAAATGAATCTTTATCCTTTTTCTTTGCTAAATTCACTGCAATAAACGCTGCTTCCTCGAGGGTTTTGGCTTGAATTGCCTTTGAGTTTTTAAAAGTTTTATCATCAGCGCCAAAAAATATCGCGATGACTGGTTTGGTAATATTTTTTACTTTCTCTAATATTTTCTTGAGTACTTCCTTTGCCGGTGGTTTGGATACGAGCACAATTATTTCTGTGCTTTTATCTCGGTTTAATGCGTCAAGAGCTGCAAGGAATATGATCCCGCCAACCTCTTTTTTCACATCTCTTCCGCCTGTTCCTATTGCTTGAGAAATCCCAGATCCATTGTTGGAAATGATCGAGCTGATCTCCTGCAAGCCGGTTCCCGAAGCTGCAACGATGCCGACATTTCCCCTGTTCACTACATTTGCAAAAGCAAGTGGAACGCCATTGATTATCGCAGTTCCGCAATCCGGTCCCATCACAAGAAGGTCATTTTCTTTTGCATATTTTTTTAATTTGATCTCATTTTCAATCGGCACATTATCCGAAAAGATCATGACATGGAGCCCCTTTTTCAGAGCTTTCATCGCTTCACGAGCTGCATATTTACCCGCAACAGAAATGAGAGCCAGGTTTGCATCCGGCATTGTCTTCATAGCAGTTTCCAGACTTTTTGGCAGAAAATCCTCAGTATCGCTGATTTCGTGACGAACCTTATCGAGGACATCATCAACTTGCAGCATTGCCTTTTCTGCGATCTCATTACTTTCTGCTTTCAGGCATATCAAAAGATCGGATCCTTTCGCACTTTCAAATTCCGGCATGAGCAGCCCCGAAGATTCCAATATCGACCTGTTCTCTTCAGTATTCATCACAACTGCTGCGTCCGTAATTCCTGCGATCACATTGATCTGCTTCGCAACGAGCATCAGCGTTACCGAATCGAAATATTCCCCTCTCTTGATCTTTCCTTTAACTACCACAGCTCACCCACTTTCTTAAATGAAAACATGAAACCCACAAGCATATCAGCGCCCGAGGTTTCGCCAACATTTATTATTTTTTGGATATTTGCATGTATTTCTTCCTTCTCTTCACACAAAAGGGAATTGATAAAATTTTTGAACCTTTCGACAAATAGCCCATCTCTTGCGAGATAGAGAAAAGTATTTGAGATAAGATTGTCACCTTGCGCAGTTTTATAGATCGCATTCCTGATTTCAGACAGATCGTTTCCGAATAATTCCTGTTTCAGATAGAGCCCTGCAAGCAAACCTGCAATGAAGTCATCTCCACCTGGAGTTAGCCCGAATCCGCACCCTTTGATTGTCGAAATTCCGTTTTCTAAACTTGTCATTTTACCATCGATTATCAGTTCTACGCCAGCTCTCATTCTTTTTACAAATTCCTTTTCGAAGCCCGTGCTTAATTCCATTTCTCTTTTTTCATCTATAAGAAAGCCGAGACTTTTTTCTACGCACAGTTTGGGCAAAGCAGTTTGCAAAAATTCCAGATTATCAGTAAATTTGGAAATACTAATTGTTTTCAGAGATAATCTTGAACTATACTTCACGATTTCATGAATGAGAATTCTTATGTTATTGATCGTCAGGATATTGTTGTAAATTGAGAGAGAATGTATTTTTTGAAGATCGAGTCCTCGCATAATTATATTTAGAGGTCCCCTACCAATATCTTCGTTCACAATTGAAATCAGCACAGAGTTGTTGTAAAAATTTACAGATCTTCGAAACCTGGAATGGATGGCAAAAGTGCCGTTTGGAATTCTATCACCGAAGCTTAGCAGCTCCATTTTGTGATGGTTTTTGCCAAATTTCCTCGAACGGTTCATTTCGCTTTTGCTTTCATAAGTTTTCTTTTCCATGTTTTCAGAACATTTATTATTCACGATCTTACATTAACGTAATGTGTGAAAAGAAAACGTATTTATCTGTCAAGAAAATGGTGATGTTGGTGATCTCCATCTATCCTAACCAAATATTCTCGTTTTCCGTTCTTTTAATAAATTAAGATATTTATCCTTTATGGAATTTGAAAGAAAACTTATCTTGATCAGATCGATCCAAACTGGAAGGCAATTATACAATGAATCAACTAATTCGACTACTTTTTTTCCAGGAATCTCCATCCGCTCTTTGCCAAAGCGCTCGATGAAATCTTTACGATTAAGATTTCTTTTTTTCCCTGCAAGAGGTAAAGCGATTTCCTCCTTTGGTTTCTCAATCACAATAGACGTGTTCAGAAGGTCATAAGCCGGACTCAATTCAACTTTGCCATTCCTTGTAATAAGTGAAAAATTCTTCAGATGCATATCTTCATTCCCGATAAGGAAGTTGAAAAGAGTACGTTTAAAGAGTTTTATTTTTTCCAAAATCGGGAAAGTAGTATATGTATCAATAATAGAAATAACCTTTTCCATACTCGACTT
>Ga0209834_10001269_pt1 | contig 14419 bp, 11 predicted proteins | sample Mar14236cmmetaG_FD_184134 | JGI IMG/M metagenome (GOLD analysis project Ga0209834, IMG submission 184134) | Marine hydrothermal vent microbial communities from Guaymas Basin, Gulf of California to study Microbial Dark Matter (Phase II) - Marker... ...
GATACTGCGCGGGCCACATCGTTTATCCATCGCCGGCAAAGCATCCGGATGAGTTCACCGCTTATGTGCTGGATGTGGTAAAAAGCGGGAACTATGATGCCATTTTTCCGGTTACAGACGCCACAATGATCCCCATAGTCAAGCAGAAAGAAGAATTCGCAAGATATACGACCGTGCCATTTGCAGATTACCAGACGGTCACGAAAGCGAGCAATAAGGATGAAACGATCAGGATTGCGATGGAAAACAATATTCCCTGCCCGGAAACATATTTTACGGATTCCTGCGATGACATTGAAGAGATGACGGACGGTCTGGAGTATCCGGTCGTGGTGAAACCGAGAACCGGGTTTGGGGCGCGAGGCGTCTTTCTCTGCAATTCAGCAGACGATATCCGGAAGCGATGCAGATATGTTCGCGATCGATACGGTTCGTTTCTGGTTCAGGAGTACATACCGAAAGGAGATGAGATCGGGGTTTACACGCTCTTTGATTTCGATTCCCGCTGTTGCGCGCTCAGTGTGCAGCGAAGAATCCGGTCTTATCCGGTTTCCGGCGGTCCGAGCACGTTCAGGGAAACGATCATCGACGAGCGAGCCGTCGATCTCGCCAACAGGTTGCTAACTGCGATGGGGTGGTCAGGTGTTGCAATGGTCGAGTTCAGGGTTGACCCGAGAGATGGCGTACCAACGTTAATGGAGGTCAATCCCAGGTTCTGGGGTTCGCTTCAGCTCTCGATTCTCTCAGGAGTGGACTTCCCGTATCTTTTATATAAATTGGTGGTAGATGGACATCTTGACTGTGACCTGAATTACAATGCAGGTGTGAGGTGCAGATGGCTGCTTCCGGGCGACGTACTCTGGTTTCTGAGTGCACCAGACAAAGTGAGAAACCTGCTGGAATTTGTCAAGTTCAACACGAACTATGATATTCTCTCACTGGACGATCCGGGTCCGACACTCGGATTTACGATAGCGGTGGCGCGGTATCTCTTTGACAGAGAGATGTGGAATTTCGTACTGAGAAAGCCAATCTGATGATCAGTAACGCACTCACGATCGACCTTGAATACTGGCATTCGCCGGAATTGATCAGAGGTTTTGCACCGGAAAAAAGAGACGATCTCATAGTAGAGATGACCACGCCGATTCTGAAGATTCTGGATCGTTTTGGCGTGAGCGCCACCTTCTTTGTACTGGGCGAGGTTGCCGAGAAGTATCCCGATCTCGTGGAAGAGGTCTACAGCAGGGGGCATGAGATAGCCTCACACGCCTATTCTCACAGAACGCTCCACGAGCTCGGAAGAGATCGGTTCAAGGACGAGATGTGCCGGTCGGTAAGGTTGCTACGGAAGATCACCAGGGAACCGCCCATCGGGTTCAGAGCGCCATCGTTTTCAATTGACAACTCAACCAGGTGGGCTTTTGATGTGCTCCGGAGATACAGATTCAAATACGACTCAAGCATCTTCCCTGTGAAGACGCTGTTATATGGAGTACCGGATGCACCCCTAACGATATACAAGCCGTCCGCAGAGAATGTGTCAGAGAATGACCCGAACGGAACAGTAATCGAGTTTCCCATGACTGTCTTTGAGTATACGCGGAGAATCCCGATAGCGGGAGGGTTTTACCTCCGGACTCTGCCATTTTCGGTGCTGAAGAAGATGATCGGAAGGGTGAACGAGGAAAGACCCGCAGTAATCTACATCCATCCATGGGAGATCTATCCGCTGATGCCGCGGCTGAAGCTCTCTTTATCATCGCGGTTCATAACGTATCACGGGATTAAATCGACACGGGAGAAACTGGAGGGGTTGCTTGAACATTTCAGATTCGCACCTGCGCGGGAGGTGCTCGGGCTATGAAGTTCGATCTGCACATCCACTCAAAGTATTCGTATGACTCGTTTTTGAGCCCGGTGAAGATAATAAGGATTGCAAGGAAGAAAGGGCTCGATGGAGTTGCGGTAACCGATCATAATACAATAAAAGGAGGTGTTGAGACATCAAGAATCAATAAAGGAGACGATTTTATCGTGATTACTGGTTCAGAGATACGAACCGAGTATGGGGATATCATTGGGTTGTTTTTGAGCGTTGAGATCAGGTCACAGACATTCGTGGAAGTTGTTGAGGAGATCAGGGACCAGGATGGTATGGTTGTACTGGCACATCCATTCAGAAAAGGAATTTTTCCAAGAGATCTATTGAAATATATTGATCTGATTGAGGGATTCAATGCACGATCTCCAGGTGATCCGAACAGAAGAGCAGAAGAGCTTGCAAGAAGTCAGGGGATGTCGATGACTGCCGGAAGCGATGCACACCTCTGGTTTGAGGTGGGCAGAGGAAGGACCATTGTGAACAGCGAAGTGAGAGAAGCGTTGAAGAATGGGAAAACGAGAATAGAAGGGGAAGAATCAGGTTATTATCTGGTTCATGGATTGAGTGTAGGGATAGAGAAATTGAAGGAGATAATGGCAGGGTGAAAGAGAATGACGTATCCGTTCGTTTCAATAATAATTCCAACAAAAAATAATGAAAATACAATAGAAAACTGCATGAAGTCATTGATCAATTTGGATTATCCTGAAGAGTGTTATGAAATAATCGTTGTGGATGGACATTCCACAGATAAAACAGTGGAGATATCAAGGAAGTACGGTGCAAAAGTATTTTATGAAGAAGGCGGGACGAGAGCTTCTGCCTGCAATGTAGGGATTGCGCAGGTTCATGGAGATTATGTTGCTTTTACCGATGCAGACTGTGTTGTTGACAGAAAATGGCTGAGAAACTCCTTTAAATATTTCAATGATGATTATGTGGCAGGTGTGGGCGGTCCAAATATTGTGCCAGATGATGCTGTTCCTTTTTGTAAAGCGATCGATTTTGTTATCTCCCATTCAATCTTTTCTGCAGATGCAACGTATGCAAAAAAACTTGGAACTCCATCAGAAGTCGAAAGTATTGCCGGTTGTAATTCTATTTATCGAACAAAAGTATTAAAAGAAGTTTTTCCAATTGATGAAACCACGACAGCAGAGGATACTCTTCTGAATCATAGGATAAGGATGATGGGTTTACGATTGATCGATGCACCAGATATATTTGTGTGGCATTATAGACATTGGGATACTCCAGAATTGTTTTTGAAGCGAATGATATCTTATTCAAAGGGCAGAGTGCAGGTTGGGAGATTATATAAAGAAATGGTCAAACCATTGCACAAATTAGTCGGATTCAGTCTACCTGTTATATTTTTAATGATAATTATATTGTATTCCATTAATAAGTTAATTTTCTTGTCAGTAATTGGTATAGGCATATCTTTCTTGATATTTTTCTCAATCAAATGTCTTTATGAGACCGGATCATTGAATGTATCTATTCGAGTTCCAGTGGTCATAATAATTGAGTGGATAGGATGGTCGATTGGATATATGGAAGAGACGCTTTTGGGTGGGAAGAGAAGATACCTTATGTTCAAAAATAAAAAAGCATAACCATAATAAATTATGGCGATTCTTGGTGATGATATGACAATCAAAAAAATATTAGTTACAGGAAGCAGCGGTACCATTGGCACAAGATTATGTGAAAAATTATTAGAAGAAAACTATGAAATAGTTGGTGTAGATTTGAAGTCAAATAGATGGAATGAGAGACTCAATGAATCAACCATAATCGGAGATTTACGCAACAAACAAATATTAGAAAATTTACCAAAAGATATTGACCTGGTGATTCACTTGGCAGCAAATGCCAGAGTTTATAATTTGGTAATAGATCCAGGCTTAGCAAGAGATAATTTCGAAATTTTATTTAATACTATAGAATTTTGTAGGAAAAATGACATAAAAAGATTTATTTTTGCTTCAAGCAGGGAGGTATATGGAAATTCAAAGCAGATAGTTCATTCAGAAAACGATGTTTATGTCAGAAACTGTGAAAGTCCGTACACGGCTTCTAAGATCGGAGGAGAGGCTTTGGTTCATGCTTATCATCGATGTTATGGTATAAATTTTATTATTATAAGATTTTCAAATGTTTACGGAATGTACGACGACAGCGATAGGGTCATCCCATTATTTATCAAATTAACAAAAGAAAATAAAGATTTGGTCGTTTATGATGGGGAAAAAATGTTAGATTTTACCTATATTGATGATGCGATTTCTGGAATTCTGAAATGCATGGAAAATTTCGATCAAGTGAAAAATGATGTGTTTAACATTGCTTCTGGCGAAGCCCTCTCATTTATAGAAGTAGCGCAATTGATCCAACAATACATGGATAACAAAAATAAAATCGCAATCAAAGAAAACAGAACAGGCGAAGTTGTAAAATTCATTGCTAATATTTCAAAAGCAAAGAAAAAATTAGGCTATGAACCAAAAACAACAATTACTGGAGGAATTGAAAAATCTATCAAATGGTACATGAAAAGGGTGCACGATGGATAAAGAAGATGTTTTAATTCTCGGTGCAGGTCCTGCGGGGATGGCGGCAGCATTTGAGTTGTGCAAAGCAGACAAATCTTTTACGGTTATCGAAAAAAATGATACGGTCGGTGGATTGGCAAGAACCTTTCAATATGGTGAATTTAGAACAGATACAGGTCCGCATAGATTTTTTAGCCAAAATCAATACTTGTATGACTTTATAGAAGATTTGCTTGGAGAAAGGTGGATAAAAGTTGATAGGTTGACAAGATTTTATATTAACGGCAAATTCTTTCTTTATCCAGTTGAATTGAAAAATGCTATATTCAATGTTGGTTTCTACAGAGCGTTTAGAATTTTATTTGACTACCTATCGCAAAGACTCAAGAAAATTTTTGCGAATCGAGACTCAGTTTCTTTTGAAGAACAAGTCGTCTCAGACTTTGGCAGAGCATTAGCTGAACTTAACATGCTTAACTACACAGAAAAAATTTGGGGATTGCCCTGTTATGAGATTTCTCCAGATTGGTCAAAACAGAGAATAAAAGGGCTTTCTTTAAAGGAAGTGATTAAAAAGGCTCTTATAAAGTCTAAAGGAGGACCAAAAACCTTAGTTGAGCAGTTTTATTATCCTGATTCAGGCACGGTTTTGATCTACGAAAAGATTAAAGAAAGAATTTTAAGTGGAGGTGGTGCTATCAGACTAAACAGATATCCAGTCAGGATCATTCATGATGATGGCGAAATAACGGGAGTGGTCATTGATGCCGGGGGCAATAATAACATCATAAAACCAGAATATGTTATTTCTTCCATCCCTATCACGGAATTTGTTGATCTATTGAAGCCAGAAGCGCCAGCTGATGTCTTGCAAGCTGCTAAAAATCTAAAATTCCGGTCTCATGTCTCTCTTTTTATAACACTTGATAAACCCTCTGTGTTTCCGGACCAATGGATTTATTTTCCAGATAAGGGGATTCCTTTTGGAAGAATAATGGAACCGAAAAATTTCAGCAAGAAAATGTCTCCGTTGGATAAAACTTCTCTGCTTATTGAATTTTTTTGCTGGGAAAGTGATGAGATCTGGAATGCCAGCAAAGAGGAATTGTTTGAGTTGAGTATAGAATGGTTGGAAAAGCTCGGTTTTGTTGAGAGAAGAAATGTTATCGACTGTTTCATTCACAGGGAGAGGTATGCTTATCCTGTTTATGATTTGAAATACAGGGAGAATTTAGGCAAAGTTGAGGAATATTTGCGGCAGTTTGAAAATCTATCGCTGGTCGGCAGAGCGGGGTGTTTTAAATACAATAACCAGGACCACGCTTTGGAGATGGGAATATTGGCGGCAAGAAATATCATAGAGGGAAAAAGATATAATATTGAGGAAGTAGGGGTGGAGCAAGAGTATTTTGAGAGGGGTTATGTGAAGTGAAGAAGATAATGGACACTGCGAAAACGAAAATATGGGCATATCGCATGATCGCTTTTGTCATAGGGATTGGAGTGCTGGTGGCGTTGGTTTATCACGCAGGATTTGAGCGATTTTTGAATATTATCCTTCAAGCGTCTCCTTATTGGCTCGCGGCATCAGCGATAATCTACGCATCTTCCTGGATATTCAGGACGCTAAGACTAAAACAATTTACAATGCATGCAGGAAAAAGTATTAAAACATTTGATTTATTCAAATTACACATCTCTGGATATGCGATAAATGTGATTTTACCTGCGAAGTTGGGGGATGCTGCAACTGTTGGATATCTGAAGATGAGGGGGATAAGTATTGGAAGGTCTGCCGCAATCGTTCTTCAAACAAGAATATTGGATGTTTTTGCTCTTATCCTGCTTTCAATACCTGCTTTCATCTCATTCTTTCAAAAAGGTGCTCCTGAATGGATAAGCACAATACTATTCTTCTGCATAATCCTCGTAACAGTTCCGATCGTTGTCGTAACTTTGGACAAGAACAAAAGAATTTCGAATGTTTTGGAGAAATCGGGGGATGAATTGAGCCATAAATTTTTGAAGTTGGCGATCGAGAAGATGAAGGATGCTTACGAGGGATACCATGAGATGATGTCAGACAAAAAGTTGTTTTTCTCCTCTATTTTTCTGTCTTTGATGATCTGGCTATTTGATGGCTTGGCGTGTTATGTGGTTTCTATTGCGGTTGGTGCGCAAATTCCGGTCATCGCTGTCGTTCTTGCGGTTTCAATGGGTAATGTTGGAAAGAGCGCTCCTGTTACGCCTGGGTCTATTGGCATATATGAAAGCATTTTGGCGGCTGTTTTGGTGTTGTTCGACATACCATTTGATGCTGCTGTTGTGATTGCGATACTGGATCACGCCATTAAAAATTTGTTTACGCTCGTTGTAGGTTTGCCTGCGACAATGGGTATTGGAATGGCTGTTTCGAGTTGTTAAACAAAAGAAGCTATAAATAGAAGGGCGATGTGAACAAATCAAGCATGATACGTTTAGATAGAGCATATTGGATCCACATCATCATATTCGTTGTAGCACTCGTTACTCACCTCTCCATCGATTACACACTCGCGGATTGGGATGACTACAATTATTTCTTTGGAGCGATCAGCATACTTAAGGATCATACATATCTGATCGATGGAATTCCTGCACAATTTCCTATGGGTTATCCCCTGCTTATCGTTCCGTTCATCTATCTCTTTGGAACAGGTGTGCAATCGGCGGTTTATCCCTGCGCAATCCTTGGAGCGCTGAGCGCAGTGATACTCTACGAGTTCACCAGATACCTGCTTGATAAGCGGGCTGCATTGTTCGCTTCATTGTTCCTGATATTTTCATGCCATTGGCAGATGAGCTCGATCGTGATGTCGGATGTGCCAGCTCTCTTCTTCATGCTTCTGAGTATCTTTGCAACGGTAAAATATATACGGACTGAAAAACCATTTTTTATCTATCTGTTCTATCTTACTATGGGTTTTGCTTGCCTGATCCGATATACAAGTGCAATAGTCTTTGTTGTTCTGGGATTGTACATCGTTCTATCCAATAAAACACATCTGCTCAGGCAAAAGGAAATATGGTTGGGTACACCACTATTTTTTGTGGTCTTATTCCCACAGATGGTATATAACAATATCTATTTTGGAAATCCATTCACAACAGGATATCATGGACAACCGCTGTTTAGTTTAGAATACTTCTTTACTTCGGGAGAACACCGTCCCGCATTCCAGATAATTCCCTACATAAACTGTTGTGTAGCCGGATTTGGGACCCCAATATTTCCATTTTTTCTGTATGGTATATGGGACTGGATAAAACAGAGAAAACGTGAGGAGTTCTCGTTAATCCTCCCGTGGATAGTTGTACCTCTTGTTATCTTTTCTTTCTATTTTTGGCTTTTTTATAGATACATAATTCTCATGCTTCCAGCATTGTTAATTCTCTCCGGGCACGGTTTCTCCATGATGTGCGATGCATCGATCATAAAAAGAAAAAGAATCAGAAGAATTCTAATCGTCTCGCTTGTTGTAATTTTGTTGATCCCAACAGCGATATTCCGGTTCGATAGAATTCAGGAGGAGGGATCTCGTACACAGTGCCAGAAGGAAACATTTACCTGGATACACAAAAATTCTGGCAGCAATGATATCATCATATCATATCCTGAACCGTCATATCAGTATTACTCTCAACTAAAAGTGTATTCACCTCAAACACCACATAATGAATTGGAGAGATTGATATCCACACATAATAACACATATTTTGTAATTTGTAACGCATGGGATCCAGATTTTAGCCGGCATACGAAACAATGGTTGAATGAAACGTATGGTTTAATTCAGCTGAAAACATTTGAAAGTGATCCAAAACTTTCTTTAACCTCTAAATTATCGCATAATATTGAATGTGAAGTTGGCATGCCTTCTTCACTACCAACAGATCGTTGGGATGTTTATTTGATTGTTAAATGACCTTAAACCGTTATGTCAAATTAGGTTACCACCACGTCATTGTTCTTATGTTTTTCAGATAGGCTCTAAACATATTTAATTCAGAAAATCACATACGAAATCTTATATGGGCACAGACAAGATGATGAGGCACCAATGTTGGATAAAATACCAGACCACTATAATATTCGAGGATCGATTGCATGTTAAAAGGACTCATAATCTCGATGCGGCCGTGGCAATGGTATAAGAACCTGATTTTATTTGCCGGCATCGTCTTCTCTATGAACCTCATGGATCTTGAATTGTGGTTTACTGCAATCTCGGCATTTGTTCTCTTTTGCATACTCTCCGGAAGCGAATATATTATCAATGATATCATAGATCTTAAAAAGGATAGAGTGCACCCTGTTAAACGTAACAGACCGATTGCGTCTGGTGAGTTAAAAATACCCCCTGCTTTGTTATTTGCAGTTCTGTTGATTGTTTGTGCAGGGGTTGGCTCATGGCTGATAAATATACGGTTTTTTGTTGTTTCAATGATATATTTTTTCTTAATAATACTATATTCATTAATATTTAAGTATATTATTGTTGTTGACGTGTTAATCGTCTCTATCAGCTTCGTCATCAGGGCAGTTGCAGGATGTGTGGCAATTGATGTTTTTATTTCACCATGGCTCATCATCTGTACTTTTTTGCTTGCTTTATTTCTGGCACTCGGAAAGAGACAGCATGAGTTGATGTTACTGGGCGATGAAGCAAAAAATCATCGTAAAATTCTTGGGGGGTATACTACCAGGATGCTGGACCAGATGGTCAGTATAACAACTGGCGCGTTGATTACATCATATTCGATGTATACATTTCTTGTCAATGATTATTATATGATGTTCACGATTCCATTTGTGGTTTATGGTATTTTCAGGTATCTGTTTCTGATTCATGCGAGAAATGTTGGGGGAGAGCCAGAAATGCTATTTAAGGATAAGGGGATGCTGGTTTGTATGCTTTTATGGGGTGTTCTGGTAGTTGGGGTACTTTATGGTGTTTTTGATATTGCCATGAGGTTTGTAAGAGAGATCGGATGAAAATAAAGAATTATTTAGTACGGATAAAAAATTTATTGTGTATGGATTTGTTGGACGAGCGGAACGTTTTGCTTTCTATATTTGGAATCGCTTTGATTGTACGGTTACTCTATGTCATCATTTTTCCAACCGTGATTTTATGTGATGCAAAAGCTTATGACACTATGGCGATTGGGCTTATAGAAGGAATGGGATATGGAGGTGGTACAAGCTCGTATTGGCCGCCTGGACAGCCTTTCGTTCTCGCAGCCATATATGCCGTTTTTGGATACAACCCACAAATGGCATGTATATTCCAGGCATTGATCAGTTCACTTACATGCATTGTGATCTATCATATTGGAAAAACTACATTTAACAGGAAGATAGGAATGATATCCGGGTTTATTGCAGCTATTTACCCGACCTTCATCATATTTTGTGGTGATCTACGCAGTGAAACATTATTCATCTTTTTATCCAGTTTATCAGTGTTATATTTGCTAAAAATTCACGAAGATCCATCTGTTAAGAGCATATTAATCGCCGGAGTCTCATTCGGCATGGCAATGCTCGTCAGACCTGCTATCATGGGACTAATCCCCTTGCTTCTCATCTGGATGTCATTCTCTTCCAAAGACAGAAAGAAAAATTTAATGAAATTTATGGCTGTCTGTGCCATTCTGATGGCTGTTATATCTCCCTGGATGATGAGGAATTATACTGTGCATCATGGATTCGTTCTCGTGAGTACGAATGGCGGTGTTAATCTCTGGCTTGGAAATAATGCCGATGCAACCGGGATGGCATGTAATTATTTGAAAAATGAGACAATGCTATGGACAATCTGGAATATGACTGACGACGAGATAAAAAGAGACAAATTATTCTATAAAAAAGGTTTTGAATTCATCAGGGAAAACCCCATCAAGGTTTTATGGTTGGATCTAAAAAAATTTGCTTATTTCTGGGGGTTCCCGTTTCATTTTTTCGGCAATTATTTGAACGATCTGTTCATCAACCCAATTCCAAAATGGTTATTTATAGTGTTGGCACCGTTAACGATTCTTCCTTATATGATCTTGTTACCGCTCGCCATCTTTGGAATCACATTTCATCAAACATGGGATAAAAATACATATCTGTTGATGCTGTTAATATCTTATTATACGGTTATACATTCGATCATACTCGCTGAAACCAGATATCATCTACAGGTCGTGCCTTACCTGATTATTTTTGCTGTCTATGGGATCTCTTTGATGAACAAAGTCCGATCTGAAATTAGATTGGAAGATCCAAAGACAAAAAGAAAGATAGTTAAATTTTTCTTATTGATCGCATTCTTAATTGTGATCTGGTGCTATTCAACCTGTTATTGGTCCGATAGAATCATGCTTTTCATCAAAAAATTCTAAAGTGGTCAGTACTATGCATCCAAAACTATACGATATACTTCGCTCGATGATATGCCCATTTGACAGAATAATCCAGAGCATTCCTGAAAGAGACGGAGAACTTTTGGATATCGGAAGTGGCTACGGAACTTTTTGTTTTATTTTATCCAAAAAAAGACCAGGAATGAAGATAATTGGGGTAGAAATGGACAAAAAAAGAGTCAATATCGCAAACAGTAGAGTTATAGATAGCCAAAATCTGGAATTTATCTGTGATGACATCCTGAACCTGTCTACCAGCAAGAGATTCGATGTTATAACCTGTGTAGATCTGATACATCACATCCCCATGGAAGACCATCTTTTCGTATTTAGGAAAATAAACGAACTTCTAAAAGATAACGGACTACTGATTGTAAAAGACATGGATGACAAACCGTTTTACAAATATTTATGGAATTATATTCACGATCTCCTCATGGCAAGACGTATGACAACGTATTATATTCCAAAAAGAGAGATGGTAAAGATATTGGGGGAGAACGGCTTTGTGATCGAGTATGCCAAGGACATACCAAACTTTTTATATGCACATTATCTTGTTGTATGCAAAAGGAGCGTTTTAAAAATAAAATGAGATACGACCTGCACATCCACTCAAAATATTCAACCGACGGCGTTCTCGATCCGGAAAAAATTGTAAAGATCGCGATTAAGCGAGAGCTGAACGGAATCGCAATCACAGACCACAACACAATAAAGGGAGGAATAAAAACAAAGAAATACGAAAGAGTGGATTTTCAGATCGTAGTTGGCTCAGAAATAATGACAGAATGTGGTGAGATAATTGGTCTTTTCCTCACAGAAGAGGTCAAATCAAGGGAAGTTCAGGATGTTATTTCTGAAATCAGAGATCAGGATGGTATTATTGTGATACCGCATCCATTCGATGAACTGAGGCGTTCTGCAGCTCACCCGAAAGAGGAAGATGTAAAATTTATCGACTGCATCGAGGGATTTAATTCAAGATGTATTTACAAAAAATACAATAATAAAGCAGTTGAATTTGCGATGAAACATAATTTGACGGTTACTGCTGGAAGCGATGCTCATTTTTCAAATGAAATCGGAAATGCAGGTATAATCACAGAAACAGAAGACATTAGAGAATCGCTTATCAAAAACGATATTAAGATATTCGGGAAGAGGTCACCGCTTGTAAATCATGTCGGGACAAAGATGCTGAAATATTTTAAAAGCATCAGCGCCAGACCATCGCCTTCCACAACAAACCAGCCATCTCGTCGATCCTGAAAAGATCCATCTCTACACGATAAGAAAACTGGATTTATTATGGGGACTGATCTACCAGGATGCGTCACAGAAGATGTTATGAGAGCTCTATAATATCCAGAATGATCACAAAGCGATAGAAGAGGAACATACGCACAAATCTGCTGTTGAACAATATGGGACGATATTAGCGACTATTTAAGGAGTTTGGGTAGGATTGAAGTCTGGATATAATGGGTGGCTCGCCATATCAGTAATTCTCATAGCGAATTTATCAATATTTTTCGATATACCTATCTTAAGAGAGATATCTGGATTTCTTTTTCTCCTCATTTTACCGGGTTTGTTGATTCTGCAAATATTAAAACTGAATGAGATGGGGATTGTGGAAAAGGTTCTATTACTGGTGGGATTGAGCATCGCGTTTTTGATGTTTTTTGGATTGTTGTTAAATAATGTGTTGTTCAGTATAGGCTTCGGAACACCATTGTCAACAGTTTCTCTCTTAATCTCGTTTAACAGTGCATATATTATATTATTGAGTGTTGGGCAAAAGGTGAATGGGGATCCGCTATTCACTCTTCCAGATTTAAGCAGATCTGAAAAGGTGTTTTTGATCATCCCTGCATTCTTTCCAGTGCTGAGCATATCCGGAACGTACATTATGAATACGCTAGATAATAATATTGTTTTGGTGTTTATGCTGATTTTAATTCCATCTTATGTAGTTTATATCTCTCTTTCCGATCAGAAATTTCCGGAGAGATTGTATTCTGTTGTGATCTATCTGATTAGCATATCGCTTCTGTTGATGCCCCTGTTGAGGTTCCCTCACATCCATGGGGGTGATGTGAACATATCATATTATATATTCCAGATGACATTAAATAACTTACACTGGAGTATAATTGAACACGGTCTGCTGGATGCTTGTCTGAGCATCTCGCTGTTACCGTCGATATTTCAATCTATCATAGGTGCAGATGCGCAGGAGTGCGTCTTCAAATGTGTTTATGTATCGATATGTTCCTTCACCCCGTTGGCGATATATGCAATATCGAAGAAATATATCGGTGATCTGTATGCATTTCTGGCTTCTTTCTTCTATCTTTCGCAACCAATTTGTCTGGGTGCAGTAGAATTTGCGCGTACAAATATCGCAATTTTTTTCGTTGCTCTGGCGGTTATGACCCTCTCCTGTGACAAAATCGACCCGTTGAAACAAAGAATCTTATTTATCATTTTTATATCGTCTGTGGTGGTATCACATTATTCAAGTGCATATATATTTTTCTTTATGATATTTTTCAGTTGGCTCATGGCAGAGACATCTTCGAGAAGATATACATTTAAAAGAAACATAAGTTTGAGAACTGTTCTATTCTTGTTTGTTGTAATCTTTATCTGGTATGCCCAGCTAACAGATGCTGCATTTAACGTCGGTGTGACGTTCATCAAGGACACACTTTTAAATCTAAACAATTTTTTCATCGAAGAATCAAGAACAGGGGATATTAAGCGGTTATTTGGTCAGGAACTCAGGTATCCTCTACTGGATAAAGCCAATGCCATTATTACATGGTGCACATTTATCCTCATAGGTATTGGAGTTCTTACAGTGGTCAAGAGGTATCAGGAAATGGTAGATATATCAAATATAAACATTGGAAAACCGGATTTTTTGAAAACAAAATTTGATGTGGAATATTTAACGATGACGCTGGTGTCCTCCGGGCTATTAGTAGCTATGGTTGCACTTCCATATCTTTCAATAGGATATGACATTTATAGGCTATATTCTCTTGTACTGGTTATCTTATCTGTTTTTTTCGTTATAGGCGGTATATCATTATCAAAATACCTCAAGTTGAAACCATATTTAATTATATTGCTGATATTGATACCCTATTTCATGTTTGTTACGCATGTGGCATATCAGATCTTCGGAGCCCCGGTTTCGATCAATTTAAATTCGGAGGGGGTATCCTATGATCGCGAATATGTTCATGACTCGGAAAGTTGTGCTGCGAAATGGTTGGCGATGAACAGTGAAAAAAACTCGGTAATTAGCGTTGCAGACATATCCGGAAGACTTAGATTGATAAGTCAGGGCAAAATCCCGCCAAAACGAACTGAGGACTACTCATTTCCCAGACACGGAGAACTCCAGGCATATATTTATTTATACTATAATAATGTGGTCAAAGATAAATTAGTGGTTAACGGCACAACATGCAACATGAGCGAGTATTCGGATATGTTTATTGGAAAG
>Ga0209834_10001270_pt1 | contig 14412 bp, 14 predicted proteins | sample Mar14236cmmetaG_FD_184134 | JGI IMG/M metagenome (GOLD analysis project Ga0209834, IMG submission 184134) | Marine hydrothermal vent microbial communities from Guaymas Basin, Gulf of California to study Microbial Dark Matter (Phase II) - Marker... ...
CTGTGAGAGGTTTCATTCTATTAAAGCCGGCTGAAAAAAATGAAGGTGTGGTATACGCAGTTACGCTGGAGCACGATTTTCGCAAAAAATGCCAGTGATCAGCTTAAACGCATATTGCACTGCTGTGGAATCGATATCTCACTTGAGACGATAATCAGTGTCTGATATCATTTTTGAACACAGATTCATACGGATCTTACCGCAAGATACCCGAACATGTTTGCTTATCCCATTTCAACCAGTTTCGCAACTGCATAAGCAGGAAAAACCTTCGATATATCTTCTCCATACATCTCTGAGATGAACGAGTACCGAATATCATCAATCCGGCTCACCGCATCCCTGATCAGGAACTCGCCTACCCCGGTACCGATGACATGATTCAGCCCATGCCGTTTCATGACGGCATCGATTGCACCCTGAAGATTGCGAACCTGTATCTGCTGCACCTGCTCTGCAATCTCATACACAGCAGATTCGAGAATCTCGTCGGGATCTGCACAAACAACCCGTGCAAGTCTGCGGATCGAATCCTTTATGGTAGTTCCGGCATGATCAGGGGTTTCGCAGGTATAATCCGGCTCCGTAATCCTTTCGAGCACGAGATATACGTCTGCCGTGATCGCAAAGAGTTCTGAGGATGTCCGGCATCTGGTACCATCCAGAACGACACGATCGACAAGCGTTGCAACATTTGTACGGAGTATGCCCGAATATATGAGTTCATCACGCTGCAACCGCTCAAAGTCCGTACTGCCAGCGCGCGCAACACCGTTGATCGGAATAATGTCTGTTGTTGTGCTGCCGACATCCACGAAGACGCAGTCGTGATCTTGTGCAAGAAAACCTGCTGACGCTGCCCAGTTCGCCGCAGCAAGGCTGATATCAGGATTATCCACGAATTGACATTTATTATTAATATAATATATTTTCCTGTCTGAGAACACGTCCGCAATCGCATCGCAGATGAATTGTATTCCCTGAATCTTGCTTAAAAAACAGTCCGCGAGTTCGCCGGTCATAACGACCCCGATCGCCTCAGGGTCTATCCGTTCTCTAACATCAGATAGCAACTCCGGGAGCGCAGTATTCTTCCACAGCGGGAGATAATGTATCTCGGTAACGCTCCCATCTGCTGATGCGACCTTTGTGTTTGCGCCTCCGATGTCGATGCCGATTGTTGTCATCCAGTCCACCTTCTGTTCTTCCTGTATCTTACAAGACTGCTTCCACAGATCGGGCAGATGGTAATATCGCTCCCAAACCTTCTACCACATCCCACACATCGCTTGCCCCATTCGAATGTTGCTTCGATCGGTGCCTGTACAATCGATTCTGTTTTAATCCCGATACGCTCGGCTACATTCTGAATCGCATAATCATCGGTGTAGAGGATGCCGTTATACTCGAGCGCCTTTGCCAGGAGACCAATATCGGTACCAGACAGCCTCTCAATATCACCCGTGGCTCTCGCGTGGGAACGAACCTCTGAGAGGAGGTGCGGCAGTGGCGCTTCGACTTCCATACCGAATTCTACTGCTTCTTCGAATGCCATTCTCGATCGTATGTCCTTTAGTTCCATAAGAACATCGGGCGTGGTGATGATTCGGCGTTGCGCTATTGATGGCAGCGGCATTCTTGTGATGAACACCGATGAATCTACGATGTATGCTGGCATCATGCAACCGGTTATGTATCCTGAATCATCAATAATCTAATGCCGTGCCCGCGCCAGGATTACACAAGCATCTCCTGACCTGGTACGAAAAACACTCACACTTTGATAGAGTGAATTCCATAAACAGGATTCATATTTCGCAATGATCCGCTTTCTGGGTCCGATTCCACGAAGGTTGCCAGCCCAAATATTTACATCATCCGAACACATACACGAATAACATGGATATCATATTCGATGACATCGGAAGTTATCCGCTTCCACGAGGGGAGGAAAGCCGTGTGCAGCAGGCATTCGCAGACAAGCGGTATGGTGATATTACAGAGATTATCTGCGATGCCATGCGCCAGAAGATCGCTGCTGGCGTTGATGCCCCGACATATCCCCAGTTTCAGGATATGAACCAGCAGTTCTTGCGGATTATCAACGATCCAGCATGTGATGAGGCGCCTTTTCTTGTAAACGATGCCTGCGCAGAGATCATCGAACTGCATGCCATCGAACCTGTTGCCAGAGAATATTTCGAGGAGAAGGGAGAGCGATTGAGGATCAGGGTATGCGTTACAGGCGCAATTGAACTCTACCTGAACCAGTTTGGCAGCACCGCGTACACGGATATACTGGAACTCTTCGCACGAAGCATCGATCGGTTTGTAAAAAATGCGCTGGATATGAGATCATCGTTTGAGGTATCCGTGATCAGTATCGATGAGCCGAGCATTGGAGTCAATCCTGATATCATGTTTGATGATGATGAGATCGTTCACGCGCTCAATCGTTCAGCGAAATCGTCTCGCGTCGATACCGAGATACACCTGCATTCGCCAATTCATTACACCATCGCATGTGAGTCTGATTCGATCAATGTAGTCGGCGTAGAATCCGCAGCAAATCCTGATTATCTCGAACTGATCGATAAGAATGATCTGAAACAGTACGACACATTTCTGCGGGTAGGTGTGGCAAGAACCGATATCTTCGGCATGACCGCTGAATTGAATGAGAGATACGGGACCAATGTCTGGAAGGATACGTCCCGGCTGAGCGAGATCGTAACCGCAATGGAGACCCCGGATACGATCGCAAAGCGGCTTGAAGATGCTTATGGACGGTTTGGAGATTTGATACGCTATGCCGGACCTGATTGCGGGCTCGGAGCATGGCAGTATCAGGATCTTGCATACCAGCTCCTCGCAAACACTGGCAGAGCCATCTCTATGTTCAGAAGGGGTGTATCATGATGGAACGTGTCCCCTCCGGTATCCCTGGTCTCGATGAACTGACAGGAGGTGGATTCATCAGTGGGGACGTTATCCTGATCACAGGCAGCCCTGGTTGTGGAAAAACAACGTTTGGACTCCAGTACCTGTATCGAGGCGCTGTTGATTATAAGGAGAACGGAGTATTTGTCACGCTCGAGGAAAGCCCGGCGCGTGTGATCCGGAACACCTGGCAGTTCGGATGGGACATCGAGCGGCTGGTCAAGGAGGACAGGATGCGAATCATTCGCGCAGATCCGATTGCTTATTCGCGTTGTATTCCTGATCGGAGCAAGAACAAGACCCCCCCGCACATCGATCTGGGATCGGTTATGACCGAAACCCTCAACAAGCAGATCGAACATCATGTGAATGAAATTGGTGCAAAACGCATATTCATCGACTCGATAACATCTCTTAAAATCTCAGAGAATGAATTTCAGGTCAGATCTGTCATACTCGAACTCATCAAGAATCTTGAAAACCTCGAATGCACAACGATTCTTGCAAGCGAGATCACCCCGGGTGCATCAGCCCGTGAAACGTTCAATGTGGAGGAGTATCTGTCAGAGGTTGTCATCCGCATGCATACATTTCGATCAAATGGAAATCGGGTGAAGGCGATCGAGATTCTGAAGATGCGCGGAACAAAGCATGATGAAATGATGCGACCGTACGCGATTATTGATTCCGGGTTGGTCGTCTATCCGAGAGAGACCGTCATCGATGGCAGGGTCTCCAGCACGACTGTGCTGTTGTGAATCTTCCTGGATCGCTTTTTTCCATCGATCGAACCGAAGGGTTCTGATACATAGCTGCTGGACGACACGTATCAATCTATAAAATTACATCAGAATCTTCCATGCCAGAATGATCAGGAGGAATATTCCGGCGAACGCAGGTTTGCTCCATGCAAGCACCTTCTTGCCATCCAGAACACTGAATGGGAGCATGTTGAACGCTGCAAGCCAGAGATTGATCTGAATGCCGAGCGAGATTGTGAGCCACCCGTACGCTCCGAGCCCCCCAACAAATTCGCGGTCCATTGCAATCATCCAGAAAATCAGTGCCAGCAGGACGTTCATGAGCGGACCTGCGGCAGCGATACGACCGTTCTGCTCACTGGAGATATATGATCCGGATATGTACACGGCGCCAGGGGCTGCAAATACCCAGCCAGCCAGATACGCCACCCCGACCGCAAACATGAGCAGCGTGGGGCTCATACGAAACTCTGCCCAGAGTCCGTATTGCTGTGCGACGACCTTGTGGGCGAGTTCGTGCAGCAGAAATCCGATCCCGACCGTAAAGAGTGATACGATGAAATAGCGGATCACGATTTCACTGAAAGGATTGAATCTACCACTACCAGATAGCACAAACGCGAACGCAGTCGATATCGCAATCCATGCGATGAACAGATGCTGCAGTTCGATATCACTGATTCGGATGCGGACTTTCTGTTTTGGTGGTGGTGTTCCGATGGTGTATATTCTTGAATCCATTTCTGGCATATTATTTTATAGTTGATCCTGATACTTCAATGGTTTGTTCTTCTGTGGGGTGATTGTTTTCAGGTATACACCATGCGATAAACGCGTGCTAAAAAAGAAAATAGTGAAGGGATTTCTCCCTTCCCATCAGTTCACCACCGCTTCTGCCGCACCATCACATAAGCGATTGCGAAGACCGATGTGAAGCCTGAGCAGTCCTTTCTTCTACTTCTCCGGCGCATCTTCTCCAGCCGATGCAGTTTTTTCTGGAGTTGCTGCCCACTGCATGGGTTCCGGAACCAGCGGTAGTCTCATTGTCAGCATACAGTGATGCAGTAGCATTTCCCATGGCTGTTATATTGACAGTCCCTGACACATTGATATCGAAGTCACCGGTCATGTTTGCATCGTCAGACTCAAGTGTAAACTCGGTTCCATCATCCAAATTCTGTGTCCATAGCAGTATCATTCACAAAGTCAAGCTACAACCAGTTGAATTGCCACGAGAACTTGCAGCATCATCGAGATTGTTTCACTCCCTGTCATCAGTCCTCTTCACAGTACATCTATTATTTTGACACAAACGATCGCTGCAAATGCAAAGAGAAGAGGTGCGATTACTAACATGCTATTTCTTCCCAGTTTCTGCAATTTGTCACTATCATGTGAATCTGAGAGTTCCTTGGCGATAAGGAGGATAATCAATAGCATCGTCCCCATCGCGCCAAGTGCGGTTGCAGCAGTTGCTGCAATAGTTGTTGTTGTAGTTATTGTTGTTATCATATACTGACTCCCCAGTCCGATGATATTAGATGACATTTTGACAGTTATGGTATAAATAGTTTGTGATCTAGTATTATACACAATGTCGCGAAAGAATACGACAGTTGATACCGGGGTTATGATATATCTGTGTTTGCTGTCGGTTGCAGAGTTTGTAACCACACACAATTTAAGAGCAGGGATGGCAATTCATGGGGGCATATTATTCGCTCTGTTATTGCATGGCGTGATGGTAGAGGATCAGTCCATTTCAAATATGTACACGTCGTTCTCCATTGCCCCCCTTATCAGGATATTGTCTCTATCTATTCCACTCCTGCAGTTTGAAAATATGTTGTGGTTTGTGATCGTGGGTATTCCGCTTTTCATTGCAATCTTCACATGTATGCATATTCAGCATCTTGATAGAAGAAGTGTGGGTCTTGTGATGCCGTCGCGCAAGGATGTTTCACTTACATGCGGAATCATAGTGCTTGGAGTGCTGCTCGGATGGATGGAATACCAGATACTTAAACCCGGGTTGATGATTGCCGCGAGCGCATCATGGATTACGCCAATCCTCATTCTTCTGGTCTGTACAGGTTTTCTCGAGGAACTCTTGTTTCGAGGACTCTTACAGCACACGTTCACAGAGACGATGGGCGTGCGCGGAATTTATGTGGTATCTGTTATCTTTGGCATTTTCCACATTGGAAATTCGATATACGACTGTTTTTTCGCAGCAATGGTCGGATTTATCTATGCATCTGTTGTACAAAGAACAGGATCTATTTATGGCGTATCAATATCGCATGGAACCATTAACATCATGTTTTTTTTGGTTATACCGTATCTCGCGCTATCTTCATAAGTGATCAGGTGCTGGATCGGTATGCCTGAATCGTTTGGTCGCGGTCTTGCAGCGGTTGCAGCACAGCGCTGTGAGCCTCATGTGTAATCGCTACACAACGCCTCAAGAATGGGGTAGAAGAGATCATAAGGACGCTCGATGAAACAACTGCAAAAAGAATATATAGGAATAACGACTATTGAACGTGAAAACGAAGGAGGTACGATTTAATGGCAGAATATAGATGCAAAAATTGTGGGTACGTCACCGTTGCCGGTGAGGCGCCAGAAGAGTGCCCAGTCTGCAAACACAAGAATTCATTCGAGAAGATCAGTGAGTGATGCATATCACCAGTGTGACACGCAAGGCAACAGTCCCTTGTCTCTTCTTCGAAAAAAACAGAAGATTAAGCTGAATCCGATGTTCGCCCATCTTCAAGAACTATTATAACAAATACACGCTCTGTTACCCATAATGGCACAGGTTAGAAACCGGACTGCAACGATCATCATCCTGTTAGCAGTCACACTCCTCCTATCCACATCCAGAATAGCCAACCTTGTAACCGATTACTGGTGGTTCGAGGCTCTTGGTTTCTCCCGGATATTTATAATCAGCCTGAAGGCAAAATTCCTCCTCTTTTTGCTTTCAACGTCAGTATTCTTCGCATTTGTGATGATCAATCTCTGGATCTCTTCAAAGGCGAACGAGTCCAAAGCCCCGTTCAGCTGGAAGTTCGCGATTTCTCTGGCACTGGCATTCCTTGTGGGGCTTGCAAGCTATCAGAAGTGGTTTATTCTGCTCCAGTACCTGAATCAGGTGCCTTTCAACCTGCAGGATCCGATCTTTTCAAGAGACGTTGCGTTCTACATCTTCTCACTGCCGCTCTTTCTCGCCATCAAAAACTTTCTGCTCTTCTGCGTGGCAGCAGCGATCGTACTGGTGCTTCTCGATTACATGCAGTCGTTTCTGGGACGTCTTCTTAAACAGCCGCAGGTGATCGCGCCAGACGGCACATCGTATGGTATCAACGTTAAGAGTGCGCTCTCGAATCTGAAAGGCAGAGCAAGGGTACACATAGCGATTCTCGGATCGCTCTTCTTTGCAATTCTTGCGGTGGGTCACTATCTTGCCGGGTTCTCGATTATGTACTCTGATAAAGGGATCGTTGTCGGGGCTGGCTACACCGATGTCATGATATTTCTCCCGATACTCAGGATACTGATGATTCTGGCGGCAGCAATTGCCGTATTGTGCTGCATCTGGATATTTGTAACCAAAAAAACGAAAAGCCTCGAAAAAAATCACATACTGCTATCCATAATTATTATTTACCTGTTAGCCGTCCTGATATTGCCAACAGTGATCCCTGCGATGGTTCAGACGTACAAGGTATCTCCAAGCGAGATGAATCTGGAGAAACCGTACATTGAGGATAATATCCGGTTCACAAGGATTGCTTACGGACTTTCGGACGTGGAAGAGAAGACATTCCCTGTTGAGATGAATTTAACCCCTGAAATCATAGCCAGCTCCTCAGAAACGATGGATAATGTCAGGATTCTTGACTGGAGACCGCTCACGCAGACATACAGGCAGACTCAGGAGATGAGACTGTACTATGACCTTTCAGGTATTGACATCGATAGATATGAGATCAACGGGAAGTACACCGAGGTGATGATCGCTCCAAGAGAGATGAATCAGGCGCAGATATCAGAGAACGCAAAGACATGGGTAAATCTCCATCTCGTCTACACCCACGGTTTTGGTGTCGTGATGAGCCCTGTAAACAGCGTTACAAGAGAAGGGATGCCAAACTATCTCATAAAAGACATCCCACCGGTGTACACGGTCCCGGATGAAAATCTGAGAATCGATGTGCCGCAGTTGTACTATGGCGAAGAAGATAACGATTTCGTGCTGGTGAACACCCGCACACCGGAGTTTGATTATCCGAAAGGCGATACCAATGCGTATATCAACTACGATGGGCGCGGAGGGGTGCAGCTGGACTCGTTTGCAAAGAAACTCGCAATGGCGGTACGCTTTTCCAACATCAAGATCCTGCTCTCCTCAGACGTAACTCCTGAGAGCAGGATCATGTTTGACAGGAGTATCCGTGAGCGGATCAAAACGATCACGCCGTTTCTCCTGCTCGACAGAGACCCGTATCTCATAATCGACGAGGGCAGGTTGTTCTGGATACAGGACGCATACACGGTCTCAGACAGATTCCCGTACGGAGAGAAGGTCGGCTCTATCAATTACATGCGAAACTCTGTAAAGATCGTTGTTGATGCCTATAACGGGAGTGTGACATACTACATCACCGATACTACTGACCCGGTGATCTCCACGTACGCGAGGATGTTTCCAGAACAGTTCAAATCCTTTGATCTGATGCCGCATGGAATAAAAGAACACATCAGATATCCTGAAGACCTCTTCAAGGTCCAGTCCGCAATCTACAGCACGTACCACATGAACGACGCAACGGTCTTCTACAACAAGGAGGATGCGTGGCAGATTCCAAATGAGGTGTACGGGACAGGACAGCAGATACAGGTAGAGCCGTATTACATCATAATGAAGCTTCCTGGCGAAGAGAAAGGAGAGTTCGTCCTGATGAGTTCATTTACACCTATAAAGAAGGACAACATGGTTGCATGGCTCGCTGCTCGTTCGGATGGGGAGAATTACGGAAAACTGCTGCTCTACAAGTTCCCCAAGGAGAAACTGGTCTACGGTCCGCTGCAGATCGAGGCGAAGTTCGATCAGGACTCAACGATATCAGAGCAGCTCACACTCTGGTCGCAGCAGGGATCCCGTGTTACGAGGGGTAATCTGCTGGTGATACCGCTCGCTGATTCGATCCTGTATATAGAACCGCTGTATATTCAGGCAGAGACCGGGCAGCTCCCTGAACTGAAGAGGGTGCTCGTATCAGACGGCAAACGGGTGGTGATGGAAGCGAACCTCAACGGCGCGCTTCTTGCGCTCTTCGGTGAGGCAGGAGTACGCCAACGCCAGATGCGGGCAGAAACAGAAAGGGAGGGGGAGAAGTCAACTGATGAGCTGATCTCCGAAGCACAGGAATATTATAATGCGATTCTCGATTCGATGGGCAAGAACTGGACTGCATTTGGAGAGAACTTTGATCGGCTGGGTGAGGTCTTAAGAGAACTCGGATGATTGATGGGCTCGCTGCGATTCGAACGCAGGATCCCCGCCATGTCAAGGCGATGTCATAACCGGCTAGACCACGAGCCCATGTTCATAACTCATTTCCATACGTGACGGATACCAATATAAACATTACGTGAACAGAACCAGACAATGGAATGCGAACTCAGGCAAAACATCGTCACAGCAGGAAGCGATGCGATCAGTGAACTGTACGATCGCAGTTTCTACGGGCGTATAAACGATGAAAAACTCGAACTATCCTTGATTGAAGGCGCATATCTGCTTTACCGTAAAAAGATAGAGATCTTTTCAGAGGGAAAGGCTCTTGATTTTAAGACATTCTTCGAGATCGCATCCGGGCGCATTGCGGACTTTGAACTCGGATACGTCGTATTTAAGGATCTGCGCGAACGCGGATACTACACAAAGATGAGTCCGACCGGATTCAGGTTGTATCCAAGAGGCGGGTACCCTGGAAAGACTCCGGCTCATGCCTTTGTCTATCTAATCTCAGAGCGAGCACATCTACCGCTGCAGCATCTGGCTTTGGAACTGAAAAAAGCAGAAAATGCAAGAAAACGGTTGATACTCGCAATAGTTGATGAAGAAAGCGATATAACGTTTTATGAGTTGAAGAAAATAGTTATGTCAGGAGAGAATGTCAAACCGGAAGAGATTGAAACACCTGCGACCGCAGGTTTATTCAACGACCGGACAATCATCTGGGAGCCAGAGGTCTCTGATTTTCTCCACCAGAATTATTTCTTTGGGAGGAAACTCGATGAATCCCGTCTCCAACTCTCGCTTGTTGAGTCTGGCTACCTTCTCTCTAAGCAGTGGATCCGGATTGAGCATAAGGATAACGAGATCGATGCGTTCAACGAATATGCGGAAGGAATCGAACCGGGATATATGCTGAAATATCTGGTGTACTCAGACCTTCGGGACAAAGGTCTCATCGTGAAGACCGGATTCAAGTTCGGAACCCATTTCCGGGTGTATAAAAAATTTGGGATCATCGCGCATTCTGAATATCTTGTGCACACCATCCCATCCGATCATGTATTTTCGCTGCCGGAACTCTCTCGCGCAGTGCGCATCGCAAACAGTGTGCACAAGCGGATGGTATTCAGCTATTCTGATGACGGAATCGAATATATCGAGATCGGATGGATCAGATTATGATTGATACGATCAGAAACAGGGCGATGGAATGCAGAGCGCGTGTTGGCGTCGGCATCGATACGATCAACGAGTTCATAGTCTCGGATATCAAGCGTGCGCACGCGTTTGCGGATGTTGTGTTGATTGGAGATGCTGAACAGATATCTGCGATCAGCACTGATCTCGCCATCATCCATTCGGATAAACCCGAAGAGGAGCTGGTGCGGCAACTAATCGACAAGAAAATCGATGCTGCCGTGCGCGGCACGCTCAGCGCCACAAAGACCCTCGGATATCTTAAAAGCGCACTCAGGATCACTGGGCTGCGCAGGCTTGCTCTACTCACAGCCGCGGATGGCACGCCATTCTTCCTTGCGCCTGTCGGAATCGACGAAGGCAGTTCGCCATCGGATAAGATCGATCTGGTCTGTGAAGGCGTATCATATATCGCAAGATTCGGCATAACAGCAAAGGTAGCGGTTCTTTCAGGCGGCAGATTCGAGGATGCCGGCAGAAGTGAGATCGTGGATCAGAGCCTTGCTGATGGCGAACTTGTCGCGGGCAGGCTCTGTTCACTTGGAATCGATGCAGAGCATTATGGAATTCTGATCGAGGATGCGATCAGGGATGCAAACTTCATCGTTGCGCCAGACGGGATCACAGGCAATCTGATCTTCCGCACGCTCACGTTTCTTGGTGGAGGAGATGGCTTTGGTGCGCCTGTGCTCATGGATCTGGTGTTTGTCGATACATCACGGGTGAAGACAAATCTTTCGAACGCGATCATGCTTGCAAGCGCGCTCGCATGGACTGCGGATCGATGATAGCATGTTGCAGCGATAAAACATGTTTTCTGATGCCATTTCTGCCTATTTTAAACAGAAACCCTTAACTAAAATCCCACACATCACCAATCGCTACAGAGGTAACAACCATGAAGAAAGCAGTAATCGAAACCAGAAGAGGCGAGATAGTCCTTGAACTCTTCGAAAAAGACGCACCGAACACCGTAGCGAACTTTGTGAAGCTGATCAACAAGGGTTTCTACAACGGACTCACGTTTCACCGTGTCATCCCGAACTTTATGATCCAGGGCGGCTGTCCGATAGGCGACGGCACAGGCGGACCCGGATATACGATAAAGTGTGAGATAAACCCGCGAAAGCACACAAAAGGCGCGCTGTCGATGGCACATGCCGGAAAGGACACCGGAGGCAGCCAGTTCTTTATCACGCACTCGCCGCAGCCCCATCTCGACGGGGTGCACACCGTCTTCGGTCATGTGATCGAGGGCATGGATGTGGTGAACCAGATCAAGCAGGGCGATGTTATGGAGCGGGTCAGGGTAATTGAGGGGTGAGATGATATTGCGGTTTGTTTGCGGCTGATCATGTAATGCTGTTACGAGAGATTGACAAATCTGAATAATAGCCGAAGCGGCACAAAGACCGGTTCTTTTGGGACATCAGGGAGAATAAGCCACGATTCCACAGCATTCTACGCAGGCAAGCTGTACGAAGACCTTCCAAAGGAAGAGAAGGAGAGAACCCCCTGAAAAGAGAGAGCACAATCTCACGGGATGAATTTCTTGAGTTCACAAGGAGTATCTGGACGTGATTTCTGTTGTGGTTAAACCGATCCCGCACAAGTTGTAAGGGCCGCCGGATTTAACCACAGAGGAGGATATAGTGCTGTCACTGAAAGAATTAACAGCGCCGTTTCAGTGCCATGTTGTATGTGAACGTCTATGCTATGGTATATATGGCATCGTAGCAGTATTGAAGGAATAATATGTCATGGATCACCGAACACGGCATCACCATAGAGACTGGAGAAGCGTTCTACAACCCGTATACAACCCCAGACCGCGATCTCACGATTGCATCTCTTGCTGCGTTCAGCCACTCTATCGACAGACTCGAATCGTATCTTGACGCGTTCGCTGCAACCGGCATCCGGGGCTTACGTGCCGCATCAGAACTCGGACTCGATGTCACGCTCAATGACTGGAATCCGGATGCCGCTGATCTGATCAGACGAAACATCGCCTCAAACAATCTGCAATCACACTGCAAGGTTACAAACGAGAACGCAAACGTCCTGCTCCACCAGAAACGATTTGATGTCGTCGATCTCGACCCTTTCGGATCGCCTGCGCCGTATCTTGCTGCAGCATCGCATTCAGCAAAAAAGATGCTCTGTATAACCGCAACCGATACTGCACCGCTCTGCGGGGCGCATTTGAATGCAGGAATTCGCAAATATTCTGCTCTACCGATGAATAACGAGTATCATGCTGAGATCGGAGTCAGGGTGCTGATGGGTGCGATCACAAGAGCGCTTGCGGTTACGGATAAGGCGATGATCCCGCTCCTGGCTTATGCAAGGAGGCATTACGTCCGTGTGTATGCAAGAGTGCTGAAAAGAGTTTCTTCTGCCGATAAATCCATGAACAAACTTGGTTTCATCGCCCACTGTCCTCACTGTGGATTCAGAACATCGGTAACAGGTCTTGCACCGGTGATGTCGGACAGATGCCATATATGTGGGTCCCGGATACAGGCTATCGGTCCGCTGTGGCTCGGAAGGCTGCATGACCGCACGTTCTGCGAATCGGTCCTTTCCGAATTGATCGATCGAGAATCCGATAAACATACAATCAAACTCGTGGATACATGCAGAAACGAGATCGATATTCCGACATTCTATGATCAGCATCGAATCTGCCGCACACTCGGAATTCCGCCGGTGCGAATCGATGCACTCATCAGCAAACTTCAGGATGCCGGATTTGCGGCGTCCAGAACGCATTTCTCAGGAACATCGTTCAAGACCGATGCCGGCATTCGGGTGATTGCTGAGATGCTGTCAGGTGAGGTCATCTCAAGCGATGAATGATTTGGGGCGCAGGGGGTACAGCACGATCTCAGGCCATCAAACGAGATATCTTATTTCCAATGATTATGGTAGAAAATATAATTTCAATAATAAATTTTGTGGTGGTGAGGGGTGAACAGTTATAAATGTGTATCAGTCGATGAGTCATTTGATGGTTCATGTAGAGAAAGATGAAAAAGCCGCTCTGATATCCATCGGAGTGACCGCATCTCTGGTCGTCATAAAATACTTTGCCGGCACACTCTCAGGAAGTATCGCTCTCGTTGCTGACGCAATTCACTCTCTCACAGATGTGATAAGCTCCATCGGGGTCTTTATAGGTCTCAGGATTTCGGATCGCAAGCCCACGGAAGCGTTTCCTTACGGATTTTACAAGGCAGAGAATATCGTGAGCCTCTTCCTCGCCCTTACAATCCTTTATGCAGGATATGAGATCGTTCTCACATCAATAGGAACGGCTGGGGCGGTTATCCTGGAAAACGTCCCGTATGCAATATCTGTTGCACTAATATCGTTAGTATCCTCCTTACTTTTAGGGAATTATAAGCTGAAGGTCGGAAGAGAAGAAAATTCACCCAGTTTAATCGCCGATGGTAAGCATTCAATGTCAGATGCTCTCTCTTCTGCAGTCGTATTCGCTGGAATACTCGGAAACTACGCCGGCTTTTATTTTCTTGATCCGGCTGCCGGTATTCTGGTATCCCTCTTCATCTTCAGATCAGGATATGAGATACTGAAAGACTCAATAAAGGTTCTCCTGGATGCATCCATCAATTACGAGAGTCTCAACCAGATAAGAGAGATTACATCCGAAACTCATGGTGTCAGGAAGATACGCTCCTTAAAAGCGAGAAGTTCCGGAAAGTTCATATTTATAGAACTGGAGATAGAAACAAACATGAGGGACCTTGAAAAGGCACATCAAATGAGCGGTAAGATTGAAAAGAAGATTAAATCAGCGATTAAAAATGTAGACAGGGTTCTGATACATATAGAGCCTGAGGAGAAGGATTTTACAAGGTACGCGGTCCCCTGCATCGAAAACAATGGTCTTATGTCCGGAGTCTCTGAGCACTTCGGGGAGGCAGAATATTTCTGCATATTTGATATGCATACAGA
>Ga0209834_10001274_pt1 | contig 14394 bp, 14 predicted proteins | sample Mar14236cmmetaG_FD_184134 | JGI IMG/M metagenome (GOLD analysis project Ga0209834, IMG submission 184134) | Marine hydrothermal vent microbial communities from Guaymas Basin, Gulf of California to study Microbial Dark Matter (Phase II) - Marker... ...
GGCTCATTATATCTTTTTTTTCTCTCCTCCTGTTCCCTTATTTTTTCAGATAACCGCCTCCTGTTCAAAAGATCTGTTAAGCTATCTCTTGCAGCAAGTTCCTTCAGGACCTGTTCTGCTTTTATTTTGGAGATTCCTGCTGCTATTTCCTCACAAACAGTATCAATTAATTTTCTCTCCTCCCAAGACAAGACATTATTATCCAATGTGCAGGTTAAAAAAACTCCATGGATAACCTCTTCTGTCACAAGGGGAACAGCATAAATCTGATTTAATATAAGTCCGTTCTTCCTGAAAAGGAAAAAAAGATGACAGGAAAGATTATCTTTCTCTGGGTCTTTTATGTAGAGAGGCTTTTTGCAGGAAATTACAGCATCAATAACATCTTTTCCTTCTTTTTCAACTCTTCTTTCTTTTGTAAAGTAACTATCTTTTAATCTCTTAAAGCAACCTGTTCTTGTAAGAGGGGAAATAATACCCTTTCTTTCCTCGTAAACAAATATTTCACCAAAATCAAAGTTACAAGATTCCTTTAATCCTACAAGAATCTTATAACAAAGCTCTCTCAAATCTTTTGCTCTGTTAACTGCTCTTCCAACAATTCTATACAACCTGTAAAGCCTCTTTATCCTCTCTTCTTGCTCTTTTCTTTTTGTAATATCCCTTGATATTCCTATTGTGCCAATTACCTCTCCCCTACTGTTAAACCAGGGAACCTTAGTGGTAGAAACCCAAACCGTTTTACTGTCTGGATAAGTTACTTTCTCCACCTTATCCACAAGTGGCTTTTTAAGCCTCATCACCTTCTTTTCATCCCCAAAAGCTCTCTTTGCTTCCTCTTCCGGTAAGAAATCAAAATCTGTCTTTCCAACAACCTCAGAAGTCCTTTTTCCCACATGCTCAGCTTTTGCTCTGTTTACGACAACAAATCTTCCCTTTTTGTCTTTAAAATACACCGAGTCTGGAATAGTATCCATGAGTGTTCTCAAAAGCTCATACCCTTTCTCAAGATTCTCCCTTACCCTCTCTTGTTCTGTTATATCCTCTCCTATTGAAATCACACCCTGGACATTTCCCTTTTTATCCTTTAAAACCGCGTTGTGCCATTTGCACTTTATAACATCGCCTTTTTTTGTTAAATTGCAGTTAACAAGACGGTCTGAATAAATACCTGAATTTATTAATTTCTCCACCTCTTTTCCTACTTTTTCTTTTTCATTTTCAGGAATTAAGAAATCAAAAAAATTTTTTCCTACAACCTCTTCCCTTTTCCAACCAAAAATTCTCTCTGCGCTTTTATTCCAGTAAAAAACCTTGCAGTCAGGGGTCCAGGCAACAAGAGCAACAGGTAAAACATCACCTACTGCTTTACGAATACTGCTTTTCTCAAACTCTTTTATAATATCCATTTTCTTTCCAGCCCAATTGACAACCTTCAGGTTGTGGGTATTATGTGGATAATAATTATAACAAAACAAAAAGTTAACACAACTTTAAAATGCGTATACTTGCTGTAATCAATGGGAAATATGGAAAAAGAATAGTGAAAAACCTCAAAGCTTTTGCACCTTCACAATGGAAAATAAACGTCTGGGAAGTCTCCTTGTCTTTCCCACCAATAATTGAAGAACCTGAAGAATTCTTACCTGAAGATCTTCCTTCCTCTGATCTTATCATCTCGCTTGGTGAACTTCCCCAGATTGCAGAACTTATTCCAGAGCTCACAAAACTCACAGGTGCAAAAGCAGTCATCCTTCCCTGTGACAACAGAGACTGGCTTCCCTCAGGCCTTGGCAATCAGATAAAAAAAGAACTTGGGAAGATGGGTGTTGACTGTGCCCTTCCTTCTCCTTTTTGTTCTTTAACCCGTAAAGGCACCAAAAACGAGCTTATAATCTCATTTACGGAATATTTCGGAAAACCCGAGATTGAAATTTTCTGCAAAGAAGGAAAAATTGACAAAGTCAAAGTCACAAGACAGGCTCCCTGTGGAGCTACTTTATTTATTGCAGAAAAACTCAAAGGAGTAAAAGTTGAGGAAGCAGAAGAAAAAGCAGCACTTTTTCACCATTACTACCCCTGCCTTGCTTCAGGCAAAATAGAAAATTTTAAGGATTCTATTCTCCACACCTCAGCTAATCTAACAAAGTCAATAGTAAAAAAAGCTGTTTTTAACCACAGAGATTAAATAACCTTTATCCTGTCTTTTCCCTCTTTTTTTGCCTCATACATTGCCTCATCAGCCATTTTTATTACATCTTCGTTTGTCCTTGAGTCTGTTACCCCCATACTCACCGTAATCCTCGTAAAAGAAAAATTTTTCTCAACTTCCTCTTTTATTCTCTCTGCTACCTTCCTTGCCACTTTCTTCTCGGTATAAGGAAGAAGTATAACAAACTCTTCCCCCCCATACCTGTAAGCAGAATCCACCTTACGGATAGAACTCCTAAGAAGCTCCCCCATTTTTTTTAAAATTTTATCTCCTTCAAGATGTCCAAAAGTATCATTGTAGGACTTGAAATTATCTATATCAATGTATATAACAGAGTAAACTTCTTTATATCTTTTTTCTCTGTCTTTTTGTTCTTCAAGCTTTTTCCAGAGACGCTGATAATTGTAAAGACCTGTCAGGTAATCTTTCTGAGAAAGCTCTCTCAAGACTTGTTCTGCTTTTATTTTGGAGATTCCTGCTGCTATTTCCTCGCAGACAATATCAATCAATTTTCTGTCTTCTTCAGAAAGCACCTTTGGACTTCTCACAATGACCTGAAGCACTCCTTCAAGTCCCCCCTTGCTTATAAGAGGCACTGTATACATCTGATTTAGATTGTATTTCTCACAGAAAGAGACAACATAACCTGTAAGAGGGTGTTTTTTCATATTCTTTATGTAAACGGGCTTCCTCCTCAAGGCACAAAAAGCTGCAACCTTTTTTTCGCCAAGTTTTTGCTCCTTAACTGTGTGTTCTTTTAAATCCTCTGGATATCCCTCCTCAATGCAAAGCCTCAAAATATCTTTCTCCTCATCATAGATTAAAATATCCGCCATGTCATAGTCTATTATATATTTAAAAGCTTCAATTACTCTCCTGCAAAAAGCTTTAATAGTCGCAGAAAGATTCACTGCCCTCCCAAGTTTCCTGTAGAACTCACAGAGAGCTTCAATTCTCTCTTCCATCTTTTTTTCTTCTGTAATATCCAGAAGATTACCAAGAATAGCAACTTTTCCCCTGTATTTTATTAATCTGGGAATATTCTCCACCCAGACCTTTTCTCCATTTTTTCTCACTCCCACAAAACGAGGACGAAGAGGAACACCATCTGTGCCCTGACTTAATACCTTTTCAGTTAACCTTTTCACCCATTCTCTGTAAGGAAAGTCTATAAGTTCAAGGTAATTTATTGAAAGAAGCTCCTTTTCTGTATAACCTGTCAAGTTCTGCATGGCCTTGTTCACGTATACGAATTTATTATTCTGAAATATATAGACAGCTGTTGTTAAATTATCCAGGATCACAAACTTTTCCACCATTTTCCCCAATTTATTCTCATATGTTAGAGAATAATCCTCATGAAATCTTTTGCTATTTCAAGGTTGGGGTATTTTTTTATCTTTTCTTTAAGATCTTTTAAATTTTTATATCTTCTGCTGATATGAGTTAAGATAACTTTTTTAACATTTACCTTTTCAATAAAATCCATCACCTCTTCAACTGAAGCATGTCCATAATCCTGTTCAAAGTCATTGAGATCAAAATAAGTGCAATCTTGAATTAAAAGATCGGCATTTTGGGAAATTTTTTTTAGGTTTTCACATATTCTGGTATCTCCAGAGTAAACAATTTTTTTTCCCTTCTCAACAAAGGATACATCCTCCAGCTTTATTTTTTTCCCTTTAAAAACAATTTCTTTTTCTTCCTTTAATATTCTGTAAATTTTATCCTTTTCCGGCAATCCAAGGCTTTTCAGTTTCTCCTTATCAATTCTCACCCTGTCCTTTTCAACCAGTGCATAGCACACAGCAGGAACGGTGTGCTCAACAGAGATTGATAAAATCTCAAAATAATCCGTCTCAACCAGTTTCTCTATTTTGCTACCTTCCGCAGGGACATTCCTGTAAAGGATCTCAAAACCTGGAGAAAAATATCCTATACTTAAAAGAGTTTTTGTCCTCTCAGGCTCTGGTGTATAAATTGTAAGAGGTTCCTTTCTTCCCTCAAAACCCATAGTCTCAACAAGTCCTGGAAGACCAAGGTAGTGATCTCCGTGCCAGTGAGTTATGAAAATTTTTTTTATTTTCATAAAGTTAAGTCCTGCAAAAAGCATCTGTCTCTGAGTTCCTTCTCCGCAATCAAAAAGATAACAAACTTCCTTATCCAGAGTATAAGCAAGGTGTATAGCAGGATGAGCTCTTTTTTTGGTTGGAATACCAGCGGCAGTTCCAAGAAAAGTCACCTCAATCTTACCCATGGGGAAGTCCCCGTATCATCTCAAAGGCGTGCGGGAAAAGAGGAAGCAAAATCTCAAGGCATTCTCTCACTCCTTTAGGACTTCCAGGAAGATTAACAACAAGTGCTTTTCCCTTTAAACCAGCAATACTTCTTGAAAGAACAGAGGTTGGAGAGGAAGAAAAAGTCTTGATTCTCATTAATTCACCAAAACCCGGTATTTTCCTATCTATGACCTCTTCTGTCACATCAGGGGTTATATCACGAGGAGAAATACCTGTTCCCCCTGTGGTCAAAACAAGGTCGACTTTTTTTACCTCTATCAGGTAGAGTAAACAGGAGCGTAAAGCTTCTTTTTCATCAGGAACAATTTTGTATTCAACTACCTCTCCTAAGGAGTCCACCATCTGCTGGATAAGCTTACCACTCTCATCCTCCCTCTCACCTCTAAAACAGCTATCACTCACAGTTACTATGGCTATTTTTACCATTTTCTTTTCTTATCACCCAAACAGGGTCCCCTCTCCTAATCTTGCCCCCTCTTAAAACACTTGCAAAAACACCCTGTCTTGGCATTATACACTTTCCCACCTTTTTTGCTATCTCGCAAAGGTCATGGCATTTTTTCCCAATCTGGGTAACCTCTAAAACTACCCCGGACCCTATTTTTATTCTGTCTCCCACATTTAAAGAAGAAAGGTCTATTCCTTTTGTAGTTATATTTTCTGCAAAGTCCCCTGGATTCAATCTTTCTATACCAAAGTTAGCTTCTTTAAGGTAAAAGTTCTGCTCTTCAATATCCTCCCAGGCAAGAAGACTCACCTGTCTGTGAGCAAAACCAAAATGAGCATCCCCTCTTATTCCGAGATTCTCCTCCACATAAACCTCATCAACAGGATGTTTTGAGGTGCCTTTTTTTAAGGAAATATTTAAAGAAAGTACTTCTCCCATCTTCACTCTACTTTCTCCTTTTTCTTTCCTAAAAGCTTTATTTCCTCTATTACTATACCTTTGTCAACATTTTTGCACATATCATAAATTGTAAGAGCTGCAATTGCAACTGCAGTAATAGCCTCCATTTCAACACCTGTGCGATCAACTGCTTTAACTTTTGCCTCAATCTCTATACCCTCTTTTTCAAACTTAAACCCAATGTCAGCCCAGGTTATACTCACCGGATGGCAAAGGGGAATAAGGTGAGGCACCTTCTTTAAAGCAAGAAAGGCAGCTGCCCTTGCATTTTCTATTACATTTCCCTTGGGAACCTTGTTGCTTTTTATAAGTTCAACTGTGGAGGCTGACATTTTTACTCTTCCAAAAGCTTTTGCTTCCCTCCTGTAAAGAGGTTTTTCTCCTACATCTATCATCTCCCACCCTCTTAAAACGAGATTGTTTTTTAAATTCTAAAGTAACTAAAATTAATGTCAAGAAACATATTTGACCTTTTTAGTTAGATTTTTAAAATAATAAAAGGGAGGTAAATGAAAAAAAAACTTGAAAAACTAAAGAATATACTGAAAGAAGTGAAAAGTGTGCTGGTTGCCTTTTCAGGAGGAGTTGATAGCACTTTCCTCTTAAAAATTGCAAAAGATACCTTAAAAGAAAATGTCCTGGCAGTTACCGCTATCTCTCCAACCTATCCTCCTCAGGAGCTTGAGGAGGCGAAAAAATTGGCAAAAATGCTTGAGGTAAATCATATAATTTTAGAGACAAACGAGCTTGAAAATGCAAACTTCGTAAAAAATGGTCCTGACAGATGTTACTGGTGCAAAAGAGAGCTTTTCTCAAAATTAAAAGAGGTTGCAAAGCAAAAGAAAATAAACAAAGTCCTTGATGCTTCAAACCTTGACGACACAAGAGATTTCAGACCAGGAATGAAAGCACTGGAGGAGCTTGGTGTAATTTCACCTCTTAAAGAGGCAGGCTTTACTAAAAAAGAGATACGCACCTTATCAAGAAAGATGGGGCTTCCCACCTGGAACAAACCTTCTCTTGCCTGCCTTTCCTCGCGTTTTCCTTATGGAACCAGAATAAAAAAAGAGATTCTTGAAAAAATAGCAAAAGGAGAAACACTTCTGAAAACCCTTGGAATATCCCAGGTGAGAGCAAGACACCACGGCAGCATAGTAAGGATTGAGGTTTTACCCGAAGAGATAAACAAAATCCTGGAAAATAGAGAAAAAATTGTGAAAAAATTCAAAGAACTTGGCTACACTTATATAACAGTTGATATTGAAGGATACAGAAGCGGGAGTATGAACGAAGTTCTCACAAAAACTCAGGCTTCTCTCTGAAAAACTTCCTTTAAAATTCTTCCTGTATAACTGCGGGGATTTTTTGCTATTTTTTCAGGAGGACCACAGGCAACAAGCTCCCCCCCTTCATCCCCTCCCTCTGGCCCAAGATCAATAACATAATCGGCAACTTTTATAACATCGGGGTTGTGTTCAATTACAACAACAGTATTTCCCTTATTTACCAACCTGTTAAGAACATTTAAAAGCTTTTCAATATCTGCAAAGTGAAGACCTGTTGTAGGTTCGTCAAGGATGTAAAGAGTGTTACCTGTTCCCACCTTTGAAAGCTCTCTTGCAAGTTTAACTCTCTGAGCCTCACCTCCAGAGAGAGTGGGAGCAGGCTGGCCCAATCTAATGTAACCAAGACCCACATCGTAAAGAGTTTCAAGTTTTCTTCTTATCTGAGGAATATTATGAAAAAACTGAAGTGCCTCTTCCACGGTCATTTCCAGAACATCGGCAATATTTTTCCCTTTGTACTTTATCTGAAGAGTTTCCCGATTATACCTTTTCCCCTTACAAACATCGCAGGGAACGTAGACATCTGGTAGAAACTGCATCTCTATTTTTATCATTCCCTCGCCTTTACACTGATGGCATCTTCCTTTGCGAACGTTAAAACTGAATCTTCCCTGAGAGTATCCCCTCATTCTTGCCTCTTCCACTCTGGCAAAAATCTGGCGAATAGGAGTGAAAACTCCTGTGTAAGTTGCAGGATTGGAACGAGGAGTTCTACCAATAGGTGACTGGTCAATAACCACCACCTTATCTATGTACTCAATTCCCTCTATTCTATCGTGCTTGCCCGGTTTAACTTTACTTTTGTAAAAGTGCTTTGCAAGAGCTTTATAGAGAATATCCTCTACAAGAGTGCTTTTCCCCGAACCTGAGACTCCGGTAACACAGGTAAAAGTTCCAAGAGGAATTTTCACATCAATATTTTTTAAATTATGCTCCCTTGCTCCCACTATTGTAAGATAATGGCCATCTTTTGCTCTACGACGCGAGGAAGGTAAAGGTATCCTCAGTTCTCCTTTGAGGTATTTTCCTGTGAGACTCTCAGGACAATTTTTTATATCTTCAACTGATCCCTGTGCGACCACTTTCCCTCCATGTTCTCCTGCACCAGGACCAAGATCAATTATGTGGTCTGCAGCCTCTATGGTGGTTCTGTCGTGCTCTACCACAACCACAGTATTCCCCAGATCTCGCAATTCCTTGAGAGTGTCTATTAACCTTTTTATATCCCTTTGATGCAAACCAATACTTGGCTCATCAAGGATATAAATCACCCCCATTAACCCTGAGCCAATCTGAGTGGCAAGACGAATACGCTCTGCCTCTCCCCCTGAAAGAGTCCCCACTCTTCTATCCAGAGTTAAATAATCAAGACCTACATCAACCATGAATTTAAGGCGCTTTCTTATTTCCTTTAAAATCTCACCTGCAATAAGCTCTTCTCTTTTATTCAATTTGAGAGAGGAAAAGAACTTCTGGCATTCCTTTATGCTCATCCTCACAATATCGTATATATTTTTCCCCCTTACCTTAACTGCAAGACTTTCAGGGCGAAGTCTTGCCCCCCTGCAAACAGGACAAGGTGTTTCTCTGACATATTTCTGAATTTCTTCCTTGACATAATCTGAGTCACTTTCCCTGTATCTTCTTTCAAGATTGGGAATAACTCCCTCAAACGGAGCCTTATAAGTGTAGGAATTTCCTCCTCTGTATTCTGTGAATTCAATTTCCTCTGAATCAGAACCGTAAAGTATCACCTGCTGAATGGATGGGGGAAGGTCTTTAAAAGGTGTATCAAGGGAGAAATTGTAATGCCTGGCAACTGCGGCAAGTTGCCTGAAATAATAGCGGGAAGCTGTTCTTGCCCATCTGTAAAATCCCACCCCTTCTTCCCATGGGGCAATAGCTCCCTCCCTGAGAGATTTTTCCGGGTAAGGAACGACAAGTTCGGGGTCTATTGTCTGCTGTGTTCCAAGACCATTACAGGCAGGACATGCCCCATAAGGTGAATTAAAAGAAAACATGCGAGGAGAAATTTCCTCATAACTTATCCCGCAATGAGGGCAGGCAAAATGAAGAGAAAAAGGATGCTCCTTTTCCTTTCCCCCCTCCTCTTTTGTTATAACAAGGATCAGTCCCTTCCCCTTTTCACTTGCAAGTTCAAGAGAATCAGCAAGTCTTGACTCAACACCCTCTTTAACTTTAAGCCTGTCAATCACCACCTCTATTGTGTGTTTTTTGTTCTTATCCAGGAATATGTCTTCATCAAGTGACCTTACTTCTCCATCCACCCTTACTCTTAAGAACCCTTCCCTTCTTATCTCCTGAAAAAGCTCTCTGTACTCCCCTTTTCTTCCCCTTACAAGGGGTGCAAGAATTTGAATGGCTGTGCCGGAGGGAAACTCCATAATCTTCTCTGTTATCTGGTCTATACTCTGCGAGGTTATCTTTCTACCACATCTGTAACAGTAGGGTTCACCAATATGAGCAAATAAAAGACGGAAATAATCGTAAATTTCGGTGAGAGTTGCCACAGTGGAACGAGGATTGCTTGAGGCTTTTCTCTGTTCAATGGATATGGCAGGAGAAAGACCCTCGATATAATCCACCTTGGGCTTTGACATCTGTTCCAAAAACTGGCGGGCATAATTTGAAAGCGATTCCACATATCTTCTCTGCCCTTCAGCATAAAGTGTATCAAAGGCAAGAGATGACTTCCCAGAGCCTGAAAGTCCTGTTATTACAACTATCCTGTTTCGGGGTATCTCAACATCGATGTTTTTCAGGTTATGCTCTTTTGCTCCTTTGATAAATATCCTGTTTTTTCTCATTTCTTCAACTTTTAAAGCCAAATTTGGATATAAAAAGAGAACAAGATTAAATGCGAAACTTAAAAATTTTCCGGGAAGGAAAACTACTTCTCCAGGGATAAGGAAGCATAACCTACAACTGCACTGTAATCTCCAGTGATATCACCTGAAGTGGCGTATTTTAAGAGCCTTGCTTTAACACTGCCAAAAGACAAGGCTATCTGCATCAAGGCAAAAACTGGTCCATAACCACACATTGAGTAATCACCAGAAGATAAAACTCTTCTGAGGGATTCAGGGTTACAGGTTAAAATTGCCTCTATAATATTCTTGTCATCTCTTTCCGCAATTTTCCGAGGCTGGTAATGGGTAAGGTCTGTGCTGGCAACAAGAGCAATACCATTTTTTTCTTTTATCACCTCAAATATAGCCTTTCCAACGCCAACGCTTGTAACAAAAGTCTGATCAGTAAAACAAATGGGAACAATCTTAAAATTATCCTTATAGCCGTACTGGAGAAATGGTAGTTGAACCTCTAAGGAGTGTTCTCTTTGATGTGCTTTTTCGTCTTCTTCTATTAAGGGAGAAGCCTGTAAAATATCCTTTGCTAAATCCTCATCTATGGGTACTTTTCCAAGAGGTGTCTCCCACTCACCCTCTGTCATTATAGCCACAGAGCGACCAAATCCCCGATGATTTGGACCTAATATTATAATTGTTTCGGGGTTTTCATTTTCCATAAGACAAGCAAATCCCCAAGCTGCAACGGGACCAGAATAAACATAGCCTGCATGCGGACTTATAATGGCAAAAATTTTATCTTTGCTTTTTTCTGCAATTGAAGGAATCCTCCCAGGACCAAGAGGATGAAGAAAACATTCTTCTATTTCCTCTCTCAGAGATTCTTTATTTCCCGGGTAAAATGTCCCTGCTACTGCTGGTTTTCTTATCATCCATACACCTTTCAGTTAAAATTAAGCATCGCCTTTTCTATACCTTCTGTTATAATTTTCTCCACTGCTGAAACTGCTCTCTGCAAAACATTCTGCATTATCCTCCATTCTTCAGGAGAAAATTCCTGAAGAACGTATTCTCTTAAAGGTACATTTTGAGGAGGTTTTCCAATACCAATACGTAACCTTGGAAAATTCTTACTCTCCATATTTTCAATAACTGACCTTACCCCCAGGTGCCCGGCATCTCCTCCGTCTCTTGAGATCTTTATTCTACCAAGTTCAAGGTCAGCATCATCATTCACCACCAGCATCTCTTCAACCTTTACCTTATACCTGCTGGAAATCTTTCTTGCCGCAACTCCTGAAAGGTTCATGTAAGTTAGAGGCTTTGCAAGGAGAACTTCCTTTTCTTTTATCTTTACCTTCCCTAAAAGGCAGTCAAGGTTATAAAGGTCAAGCTTTACCCTGTACTTTTCAGCAACAGCATCCACTACAAGAAAGCCCGCATTATGACGTGTTCTTTCATACTCTTTGCCCGGATTACCAAGACCCATTATAACTTTCATTCTTTTTCTTTTTTCTTCTCAGATTCCTCCTCTTTCTTTACCTCTCCTTTCTTGCCCTTTTCAACTACTTCCACTTCCTCAGCTTCTACTGCTTTTTCCTCCTCAAGCTCCTCAAGCTCCTCCTCGCTGATAGGAGAGATCACAGAAAGGACAATCTCTTCAGGATGTGTTGTTATCTTAACTCCAGGAGGAGCTTTAAGGTCTTTCACCTTTAATGAATCTCCTACCTCAAAATCAGTCAAATCAACATCAATGTAAGGTGGGATATTTTCTGGCAGGCATTCCACTTCAACCTCTCTTACCATTTGTTCAATTACGCCTCCCTTTTTGCTAACAGCTTCCTCTCCTAAGATCCTCAAGGGAACCTCTGTTGTAATTTTCTCTCCAAGTTTTATCTCATAAAAATCAATATGTTCTACTTCACCTTTCCTCCAGTTGTACTGCGCATCCTTAACTATAGCCTCCCTTTTTTCCTCCTTACCGTCTGTAAAATGGAGGGTGATTATTCTGTCCCCTTTGTGAAGAGAGGAGGAAAGTATACTGAGTTGTGAGGACTCAAACTGAAGAGGTATACCTTCCTTGATGTGAGCTCCATACAGGATTGCCGGAATAAAACCTTTTTTCCTTAGCCTTTTTGCCTCTGCTTTCCCTACTTTTTCTCTTCTTTTAACTTTTAATACCGGTTTTTCCATTTTTTTCTCCGTCTGGTTAATTACTCCCTGTTAAATAATGTCAAAAAGGGAACTCACAGATCTGTTCTGATGAATTCTCTTAATCGCCTCTCCAAGTAAAGGAGCAACTGAGAGAATCTTAATTTTTTCTCTATCTTCCTCCTTTAAATTAAGGTAAATTGTATCTGTTACTATTATCTCCTTAATGGGTGACATCTTTAGCTTCTTTAAGGCATTCCCGGAAAAAACAGGATGGGTACAGGCAGCATAAATTGTATCTGCTCCATTTTTAAGAAGAATATCAACTGCTGCAAGCAATGTTCCCCCTGTATCTATCATGTCATCTATCACAAGAACCTGTTTTCCTCTCACCTCTCCCACAATATGGATGACCTCTGCTTCGTTGGCAACAGGTCTTCTCTTATCCACTATGGCAAGAGGCACCTTTAAATACTTGGCATAAGCTCGGGCCCTCCTCAAGCCCCCCACATCAGGAGATAACACAACAAGATTTTCAAGACCTTTCTTCCTGAAATAATCAATTATAACAGGGGCCGCAAAAAGATGGTCCACCTTTATATCAAAAAAACCCTGAATCTGGTCTACATGAAGATCCATAGTTAAAACTCTGTCAGCTCCTGCGGTGGTTATAAGATTTGCCACAAGTTTTGCTGTAATTGGAACACGCGGTCTATCTTTTCTATCCTGCCTTGCATAACCGTAATAAGGTATAACAGCTGTTATCCTCTGAGCAGAAGCTCTTTGACAGGCATCAATCATAATTAAAAGTTCCATCAAATTTTCATTAACAGGAGGACTGGTTGGTTGTATAAGAAAAACATCTCTTCCCCTTACATTTTCGTTAATTTTTACATAAGTCTCACCGTCACTGAAAGAGCTTATTTCCATATTACCAAGTTTTATCCCAAGGTAATCTGCAATCTTCTGGGCAAGCTGCACATTAGCTCGCCCTGCAAATATCTTCAGATTTTCATTTAGCATCTTTTCCTCCTGAGAAAAAATATTATAATTGAGGGAAGACAAATGTCAAATAAGCCTTTTGCTTATTTATTCCCTGCTGCGGGGGACTTTGCTTAAAAACCAAGCAGAAGAAAAAAAGCTCCCACCACAATGCCAAATATAAAATTAAAAAGCTTTACCCGCAGGGCATCTTTTACAGAACAGGAGAAAAGGGGAAGCATTCCATGACCATCCTGAACAATGGAACTTGTAAGAAGAACAGAAAAAGGAACAAGTCCCTCTGCAAACATCATCACAAAAACCATATGAGGTCCTGACTCAGGAATAAGCCCCACAAGAGCTGATACTAAAAATACCCAGAGTATATTTCCCCTGACAAAATTTTCTATATTGAAAAAACCAAGACCGATATTTATGAAAAGTAAGGCAAAAAAAGTCCACAGAAAAACACGCCAAAGATGTCTTTTTACAAGATGGCGCCATATGTGAACCTTAAGGTAATGCTCAGGGGCTGTCAAAATGATAAAAGTGGCAAAGAAAAGTAACAAAAAGGTGGTGATTTTCATCCAGGTCCATTCAGACGGTCCAATGTATCCCAATCCTAAGGATACAAGAAAGAAAAGAAGGAAAAATAGGGTCAGGTATCTTACAAAAGAGGGTTTTAAGAAGAATTCTTTAATTGCAACAGGATAAAAGACAAAGGTAATCTCTTCCTCGTGGACCACCTGCATCTTGCAGCTTTCAGAGAGAGATATATTAAAATAGGAAGCTATTTTATCTGAAAGAAAAGCACCAAAGATACCAAGCACAAATAAAATGCCAAAAAGCAGAGTCGCTCTTTGAGGGAAAAGAGCAAGCATTACAAAGGCTTCATCACCACAGGTAGCAATCATCCCACCCACTATTGCACCAAAACTTAAAAGCCCATGAACATAGAAAGAGACATTCATAAAAGCCCCAAGGCAACCAGGTGTTGCCCCGAGAAAAGAGGCCATAATATACTGATAGACTCTTTTTTTCTTAATTACTTCCTCAATTTTCCCCCGTGTTAAGACATTAATGTAGTCAACAAGAAGCATCATAACAAATACAAAAAGAGTTATCATAACCGAGTGATTTACAACATGATGCAGATTTTGCATCTTTACTCCAAAAAGCTCAAAATAAGGTTATTTTTCATCTTTGTTTGAGGACCAGGGATAAAAATCCCTCTTAATGTTTTCCCCAGAAGTTTGATAAAAAATCTCTATACCGGAAAGAGATGCCTTTGCCTTAAACGGCAGAGAGAAAAGACCTGTGCCTCTATTTTTCTCAATAAACAAGGATAAAAGACCTATGATTTTTTTCAGCTTCTTTGTATTCTCCTCCTCCAGAATAATAATCCCCCCTGTCCTGTGAAGGGGAAAAAGGTTAAAGTCAAGATAATCTCTATCACGGGTTAAAAGATACCTCCCTTCTTTTCTTGCCTTCCTGTGATGGTAGATATCTTTTTTCTCTCTTAGATTTTCCTCCTCTGTAACAAATTTCACATTCCATCCAAGTTTTCCTCTCATAAACTTCACCACACTGAGAGGAATATTCTCATCCACATACACTTTTATCTTTTCACCCAGCATAACACCTTTCCCCTGTGCAATTTCTTATATTA
>Ga0209834_10001276_pt1 | contig 14389 bp, 10 predicted proteins | sample Mar14236cmmetaG_FD_184134 | JGI IMG/M metagenome (GOLD analysis project Ga0209834, IMG submission 184134) | Marine hydrothermal vent microbial communities from Guaymas Basin, Gulf of California to study Microbial Dark Matter (Phase II) - Marker... ...
GGAAACGGTAGCTGTAATTGGAAAGGAAGGAGAATTCACAGAGAAATTCAAAAAAGGTGAAAAAGAAGAACCTGCCCGGCAGGAAGAACCACCTCACACACCTGAACCTGAAAAAATTCCGGAACCAACCAAAACTATGAAATTTACTGAAACCATTTCCAAACCTCAGGGGGAAATCAAAATCTCTCCCCGTGCCAAAAAACTGGCTGAGAAAAAAGGAATAAACTACATGACTCTTAGAGGTACGGGGCCCGGAGGCAGGATCATAGAACAGGATATCCTGAAGATAATGGAAAACCAGCCGGCGATCACGCCACTGGCCCGGCAGAAAATGGAAAAAGATCATCTGGTTGTGCCTTCGGAAAAAGCGGTACCTGGAAAACGTGTCACCAGCCGCGATCTGGTAAAAGCCGGTGAAGTTTCTTCCACCTTTGGCGATTATCGTGACGAGCCGCTCACCAGGATGCGCAAACTGATTGCCAACAGTATGTATAAATCATTGCAAAACTCAGCCCAGCTTACCCATCATACCAGTGCTGATGCCCGGAAGCTTTTGGCTCTACGTAAGAAAATTAAACCTCTGGCCGAATCCGGATCACTGCCCAATATCACGCTTAATGATATGGTCAGCTATGCTCTGATAAGGACCCTGGTAAAACATCCGGAGATCAATGGTCATTTTCTGGAGGATACGGTCCGCATCTTCAACCATATACATCTGGGCTTTGCTGTCGATACGGAACGAGGCCTGATGGTGCCGGTGATAAAAGATGCGGACATGCTGACCCTCAACGGACTAAGCATACGAATGAAACAGCTCGCCGAAGAATGTCAGGCCGGGAACATCAACCCCGACTTGCTGAACGCAGAAAATGCATCCTTTACGCTTACCAACTTGGGAGCTTTCGGAATAGAATATTTCACGCCGGTACTGAACATCCCACAGATGGGTATCCTTGGTGTAAATACAATACGTTATCAACCCGGACAACTGGAAGACGGCTCCTTCGGATTTATTCCTCGGATAGGCTTGTCACTGACGTATGACCACCGTGCCATTGACGGAGCGCCGGCATCCAGGTTCCTGCAGACAGTGGTGGAAGAAATTGAACATTTCAACCCCGCAGTAGAAGGATTATAACCATGAATATAACTCTAAACTCTAAACTCTAAACTCTCAAATATCTTAAAAATGCCGAAAAAACTTTTTATCGATCCCCTGAAAGTCAGGAAACCCGGAAAGATCACCTTTGGTGAGATTCCATTGAACCAGTATCAGAAAACCCTGGCAGAGGAAAAAGACAACTATACCCGTGACGAGCTCCTGGAGATCTACCGGGACATGTTGATCATCCGGGAATTCGAAACGATGTTGAATAAGATCAAGACTACCAACGAGTACGAGGGAATTTCTTACAACCATCCCGGCCCGGCCCACCTTTCTATTGGCCAGGAAGCGGCAGCTGTAGGTATGGCTTGGCTGCTGGGACCGGAAGATTATATTTTCGGATCGCACCGGAGCCATGGGGAGATATTGGCTAAGGGTATGTCAGCTATCCGCAAACTGGAAGACAATGCCCTGCTTGATACCATGAAAAACTATATGGAAGGAGCTACTCTGAAGGTAGTCGAACAGGAACAACATCCTGACGTGCCTGATCTGGCGCTGGATTTCCTGTTGTATGGTACCCTGGCAGAGATTTTTGCAAAAAAAACCGGCTTCAATAAAGGCCTGGGCGGATCCATGCACGCATTCTTCCCGCCTTTCGGTATATACCCCAATAATGCTATTGTAGGAGGATCGGGCGACATTGGCGTAGGAGCCGCTTTATATAAAAAGGTAAACCGAAAATCCGGTATAGTCGTGGTAAATATCGGAGATGCCTCCATGGGATGCGGTCCTGTTTGGGAAGGGATCAGCTTTGCCACAATGGACCAGTTCAAAACCCTGTGGGACGAGCCGTACCGTGGCGGTCTGCCCCTTATCTTTAACTTCATGAACAATCAGTACGGCATGGGTGGACAGACCAGCGGTGAAACCATGGGATATGGCATTCTTGCTAGGGTGGGTGCAGGTGTCAATCCTGAAATGATGTATGCCGAACGGATTGACGGATACAATCCTCTGGCCGTAATAGATGCTTTCCGCCGAAAGAAAAAAATTCTGGAGGAAAAGAAAGGTCCCGTGTTACTTGATACCCTGACCTATCGTTACAGTGGACACTCTCCCTCGGATGCTTCCACCTATCGTACCAAAGAAGAAATTGAAGCCTGGATGGAACATGATTCCCTGAAGTTCTTTGAAAACGAAATGGAAAAAAACGGGATGGTCTCAAGGGATGAAATTGAAACCTTGCGCGAAGGGATTACGGAACGTCTGAAAAAAGTGCTTAAGTGGACAGTGGATGAGACCCTTTCACCGCGCATGGACATGATTAGCAAGCCGGATAAGATTGGTGAACTGATGTTCTCAAATGGATCGGTGGAGAAAATGGAAGACCGGGAACCGGAGGTGCTGATCCCCAAAGAAGAAAATCCCAGATTACAACAAATAAAACGGAAAGAAAGGTTTGCACTCGATAAAAACGGAAAGCCTTTTTCAAAGTTAAAAACCTTTCAGTTGCGTGACGGGATATTCGAAGCGATCCTGGATCGTTTTTACAAAGATCCCACCTTGATTGCCTATGGGGAGGAAAATCGTGACTGGGGCGGAGCCTTTGCCGTATACCGCGGTCTGACGGAAGCTCTGCCTTATCACCGGTTGTTCAATACCCCAATATCCGAAGGAGCCATCGTGGGAACTGCCATTGGCTATGCTATGTGCGGTGGTCGCGTCATCCCCGAAATCATGTATTGTGATTTCCTAGGCCGTTCAGGCGACGAGGTATTCAACCAAATGCCTAAATGGCAGGCCATGAGCGGTCAGATACTGAAGATGCCGGTTGTGCTGAGGGTATCGGTGGGATCAAAATACGGAGCCCAGCATTCACAGGACTGGACCTCTCTGGTCGCTCATATTCCCGGACTGAAAGTGGTCTTCCCGGCTACGCCTTATGATGCTAAAGGCTTGATGAATGCAGCCTTGCAGGGTACTGACCCGGTGGTGTTCTTCGAAAGCCAGCGTATCTATGACATCGGTGAATACTTCCACGAAGGAGGTGTGCCGGAAGACTATTATGAGATCCCTATCGGCCAGCCGGATATCAAACGGAAAGGAAAAGACATCACAATCCTTTCCATCGGGGCAACCCTCTACCGGGCACTGGAAGCTGCCGACGTCCTGAAAGATAAATACAATCTCGCTGCAGAGGTAATTGACGCCCGAAGTCTTGTTCCTTTTGACTACAGCCTTGTGCTGGAATCGGTCAGAAAAACAGGAAAGATCGTGATTACCGGAGATGCTACCGAAAGAGGTTCTTATCTGAAGGATATGGCACAGTCTGTGGCCGACCTGGCTTTCGACGACCTCGATGCTCCTCCTGTAGTGGTGGCATCACGCAACTGGATCACCCCGGCCCATGAACTGGAGCATTTCTTCTTCCCGCAACCCGAATGGATTGTGGATGCTATCCACGAAAGAATCATGCCCCTGGAAGGACACAAGGTGAAGAACAATTATACCAATGATAATCTGCTGTTTCAGAAAAGAAAAGGAATTTAAATATTCTTTCTTTCTTTAATGATGAACCCTCTGCCGGATAAATAAGTAAGATTGTCGTATTTTTGAGAAAAATAAAACGATTAAATGATGGAAATAGAAAGAATCAAAAATTATATCCGGGATAAGAAAGGGTTCATCTCTGATATGGATGGGGTCATTTATCATGGAGACCGCCTGTTGCCGGGGGTAAATGATTTTGTGAAATGGCTTAAGAAGGAAAAGAAACACTTTCTTTTCCTGACCAACTCCAGCGAACGTACCCCTCGTGAACTGCAGGAAAAACTACACCGTATGGGCGTAGATGTAGACCGCAATGTTTTTTATACCAGTGCCCTAGCTACTGCACAATTTCTTTCTTCCCAACAACCCAAAGGAACGGCATTCATCATTGGCGAAGCCGGCCTGATTAATGCCATGTACAATGTGGGATATACAATGAACAACATTGACCCGGATTATGTGGTCGTGGGAGACACCCGCAACTACAGCTATGAGAAACTGGAACAGGCGGTGAACCTGGTAATCAAAGGAGCCAAACTGATCGGAACCAATCCCGATTTATCAGGACCGGTGGAAAACGGAATAGCACCATCCACCAAAGCTTTGATTTCACCCATAGAACTAGCCACCGGAAAACAGGCTTATTTTGTCGGGAAACCCAATCCCCTGATGATGAGAATCGCTCTAAGGCGCCTGGGTGTAAGTAGGGAAGATGCCATTATCATTGGGGACCGCATGGATACCGATATTATCGCAGGTATAGAATCCGAAATAGACACCCTGTTGGTTCTCAGTGGAATATCTTCTATGGAAACTATAAAAGACTTTCCATACAAGCCGAAGTTCGTAATGAACAGAGTAGGGGATATTGTTTCTTAAATTAATGACAATGCTGAAGGGTGTTTTGTTTGATATGGATGGGGTCCTGGTGGATACGGAAAAATATATTGCTCTGGCTTCCGTGGAAATGTTCCGGGAAAAAGGCATGGAGGTGAAAACCTCCGATTTTATCCCTTTTACCGGAATGGGAGAAATCCGTTACCTGGGAGGGGTGGCGGAAAAAATGAAAAATGCCGACTGGTTCGCCGTAAACCTGGCCCATGCTCCGGAAGAAGTGCTACTATGGTAAAAAATATATATTTATTTAAATAAATATATAAATACATATTTAAATACATATTTAAAACATCTTATAAGTTTTCAGGCAAACGCAGAACCAAAAATCATGAACCACAATATACTAACCTCGATATTCAAAGACTTCCCGGCTCCAGATAAGTTGATGGCATACCGTAACGATAAAGTACTAAATGTTAATGCACATATCCATACTCCTTTTTCTTTTAGCGCTTTTTCCGACCTTGAGCAACCTTTCCGCATGGCTGTGGAAGAAAACGTACAGGTATTGGGTATCAATGATTTTAATACGGTTAAAGGGTATGAGGAATTTTACAGGCTGGGACTGGATAATCATGTTTTTCCCCTGTTCAATATAGAGTTTATCGGCCTGCTGGAGGAAGAGCAGCAAAACGGCATACGGGTCAATGATCCTAACAACCCGGGGCGCACTTATTTCAGTGGGAAAGCCCTTCGTTTTCCTTATATCCCTCCTTGTGGAAAAGAAAATTTCCTGGATGATCTGGTTGCCAGAAGTAGTGAACAGATTCGTCAGATGGTAGACAAAGTGAACCAACATTTTGAAAAGACCGTACCAGGATTGCAAATATCTTTCGAAAAAATAAAAAATAACCTGGCCCGGGAGCTGGTCAGGGAGAGACATGTCGCCAAGGCTATCCGGCTGGCAGTAAGTGAGAAATTTCCGGATACGGAAAAACAATTTGATATATATACCTGCATGTTTAACGGGAGAGCCCCTGCCGCCCATCCAGATGAACCGGCCAGACTGGAAAATGAAATACGCGGTTATTTATTAAAAAAAGGAGGGCCCGCTTTTATTCCCGAAGATCCGGATGCTTTTCTCCCGGTAAATACCATCAGGAAATTTATTCTGGAATCGGGGGGAATACCTTGTTATCCGGTCTTGTTGGATAATCCCAAAGGGGAGATTACGGATTTTGAATATCCCAAGGAAAAACTGGCAGTTAAGTTGGAGATGATGGGAATAAATGCTGTGGAATTTATCCCGGGAAGAAACAGCTTTGCACTGCTTGCCGAGTATACAGAGTACCTCTTCAACAGGGGTTTTTTGGTCATGTTTGGTACCGAACACAATACCCCGGAGATGATGCCGCTGACCGTTACCTGCCGTAACGGAGTTCTCCTGTCAGACAACCTTCGAAGAATCTCCTGGCAGTCTTCTTGTGTTCTGGCTGCTCATCAATATTTGACAGCCCGCGGAGAAACGGGTTATTGTTTATCTAACGGAACATGTTATTCCACAAAAAGAGATTATTTTACTGAATTGGGAAATGCGGTTATTAATTATTTTCTGAAAATATAATAAAGTCAGAATCATGGAAATAACAATGGAATACAGATTGGCTTATGAAATACTGCCTGCAGTCAGGGTATCCCGGAAAGCGGACAAACCATGGATCACTAAACTTGACCGTAACAGCGACCTGTTAAAGGCTTCCCGTGCTAAAGAAAACTTTGAACAGTGGAAGATTTCATGGCAGGGCAATAAGGTAGCTTGGCTGGAACAGGAAGGACAAGATAATGAAGAAATCATACAGGGAATACTCAATTACATCTATGAAGGGTATCGGCTCATAATGCTGAAAAATGCCGGTTTACTGGCTATCGGGAACAGTTTCTCAGAAGTAAACGACGCATTGCAGGGACATACTTTATCGGATGTGAGAGATAATAAAGAAAGTATTGTTAAAGATAAGATTGTGGTGATCACCGGTGCTGCACAGGGCTTCGGAAAAGGTCTGGCGGAACATTTTGCCGCAGAAGGGGCCTGTGTGGTAGTGGCAGACATCAATCGGGAAACCGGCGAGAAAAGCGTGAACGAGATCATTGAAAAAACAGGTAGTGAGGCCATCGTTTTTATTCCTGTGGACGTCACCGACAGCAGATCTGTAGATGCCATGATCCTGCAGACGGTCTTTGCCTTTGGCGGATTGGATCTCTTTGTCAGCAATGCCGGCGTGCTGAAGGCCGGCGGACTGGAGACCCTGGAGGAGGATGCTTTTGACTTCCTGACAAAGGTGAATTATAAAGGTCTTTTCCTGGGAACAAAATACGCCTCACGCGTGATGAAGACCCAGCATAAATATCGTCCCGGGTATTTTATGGACATCGTACAAATCAACTCCAAATCGGGATTACAGGGCAGCAACCGGAATTTTGCTTATGCCGGCAGTAAATTCGGGAGCATCGGACTGATCCAGTCTTTTGCCCTGGAACTGGTGACGGAAAACATAAAGGTGAATGCCGTCTGTCCCGGTAATTTCTTTGACGGTCCGTTATGGTCGGATCCGGAAAGTGGACTGTTTGTGCAATACCTGAAAACAGGGAAGGTTCCCGGGGCCAAAAGCATAGAAGATGTGAGAAAACATTATGAGGATATGGTGCCTATGAGAAGGGGTTGTTTTGTGGAAGACGTGTACAAAGCCGTAAAATACCTTATCGAACAGGAATATGAAACCGGTCAGGCTTTGCCTGTGACAGGGGGACAGGTGATGCTGAAGTGAAGCAAGGAAGCATTTACGCAAAACAATAATACTGTTGCACGTTTGGAATTTGCAGGAAGGCAATGTGATAATGAAGATTCCCTAAAATAGGAATAAAAATGATTAACCCTGAAAGCCCGTCCGAACGGCTATTATGGCCGGACGGGACGATTGACACAAAAGAATGGTGAAGAAAAAAATATGAATCATGAAAACCAAAGCGGTTAGAATCTACGGAAAAGAAGACCTGCGGCTGGAAGAGTTTGATCTTCCTCCAATGAAAGAAAACGAGATCCTGGCCCGGATCGTTTCCGACAGTATCTGTATGTCCACCTACAAAGCCGTCAAACAGGGTGCCGATCATAAGAGAATTCCCGATGACGTACACGAACACCCGACGATCATAGGTCATGAATTCAGCGGGGTGATCCTGGAAGTAGGCAAAAAATGGCAGGATCGCTACCGGCCCGGACAAAAATTCTCCATCCAGCCGGCACTGAACTACAAAGGCAGCCTGGATGCGCCGGGTTATTCGTTCCGTTACATCGGCGGTGATGCCACCTATGTACTGATCCCCAATGAGGTGATGGAGATGAACTGTCTGTTGCCTTACAACGGCAAAGGGTTTTTTCCGGCGTCTCTTTCAGAGCCCATGTCCTGTGTGATTGGCGCTTTTCACGCCAGCTACCACACCCGTCCGGGTAGTTATGATCATCTCATGGGCATAAAGAAAGGAGGTAACCTGGCCATCCTTGCCGGCGCCGGCCCGATGGGTCTGGCAGCCATCAACTATGCCATTTTCTCCGACCGCACACCCCGACTGCTGGTAGTGACCGATATCGACAAGGACCGTTTGCAACGTGCCTCCAGGCTTTACTCTCCTGAAACGGCAGCCCGCTATGGGGTGGAACTGCATTATGTAAACACTGCTGCCGTAGATGATCCCGTAACTTATCTCAAAACCCTGTCCGGCGGAGAAGGATACCATGATGTCTTCGTCTTTGCCCCCGTAGCGGCGGTAATCGAACAGGGCGACAGCCTGCTCTCACGCGACGGCTGCCTGAATTTCTTTGCCGGACCTACTAATCCCGGCTTCAAAGCGCCCCTTAATTTTTACAATGTTCATTATGGTTCTACCCATATCACCGGTACCAGCGGAGGCAATAACGAGGATATGATCGAAGCACTCGAACTGTTTGCCAGGGGACTGGATCCTTCCGGACTGGTTACCCATATCGGGGGACTGGATGCCGTAATCGAAACCACCCTCAACCTGCCCCATATCCCCGGCGGGAAAAAACTGATTTACACCCATCTCAGCATGCCGCTGACCGCCATTGATGACTTCGAAGAAAAAGGAAAAAACGATCCGCTCTTTTCCCGGCTGGCTGGGATCACAAAAGAACACCATGGTCTTTGGTCCGTCGAAGCAGAACAATATCTGCTGGAGCACGGGAACAAAATCGATGAAGGATGATATTGGCGGACGTGTTGGATTTGGATTAGTTGAAAGTAAATTATCATACGATAGTCAGACACTGGTCATAGAGTGGTCATAGGTTTATACAGTTGTTCTGGGGTGGTTGGTATGGAAATTAGGGGACTTCGCCCGTCCGACTGGAGTCATCCGGGCAGGCTCATCCGAATTGTGTCGTCCGGACGAATCCGCGAAATGAGCAGCCTGCGGCTGCGAAATTGATGGAAATTAGTTGCCTTGCATGACGCGAGCGACAGCAAGCGTATGACTATTGTATGACAGTGAACGTAGTGAGCGTATGAAATAAGCGCAGTGAAAGAATGACCATAGTATGACGTTCGTGCAGCGAACAAAAAACCATTGCATGACAACGAACGCAGTGAGCGTATGACCATTACATAACATGAGCAAAGCGAATGAATAACCATTGCATAACGTTGTTTTTTCGGATGGCTACCAGCAGGTTATAAGAAAAACACGTGTCGGATAGGCTTGCCGCATGTGCAACGCAAGCCAACGTTTAATAGCCGAGTCCTTTCTGCAAAATTAGCAGAGTAAAATATAATATGTTAAATAAAATTAAAATAATGAAAGGTGAAAATTATGAATAAAGACTGGTTAATTAAGAAAACAGAATTCGATGAACTTGATGTAAGGTCATTGAAAGGTAATTTTCTTTTAGCAATTATAAAAAAAGCTAAATGCATTCCTAAAGGCAAAGGGATAAAAATTATACAAAATTTTGAGCCAATTCCATTGTATTCAACAATGAAAAATTTAGGGTTTGAGTATCATACTGAAGCTTTAGATGACGGAATCTATCATTCTTATTTCTATCGCAGAGAGATAATTGAGGACGATGATAAAGAGATGCCTTTAAAACCAATTGTTATTACAAGATATGCCGACATTGATAATAGAATTGCAGACCTTACTGTTAATTTTTGGGATAATATTTGGAATAAAGCTGAACCCGCTATAGAATTAAAAACAAAACTCCTGCTGTCATTGTCAAATGCTGTAGGTTTGGGTAGAATTAAACAAGCTACAAGAGAATTTATTAAAGCATATTATCTTGGAGTTACAATTGAACAACTTGATGAATTATTCGCATTATTTATATGGAATCAAGGAATTGCTCATTTCTCGTCAGAAATAGCACAGTCGCCACTTTTTAAGGCATATCTTATTATTAAAGATTTAACAAAAAAAGGCAAAAATAGAAAAGAAATAATGCTTGTGTTAACCGAAAAATTTGGAGAAAATAATCCGGAAACCGGATTTAATAGTCATAATAGATAAAGAAACAATTGTTGAAATAATTTCATTTCGGTCTTACATATTTGATTATTTAATAACGATATTAGGGATCTATATAAATAGAATTAATAAATATCATGTTCTATTAAATTATCCCGGTAGAACTAAAAGAGATGTTTGTTGCCAAGTCAGGGAAATATTTGAAGAAAACTTTGCATAACAATGTATATGAAAAATAAGTGAGATAGTAGTAATATCAAGGTATGTAGCCCGATTGAATTTTTTTAAAAGTTGAAATATTTGTACTTCGAAATGCCCAACGCTTCATACACGTAATCGTTAGCATTCATTAAGAAATGTACCTGGGAAAATTGAAATTTATTAAATTTCACTTTTATAAAGGAAATGATAAAAAATTCCGGATCTTATATATTCTTGGAAAGGTTTCTCGAAAATTTCGATCAGCAAATGAATAATCACAAAAAATTAGCTCCGGTTTGTAGTTGGTAAGGATTGACTATTTAAACTTCTGCAACGACGGTAATAATGAGGAGCATTTCCCTTTTCGCCATAGCCCGTTATAGAGCCTGTACGTTGGATTAACTTTTCTATCATATCTTTACTGTCGGCTGCTTCTTCGTATAAACCGGGTTTATTTTTGTAAAGTGAGTAATGCTCCCTGAAAATACCTGGTGTAGTATTTGGCATCAGAATATTGGCACCTGCTTTCAAAGCCATTTCGCGACCTCCGTTAATTAATGTCTGCATGGCTGTTGTGGCAGCAATATTTATATCTTTCATCATTATGCGTAAAATGGCGATCATTTTTAAACTCAATTGCACTTTTTGGGTTTTATTTACAGCAAGATGAGCAAACTTGTACAGAGGAGTATCTTCATGTTCAATATAGGGTCCCATTCCACACATATCTATATCGAAATCACGCATAAATAAAAGATCGGAGGCCAGGTCTTCAACAGTTTGAAAAGGAAGCCCTATCATAACTCCGGTGCCTGTTTGGTATCCAAGCTCTTTCAAAGAATAAAGTGCAGAAACACGAGTTTCAAAATCATGTTTTTTGTTTCTTGGATGAAGTTTATAATACAAATCCCTGTTGGATGCTTCTATGCGAAGCAAATAACGATGGGCGCCTGCATCTTTCCATCGTTTATAGGTTTCAGGGATTTGCTCGCCGCACGAAAGTGTGATGCCAAGTGTATTCCCCGAGATACTGTTTGCCTTATGTAATATCTCCTCTATTAGCGAAACAAACTTCTCCGATTGTAGTTCGCCACTCTGAATAACTATGCCACCGTAGTGATTTTCGTGGATAAAACGTATTGCCTGTTCAACTTCAGGCATGCTTAACATATAACGGTTAACATTTTTTACGCCTGATGCAATACCGCAATAATAACAATTTTTGGTACAATAGTTTGTAAGTTCAATTAAACCACGTAAATGAACCTTGTTTCCAATATATTCTTTTTTAATTTTTCTTGCTTCTGCAAATATTTTTGCGGTATCATCAGTATTTGCATTAAGCAATTCCACAAGGCTTTCCTTTGTAAAAACCCTCTCACTTAATATTTTGTCTATTCTGTTGTTCATCATCTAATGAAAAGGTTCCACGGCACGCTTAAAAATTCCATTTAACCAGGCTATTGCCATACCATAGTTTGAAACCGGAATACCGGCATCAATTGCAGGTTTTAAACGGCTAGTGATTTGCTTTTTGGTCGCAACACAACCACCACACTGAATTACCATGGCATAATTATATATCTCTTTTTGGAAATCGTCCAGACCTGCAACAACCTCAAATTCAATATCCTTTGCTGTAAACTCTTTAATCCATCTCGGAAGTTTATAACGTCCGATATCTTCACAACTTAGGTGATGGGTGCATGATTCCAGCATTAAAATTTTATCACCATCTTTTAATTTGGAAATATAAGGAGTTCCTTCGAGATATTTATTGAAGTTTGCCTTTAGCCTTGCAAAAAGAATGCTAAAACCCGTTAATGGAACATCCGCGGGAACTATTGAAGAGACATATTCAAATGCCTGGCTGTCGGTAACTGCGAGTGCAGGCTTTATATCCAATTTCATAAAATCTTCCAATTCAGTTTCGCGAACACAAACACAAATACAATGCTGGTCCAACACATCGCGTATGGCCATAACCTGAGGCAAAATCATACGGCCTTCAGGTGCTTCCGAGTCTATTGGAGTAATGAGTAAAACCATATCTTTTGGTTTTACCAGCCCTTCCAACAATGAAGGTTTTTTAAAAACCGATTCAGGAATATTCTCCCGAATCATTTGAGTAACCTTTTCTAAGTCGGAATTATCCATTGTACTGATATCGAGCAGGGTTTTATTGTATTTCTCAGCCAAAGCCGATTTTAATGCTTTATCGGCTACTGCTTTATCTTTCTTATTATGGAAAAGCACGAAAGGTACATCGTATTTATTAAACTCATCAATAAGCATATTTTCGAATTCGCCGAACTTATTATCGCTTATAAGCAAAATTGCCAGGTCGATGGTTTTGATCACCTTAAGAGTTTTGTCAATACGTTTCTTTCCCAGTTCACCTTTGTCGTCGATACCGGCAGTATCAATAATAATTGTAGGGCCGATACCAAAAATTTCGACAGATTTTTTTACCGGGTCGGTGGTAGTTCCTGCAAAGTTGCTTACTATGGCTACTTCCTGCCCGCAAATCATATTGATAAATGATGATTTGCCATTATTCCGGCGGCCGAAGATACCAATATGAGGCTTATTGTCTTTCCCTTTCATCTTATTCATCTTAATAATAGATGTCGCGTTCTCCCTGTTTTATTCTATCGATTTTCCCACGAATCGATGCCTCGAGTTTAGGTTCGTTAAGTGATTTAATATTTTTTTCAATTACTTCCCAGCCTTTTTTAGCGGTTTCTTCTTTAGCATAATCCATTAAATATTCAGACAGAGTAAGTATGGCATTTGGAGTACAATATCTTTTTATGAATCCGGGAACAGAAAACTCCATAAAATGCTCGCCGGTACGCCCTTTCCGATAGCATGCAGTGCAAAATGAAGGCAGGTAATCACCATCGAGTAATTCTTCAATAACCTCGTTTAGTGAACGGTCATCGTTGATAAAAAACTGCTCTTCATCGAGATTTTGAGGTTTTTTATCGGGAGATGCATAAGCCCCCAGTTCAATTTTTGTTCCTGCATCAATCTGGGAACAACCATATTGCAGGACTTCGTCGCGTAGGTGTCGTGGCTCACGTGCAGTAAGTATTAAACCGGTATATGGAACAGCAAGGCGCAGGATTGCAATTATGCGCGTAAACTCTTCATCACTAACCTTATATTGTGGGGTAACTTTAAAGTCGGATGCATCCTGCAAACGCGGGAAAGAGATGGTATGCGGCCCAACATTATAAACCTTCTCGAGGTGGTTTGTGTGACGTACCAGCCCCATTACCTCGAACCGCCAATCATATAAGCCGAAAAGAGCCCCAATGCCAACATCGTCGATTCCTGCTTCCTGAGCCTTGTCGAGAGCAATCAGTCTTTCAATATAATTGGCTTTCTTTCCTCCTTTGTGATATTTGGCATAAGCTTCAGGGTGATAGGTTTCCTGGAAAATCTGGTAAGTACCTATACCTGCCTCTTTTACAGTACGAAAACCATCAATACTTAAAGGCGCGGCATTAATGTTAACACGACGTATTTCGCCGTTTCCCTTTTTAACACTATATACAGTCCTTACTGTGTCGGCAATAAATTCGGCGCTGTATTTTGGGTGTTCTCCATAAACAAGAATAAGTCGTTTTTGGCCGTTTTCCTCCAGGGCTTCAACATTTTCGATAAGTTCCTGTTTGGTAAGTGTTTTGCGAATAGCTTTTGTATTGCTTGATTTAAATCCACAATACTCGCAATTGTTTATGCATAAATTACCAACATAAAGAGGTGCAAATAAAACTATTCGCTTACCGTATACTTTTTCTTTTAGTTTTCTGGCAGCAACCTTTATCATTTCAATTTGTTCAGGTTTATCAGCTTTTATCAGGCAAGCTACCTCTTCAAGGTTGAGACGGTTTTTGGCCAGCGATTTCTCAATAATTTCAGAGATTCTTTCATCTGTTGGATTAGCATTGTTAAGATAATTCTGAATTTCTTCAGCGTCGATATAAGGCTGCATTGCCTTGTCTTCAATATTATATGTTTCAGGTGTGAATTTCATTGTTTTAATTGTTTAATTTAATGGTAAAATAACTGTGAATTTTGTTCCTTGTCCGGGTTTGCTTTCAACATCGATACTTCCATTATAAAGTTGAACCATTTTTT
>Ga0209834_10001277_pt1 | contig 14387 bp, 9 predicted proteins | sample Mar14236cmmetaG_FD_184134 | JGI IMG/M metagenome (GOLD analysis project Ga0209834, IMG submission 184134) | Marine hydrothermal vent microbial communities from Guaymas Basin, Gulf of California to study Microbial Dark Matter (Phase II) - Marker... ...
ACTATATATGGCTCGCCTAAAGCAGCCCTAAAACGCGATTTTTGGCCCCAAAAATCGCGTTTTAGCTAATTTTTTTTCTAAACTTAGCAGCTAGAACATACAAATTGATCTTTTACAAACTGATCTTTTAGTTCGTTACCTCCATCTAATAGTCATTTGCCTATTTTATGTTCTAGAAATCCTTACTTTAAAGGCCTATTTCATCCCTTTTTTACTTTAAAGTAGTATAATATTAAGCAAATTGTTCACCTTGGGGAGAAGAAAATGACTGCAAATTCTCAGCTTCAGCCTTCCACCTCTAAGAAATTGGCCCTCATCATTTTCAGTGGTGACCTAGATAAATTATTAGCTGCCTTCACCATCGCCACTGGAGCTGCGGCTTCGCAGATGGAAGTGACCATGTTTTTCACCTTTTGGGGCTTACGCGCATTGAAAAAGAAAAAACGGACAGGAAAATCCTTTTTTGGCCGTCTTTTTGGTCTTTTCTACCCTGGCGACATCAGCCGATCTTCTCCCAGCCGCTTGAGCTTTGGTGGGCTTGGCCGGTGGATGTTTAAGCGCATGATGAAAGCCAAGAAAATTCCTTCTTTAGAAGCAATGCGTCAGATGGCCATCGAACTGGGGGTTAAATTCTACGGTTGTCAAATGAGTATGGAAGTCATGGAAATCCCCCGGGAAAGCCTGATTCCCCAAGTAGAAAAATGTGTGGGAGTAGCTTATTTTCTAGAAAAAGCCCGAAACTCCGACGTAACTCTCTTTATTTAGACATCGGATAAATTAAGTGTTTAGTTAAAAAAATTTCTAATCTAATAATCAGGTTGACTAATTTCCCCTGAGCTCAAATCCAGAAGGCCCAGAAGGTAGAAGAAAAAGGAGTCCAAATTTTTAATTTTGGTGAACTTAAGTTGTTCATTTTTTTCTTTCATTCAAATTCTTCCACCAAGATGACAATTAACTGAGTCAATGTTTCGAGATCAAAACAATGAATTTTTTCAATAAAGAACCAGAATTTTATTTTTCATTTTTTCCTCCCCCAAAATTAAACTTTGAAGAATTGCTTCTAAATCCTGGACATTACTTTTATCTATTACCTCCGAAGGAGTAGCAGTAAACCGGACGGGTAAACCCACAACAATAATTTCTCTTGCTTTCTTTTGAAACGGCAGAATTAGGGGGGAATTAAGAGAATTTACTGTTTGAACCAGACCTTTATTTTCCTGAGTGAAGCCGGATGTACTGGGCCCGTAAATAAGCCGTTGCCTCTCCTAATCCTTTGATTCGCAAATTCTCTTCTTTAAGCGAGAGTTTTCCTTGGATTTCTGTTAACCGGCTATATTTATGTTCCTCGAGCCAATTATTAATTTCATTGATAATTTCTCTTATAGCCGCGGGACCTTTCTGGTAGAGGAGACGGCACACCTGAACAGCAGATGCCCCGGCCAAGATTAATTTCAATGCTTCCTCTGACCCTTTTACCCCTCCTGAAGCAGCCAAATCGCATTTAACCCGGTTGGCCAAAAGGGCAATCCATCGCAAGACTAAATTAAAGTTAGCTTCGCCCTGACGATGGCGAGCTTGCAAGCTTGTCAGGTCAAGGTCAGGTTCTAAAAACCAGTTAAAAAGAACTACACCTTGCGCGCCCGCTTCCCCCAAACGGCGAACAAAATGAGGTAAAGAGGTAATTTGATGAAAAATCTTAACCGCCAAAGGAAGGCTGACAACCTGTCGCACCTTCTCCACAATCTTTAAATAGCCACTCTCATACTTATCACCAGGCTTTTCAGGATCAAGGGGAAGAGAATAAATATTCAACTCCAGCCCATCGCAACCGGCATCCTCTAGTTGCTGGGCAAAACGAATCCATCCCCGCTCTGTTTGCCCATTAATGCTAGCCAAAAGAGGAAAATCAAATCGCTTTTTTGCTTCTTTGATTAACTTGACTATCTGCTGCGGGGCATAATCAAGAAGCCCTCCGCTCTCAAGATAATCCCTCATTTCGGGATAATAGTCCAAGCCTTCCTCGCCTCCTTCAACCCAAAATTGCTCCTCGAAAATGGATTTCAAAACCACCGCACCAGCTCCAGCTTCTGCCCATTTTTCCACTCCTTCCAACGACCGGGTCAATCCAGACGAGGCGACAATTATCGGATTCTTTAATCTAAGACCCATATAGTTTACTGTTAAATCTTTCATCCTTTACTCCTTTCTGATAACACTTGTGGTTATCTTGAAACAAGAATTTTGGGAATGTTATTCTGCTGGAGGTAATTATTCAATCGCTTCACATCTTGGCTGAAAAAATTTTGAACTTCTTGGGCCACTTCCTTCAACTCGCCTTTTAGCTCAACGAATAACTCCACCTGGGCAGGAGTTGGCCGCGTATCAACCCCATCAATATTTCCAAAAAGTTGATTAAGCAACTCCCCTAATCTTGGCCCAGCACTCCAAAAAGGCTTTCCTTCAGGACGAGTCAATTTGCCCATAATATTCTTTCCTTCCTCCTCTAACAGTTGCAATTGCTTCTCAATTTCACTAGCCTGCGGAAGTTTGCTCTTTCGAACCAACTCTTGTCTTTCTTTAAGTTGAGCCAACACCGCATCCAATCCACGGCAATAATCATTCACTTGAGAAATCAACTCTCGGAGTTGGAGAGAATAACTTAATTGTGTTTTTAAATCCTCTAGACTAACTTGATGATTGGGGTCCATCTTCACTTCCACTGTTCTTTCTTCCTGGTTCTGACCTACCACCAAGCGGATGGTGTATTTCCCGGGTAAAACTTGAGGGCCCCGGGGGCCACGCCGGAAAAAACTCTCTCTTATTTTTTCCTCCCGACGAGGACGAGGCGGCTCAAATCGTAAATCCCAAGCCACTCGATTAGCGCCTTTTTCCACGGGAATGTTCTTTAAGGTTCGGATCAACTGGCCTGAAGAATCACAGATTTCGATTCGAGCTTCATCTTCATTAACTTCATCTTTATTGATTAAATAGGTAATCAAAACTCCATAAGGAGGATTTGGCCCCCTGAAGATCTTATCTCCGATCCCGTAACGGGTAGGCTTGATGGCCACGCGATAAGCAGGCCGAGGTTGCCCAAGATGGATTGGTTTAGCTAGCACCCCGGGCTTAAGTTCTTGCCAAATCGCAATATCGTCAAGAATCCAAAGTGCCCGGCCATGAGTACCGAGAATCAAGTCGTTCTCCCGGGGATGAACCAGAATATCATGAATAGCCACCGTCGGGAGATTACCCAGTTGAAGTTTTTGCCACTTCTCACCTCGGGAAAAACTCACCATCAACCCCAGCTCCGTCCCCAAATATAGAATATTGGGATTTCGCGGGTCTTCCCTTATAACCCAGATATAGTTATTGTCCGGAAGGCCAGTGGTTATCATCTGCCAGGTGGCCCCAAAATCAGAGGTGACATAGACATAAGGGCGATAATCATCAAGCAGGTGACGGTCAAAAGTAACATAAGCTTTTCCGGCTGAAGTCCGCGAAGGTTCGATATGGGACACCGGAGAATTAGGTGGCAAGCCAAAGATGTTGGGGGTAACCTCAATCCAATTTTCGCCACCATTTTTAGTTACATGGAGGCGTCCATCATCACTTCCGGCCCACAAGATGCCTGGCTGAATGGGAGATTCAGCCAAGCTAGTGAGGGTACAGTGATATTCAGCGGTAGTATTTTCCGGCCAAGCAGGTCCACCCGCCGTTTTTTGCTTCCCGGGGTCATTAGTCGTCAAATCAGGGCTGATTACCTCCCAAGTGGTACCAAAATCATTGGACTTAAAAACCACGTTTCCACCGACATAAACTGTGTTTCGGTCATGAGGAGAAAGAATGATAGGCGTGTTCCAGTTGAAGCGATACTTAAGCTTTCCGACGGGATCTCCATCAGCTCGACGAGGCTGGGGACTGACATTTTGCTGCTGACGGGTCACCATATTAGTCCGGTAAATATTACCCCCTTGGGACTCACTCAAAAATAAGTCAGGATTATCGGGATGGCTAACTACGTAGAACCCATCCCCAAAACTAATCATCCGCCAGTCATCGTTGAGGATGCCAAAGGTCTCCTGGTTACGACTAGGCCCAAACCAACAACCATTATCCTGAAGCCCGCCCCCCACATAGTAAAACGGAAGACGGTTATCAGCGTAGATCTGATAAAACTGAGCCAGAGGAAAAACATTGACATACTCCCAATTTTGACCGCGATCATAAGAAACAGCAATCCCGCCATCCTGGCCTTGCCAGAGCCGGTTTGAATCTAAGGGATCAATCCACAAAGTATGAAAATCAACATGAGTTGAGGGAGAAATTTGTTGAAAAGTCTGGCCGCCATCAATCGAGACTTGAAGCCTGGAAGAAACAGCATAGACTCGACTTTCATCTTCTGGGTCGACTCGAAGATCGGTGTAATAAAATCCTCGCGAGACAATCTCCACATCCCGGGAGACGCAGCGAAAACTTTCTCCTCCATCATCCGAGCGATAAAGAGTTCCCTCGGGCGATTCAGTGATTACATAGACTACCTGGGGATTACTAGGAGCAACCTTGACCCCAATCCGGCCAACGAGCTGCGGTAAGCCATTTGTTAATTTCTTCCAGGTCTGACCACCGTCCACCGAGCGAAATAACCCTCCTTGCCGGTCACCACTACGGAAGGTCCATGGCTTACGTTCGAAACGCCAGAGACCAGCATAAACAATGTTAGGGTTTCGAGGATTGATATCTAAATCAGACACACCGTGATATTCATCGAGATAGAGCACCTTTTTCCAAGTTCGTCCGCCATCAACACTGCGGAAAACTCCCCTTTCAGAGTTAGGACCAAAAGCATGTCCAAGAGCTCCCACTAAAACAATTTCTGGGTGGTGAGGATTAATAACAATTCGTGAAATATGGCGTGTATCTTCTAGCCCCAGATGCCTCCACGTCTTACCGCCATCAGTTGATTTATAGACTCCATTACCAAAAGAAACTGAGTTGCGAAGATTAGACTCACCGGTGCCAACATATATAACTTCAGGATTGCCCGGCTCTAAAGCAAGATCTCCAATGGAAGCCACGGGCTGGTGGTCAAAAATAGGCTCCCAAGTAAGGCCGCCATTAGTGGTTTTCCACACCCCTCCAGAGGCAGTCCCCACATACACCAGCCGCTGGTCGCCGGGAACTCCTTCGACGTCAGTTACCCGACCCATCATATTGGCCGGACCAATATTGCGCCAAGTAAGATGGCGAAAATAATCGAGCGGCACCTGCGGCCCTTGAAGGTTACCAAGCGTTAAATCTTCCTGCCCATTCGGCTGCGGCGAGAGAAAGCCGGTATTGAGGACAACAAGGAATCCAATCACGATAACTTTACCCAAGAATAACAATTTCTTACCTCTTCTTTCTTTTAGCCTGATCTTACCCATCACTTTTCCTTTCATTGAATTGTTAATAATTTAAGTTTAAATATTATTGGTAATCCATTCAAATTCTTAAATAAACTAATCCATCTCCCCCAGAATGATTGCCTTTGATTTATAGCTTTCCTGGCTAATTGGAAAACCAACAGTAAACTATCCATAATTAAATCTAAAACAGAAAAATTCCCAATCAAATCAACCAAATAACTATTCATCTTCTTTTCCTGGCAGGGAATAAAAAACAAAACGGATTTACCCCACTAAAAAATTTTGACTTTATTAACATTTTATTTTGCTCTTAGTAACAATCACAATGGCTAGACAATAACCCTCGTTTGCTAATCTCTTCTAGCCAGCCCAAGTTTCTCTAATTTCACCGTTTAGACCACTTTTCCGGGATTACAGATGTTTTTAGGGTCAAATACTTTTTTTATTTGGCGCATTAACTCGATTTCTACCTCGGAAAGGACTAGGTTTAAATAGGGCTTTTTGATCAACCCGATACCATGTTCACCACTGATTAAGCCTCCACGCCGGGTGCCATCCCGGTAAAGTTCTCCTCGCACCTTATCCACGGCTGGTTTCCACTCTTTTTCCGCCAGCGGGTAGCACTTTCCTTCTTCATACCGGCAACACATGATGTGGGTGTGAACATTTCCATCAGCCGCATGACCAAAAGTAGGTAACCATAGGCCATACCGGGCCGCCACCTCGTGAACCTTACGGACATGGGCAGGAATTTCCGCCCGCGGAACAACTATATCTAATATCTCGATGGTCCACTCTTTGATTGCCTCATAGATTTGACTGCGGATGGCCAAGACTTCTTCTTGTTTGGCCAGACTATCAGCAACATAGATATCTAAAGCTCCCTGCTCTAAACAGACCTCTCCTACTCTTTCCGAGAGTTCATCCATTTCTATTTCGCTGGAGGCATCAAGAATAATTACCAAGTCAGTGATTCCCTTCTTCGAGGGCCAGGTTTTTTTTAAGTAATTTTCCGTCAGGTGAATCACATCTTTGGGAACGAATTCCACTGCCAGCGGGATAATTTTGGCTTTGAAAAGCTGAGGAACTGTTTCAATGGCCTCTTCTAGCGAGGCAAAGGGAATAACCAAAGTCCGGTAGTAACTGGGAATAGGGTGAAGCTGAAGGATGGCTTTAGTAATTACTCCTAAGGTTCCTTCCGATCCAATGAGAAGATGAAGAAGGCTATAACCCGTTGAATTTTTCAGTAATTTTCCCCCCGGCCTAATTATTTTCCCCCCAGGCAAGACGACTTCGAGGCCCTGAACATAGTTTCGGACTACCCCATACTTGACGGCCCGAGCACCACCGGCGTTGGTGGCGATTAAACCACCAATCATCGCACTCTCTTCTCCTGGATGAGGAGGAAAAAAAAGTTGTTTCTCCTCTATGGCCCGATAAAAATCTCCTAACCTCACCCCTGCTTCAACCACGGCCATCAGATTGTCCTGGTCGATCTCGGCAATGCGATTCATTCTCTCTAAAGAAAGCACAACCGCCCCTCCGTGAGGTACACACCCGCCGCAAAGACCCGTCCCCCCTCCCCGGGGAACAATGGGGACTAACATCTCTTCCGCTAGTTTCATTAAGGCCGCCACTTCTTCAGTTGAACCTGGCTTGACCACCACTAACGGCATCTCTCCAATATCGGGCAGAGAGAATTCATCGTGACTATAATCCACCATTTTTTCGTCATCAACAATCAAATTGCTCGAGCCCACTACTTCGGCAAACGCCTGAATAATTTTTCGGCGCTCACCCATCTTGACCATTTTTTCTTGCCTCCTAAATAACTATTCCTTGATAATGATGGCTGGGATCCCCGCTTCTCTTATCTTGGTGTTAAAAGCCGCCACTTCCTCAGTGAGGATGGAATTTAAGCGGCTCAATTGTTCATCAGCCTGAGCCGAAAGCTCTTTAAATAAAGCATAGGATTGTTCCGTGGGTCGAGCATCAGCACTGGCGACAATTGAAGCTAAGGCCGCAATTTTATTGTCCAAGAGAATGGGATAATTCAGCGGATCCTGGGGACTCTGTGATTTGGATTGAATTAAAACATCCTCTACCTGTTGGAGATGAGCCAAGACAGCCTGTCCTTCCTTTATCAATTCCTTGACGCCGGGGTAGCTCTTAATTTTTTTCAGATAATCCTGAATCTGGTTCTTGGCCGAGCGGAGGCGGTTAATGCCTCCATTCACCGCCGATAATTTATCCCGAATTCTAATCAACAAATCAAATTGGGCTTGTAGGTCAGCTTGAGTGGCTTCAAGACGGGGATCTTTTTTCCACTCCCATTCTTGGGTCATCGACCAATCCCCGATCTTTAATTTCACTCGATAACGCCCGGGCACGGCCACCGCCCCTCGCCCAGAGCCTCCCCAAAGGACTGCTCCTGGAACTCGGACGGCATCAGGGTAACGCATATCCCAGATAAACCGGTTCATGCCTTTCTTGACCGAAACCGAGGTTCTTCCTCTCCCCCAAAATTCTTGTCTTTCAGAAACAGCAGGGGGACGTCCGGCTTGACTGGAAAATGTCTGGATTAAATTACCTTCGGCATCATAAAATTCCAATTCCACCGGCTGGCGAGGAATCTCTCCTAAATAATAATAGATGACTGACCCAGAAGGAGGATTTTCACCCATGTTAGAGCGAGGAAATCCTCTGCCTCTGAGCCGGTAGGCATCTCTGGGTTTATAGAGATAGTATTGCGCTCGGGTCACTTCGAAAGTAAGCTGGTGAAGAGGAGTTAAATCATCAAGAATCCAGAAAGAGCGCCCATGGGTGGCGGCCACCAAGTCATTATCTTTGACCACTAAATCATGAATGGGCACCACCGGCAAGTTAAGTTGGAGTGATTGCCAATGCTCACCGTCATCAAAGGAGACAAAGATTCCTGTTTCACTTCCAGCATATAGCAATCCCTGCCGTTGAGGATCTTCGCGTACCACCCGGATAAAAGTATCTTCGGGAAGACCTTGGGTAATCTTCTGCCAAGTTTGGCCAAAATCCTCGGTTTTGTAGATATAAGGTCGAAAATCATCCAGTTCATGTCGATCTACAGCTAAATAAGCTTTCCCCGGAGAAAAAGTTGAGACTTCAATCATGGAAATTAGACTCCAGGGAGGCAATTGTTTAGGAGTTATATTCTGCCAGGTTTTTCCTCCGTCACGAGTAAGATGGACCAGCCCATCATCAGTCCCCACCCATAGAATGTTGGGGTCATGGTAAGACTCAGCCAAGGCAAAAATAGTACAGTAATATTCTACCGAAGTATTATCTTTAGTTATTGGCCCGCCTGAAGGTCCTTGCTTACTTTTATCATTAGTAGTTAAATCCGGGCTAATTATTTCCCAACTTTGACCCTCGTTGGTTGATTTAAACAAAACCTGGGCTGCATGATAGAGAACGTTGGAATCAAAGCGAGACACCCAAATCGGAGCTGTCCATTGAAAACGAAATTTCAATTCGGCTGCTCCCCAGCCCATGGGGTTATCAGGCCAGGGATTAATAGCTCGGGTTTGCTTGGTCTTGGCATTCCATCTAGTAATCAGTCCGCCATAACTGCCGGCATAAACAATGTCCGGATTATCATGGCGAGCGACAACATGTCCGCTCTCCCCACCTCCAACAGGTTCCCAGTCGGAAGGGGTAATCCCGGCCCCATCGGTGCGACTGGCAATGCGGACCGTACTATTATCTTGCTGAGCTCCTAAGACACGATAAGGAAAATGGTTATCGGTAGTAACATGATAAAACTGGGCGGTGGGCTGGTTATCAAGGGAAGACCAGGAACGGCCTCCATTTTGGGTAACACAAGCTCCGCCATCATTCCCGTTAACCATAATTTGGGGATGATAGGGATTTATCCAGAGATCGTGATTATCTCCATGAGGAGTGCGGATCACGGAATAAGTTCGCCCTCCATCAACTGACTTGTAAACGCGGGTGTTAAGCACAAAAACGGTTTCTGGATCTTGGGGATGAGCATAAATGCGGCTATAATACCAGGCTCTCTGGCGTAAGCGACGGTCTGAGTTAAGGCGAATCCAAGTTTGGCCTCCGTCATCGGAGCGGAAGACTCCACCATCTTCGGCCTCAACAATTGCCCAGACCCGATCAGTTTGGGCCGGGGAAACAGTCACTCCAATTTTACCGATAATGCCCTGGGGCATTCCCGGTTTCCGGGTTAGCTCTTCCCAGCTCTCTCCCCCATCAGTTGATTTGTACAGCCCGCTGCCGGGACCTCCACTAACCAAGCTATAAGGTGTCCGATAGGCCTCCCAGAGAGCGGCATAGATTACGCGAGGATTATTGGGGTCAAGGATCAAGTCGATGGCTCCACTTTTTTCATCCCGATAAAGAATCCGCTCCCAGGTTGCTCCGCCATCTAAAGAACGAAAAATACCGCGCTCCTTATTAGGACCATACACATGGCCCAAAGCAGCAACATAAACGATATCCGGATCGCGGGGATGGATTCTAATTCGAGAAATATGGCGAGTATCATCTAAACCAAGGTGCCGCCACGTCTTTCCTCCATCGGTGGATTTGTAGACGCCATCACCATGGGAAATATTTCCCCTGATGGGTGCCTCTCCCATGCCCACATAAACTATATTAGGGTCAACTTCCGAGACAGCAATAGCTCCCACGGAACCCGTTTTAAAAAAGCCATCGGAGATATTCTCCCAGGTTAGCCCCGCATCTTCAGTTTTCCACACTCCTCCTCCCGTGGCTCCCATGTAAAAAACGAGAGGGTTGGCTGGCACTCCCGTGACGGCAGTAACCCGGCCACCCCGGAAAGGACCGATACACCGCCAGCGAAGAGCTTGAAAGAATTCGGGGGGATAAACGCCCGTAGTGTTCTTGGTAGTGTTCTTAGGAGCTGCCTCAACATAGAATTCGCCCCCAATTAGAGTCAAGACTAAAGTGAACAAAATAAAAATGAGTAATTTTTGATTTTTCATCGAAGAATCCTCCTTATCACATATCGCAGGCACAGGCAGGGTGATAAATACTCATTAGCCTTAAAATTTGATAATCAAGTTTATAATCCAATTTCCTCTTTATGTAAAGAAAAAGTTAATGGCACCTTGACTTGAGTCTTTAATTATTCAGCTTGAAAATGATGAAAACAGGCCGCAAACAGGCAGCAATCCGCTTAGCGGTGATTTTCAGGGCCAAAAATCGCCGCTAAGGGCCTTCTTTGGTAGGCATTTTATGGTTATTTTGCTTGTTTTCAATAAGATGACGCGGCCCGACCCCAAACTTAACAAACTAAGTAACTAGAGAAAGTACGGCTTGCTCAATATGCGAAGCGGAAAGGCCAAACTTATCCAGCAGCTCTTGAGGAGACCCTGAACGAGGAAGATCCGATACGGCCAAATGAATTATCTGAGATTGGCCGGCTAGAGCGGCGGCTACCGCCTCACCTAAACCACCAGCCGGGTAATGATCTTCTACTACCACTACCTTTCCGCCAACTTCTTTTGCCTCCTGAAGAAGGCCTTGCCGGTCGATGGGCTGGACAGAATAGGCATCCATAATTCTGACCCTAATTCCTTTCTCCACTAACTTGTCGTAAGCCTTGAGGGCCTCAAACACAGTAATTCCAGCAGCAACAACCAAGGCCTTATCCTGAGGGCTACGTCGAAGAATCTTTGATCCTCCGATGGGAAACTTCTCGCCCCGGGAATAAACTAGAGGAGTAGCGGGGCGAGTTGTCCGCAAGTAACCTATTCCCTGGTAACGAGCTAGATTCTCTAGGCAAGCCTCGGTTGAATAAGCATCACAGGGATAAAGCACAACTCCCCCGGGAAGAGCCCGAAACATAGCTATATCCTCGAGCCCCATCTGTGACGGCCCATCAGCTCCGATACTTACTCCCACATGAGAGCCCACAAATTTAAGATTGGCCAGCGAGCAACCGCTCATGCGGATCTGATCATGAGCGCGAGTCAAAAAGGCAGCAAAAGTGGCCACAAAAGGCAAGAAGCCTTTGACTGCCAGCCCCAGCCCGATGCCAACCATGTTTTGTTCGGCAATATAACATTGGAAAGAACGCTGGGGAAATTCGCGGAAAAAATCCTCAGCATAAGTTGAGTTTTTAACATCGCCATCAATGGCTACTACCCAATTATTTATCTGACCTAACCGAACCAAGGCCCGGCCATAAGCTCGTCTTGTGGGCGTGGGAACTTCATAGTTTCCCCGTTTAAAGGCAAATTTTCTTGGCCAGCGAGGGGGCGAAAAAGGTTGGGGCCTTTTAACCAAGCTCGCTGCTTCAATAGTGGGAATTGGGCCTAATTCGGCCAAAGCTTCAGTTAGCTTCTCTTGGGAAAGAGGTTTGCCGTGCCAACCATTCCTATCTTCTAAAAAAGAAACCCCCTTCCCTTTTATAGTTTTAGCCAAAATTGCCACCGGCTGAGAAGATTTTTTTGCCTCTTGAAAAGCTTTCAATATTTGATCAATATCATGGCCATCAATCATGAATGTTTGCCAACCAAAAGCTTTAAACTTGCGCTCAAAGGCTGCCACATCATGACCATGCATGGTTTCTTCTGATTGGCCCAAGCGATTGATGTCGACAATCGCCCAAAGGTTGTTGAGTTTAAAATCATGCGCGCTATTAGCTGCTTCCCAAACTGCTCCCTCGGCACACTCCCCATCTCCCATTAACACGAAAACCCGGGCGGGGCTTCCAACCAAGCGATAAGCGAGAGCCATCCCCACTCCTACTGATAAACCTTGCCCCAAGGACCCGGTTGCTGCTTTAACCCACTTCATCCGGGGAGTAGGGTGCCCTTCCAAAACACTGTTTATTTGACGGAGAGTCATTAGTTGCCGGTGATCAATGAGACCAGCTTCAGCATAAGTGGCCCAAAGAAGAGGGGCCGCATGTCCTTTGGAGAGCACCAGTTCATCATTAGCCCAATCATGAGGGTCAGCAGGGTTTAAACTCATTTCATCAAACATCAAGCACGCCATCAAGTCAGCGGCAGAAAGACAAGTTGTCGGGTGCCCCGAACCCGCTTTGGTGGTAGTAACCAGGGAAAAATAACGTAGTCTTTTCGCTATCTGATTTAAAATAACTTTTTTGCTGTCCACAATGATGCCCTCCTTTTTAAATATCTTATTAAATGCCTGCAGCTTACTACTCTATTTTATTTCTTTCTTTAGCTTGCCAAGAAGCACTCCCTCAACTTTGGAGTTATTAATTACTCCAAAGAAAAACCATTATATCTACTCTCTCTTCTTTGCTCAACAAATAATCTTTCCTATTCTCTCCTCTTTAGTCTCTTTATTTATTCCAAAGTAATTATTTATTGTATAATGTCGCTTTATGTCGCTTTTTGTCACTTTTTGTCGCACTAACTCCGGTGAGAAAATTTGCTGAACAATTTTATTTGACTTCTTAAATCTAGTTTTCTATGATTGTCGAGATAGATTTTTGGTTAGACCAGGATTGATAAAGCACCCCAATAATTTTGAGTTGAATAAAAATGGATCGAAAAATTTTAGATTCCTGGAAAGAAATTGCTCGCTACCTCCAACGAGATGTCCGAACTTGCCAAAGATGGGAAAAAGAAATGGGACTTCCCGTCCACCGGTTTGAAGATGCCTCCCGCTCCCGGGTCTTTGCCTATCAAGATGAGTTGGATAAATGGTTAAAAGAAAAGTCGCAACGGCCTGATCTATCAGGCGCAAAAAAGAAAGTCTCGACACAAATCTTTAAGTGGTCTCTGGGAACACTAATTATATTGCTTGTTTTGATTATTACTTGGCGGGCAATTATCTTTTTTTCCCCTCGCGAACCCCATGATTTCCAAATAGAAGATAATAAGCTCATTATCCTTGACCAAAAGCATCGGCCCATCTGGGAATATGAGTTCCCTAATATTAGCTTATCCTCTAATGAAACCTACCATAGTCGTTTCCAGAAGAAAGCCTTACTTCCAAATCCAGCAGGAATACCGGCCTGGTTCCTTCCCTTAATTTACATCGGCAATATTAATCAGGACCAGCACAAGGAAGTCCTCTTTATGGTGAATTGGGATAAAGCACAGCCGAATAGCTATTTTTATTGTTTCGATTATCGAGGTCGCCTTCTTTGGCAATTTTTACCCCAAGAAGCTCCGAAATTCGGAGAGATAACATATTCGAAGTTTTTCCGTAACCACGGATTTTACCTAGAAGATTTTAACCAGGATGGCCGACAAGAAATCATAGCCATTTTTAATTGCAATTTATTTTTTCCCACTCTCTTAGTGCTTTTAGACTGTGAGGGAAAAAGCCTCGGTCATTATTGGAACTCCGGTCGTCTTACCGAAGTCATCACTTATGACTTGGAAGGAGATGGCCAAAAAGAAATTATTCTCGGGGCCCAGAATAATGAATGGCGGCAATGTGCAGTAATTGTTCTTTCCCCTGATCAGGTCGAGGGAGCCTCCCCTCAAACTAAGGATTATTATAGCTGCAAGAATACATCTGTAAGAGGGCGGGAAAAATACTACCTTCTTCTTCCTTTAAACGAAGTAGCTGCCAAAATCACAACTCTCAATACAATTTTCAAAATTCAGCTTCTAGATGGTCCTCGCTTCCAAGTCAATGAAAAAACAGCTCATTTAATATACACCTTCGACCGTAATATGAATCTCGTTTTTTTTGATTATTCACACCTTTTCATTCAAACCTTTAACGAATTGAAACGCAAAGGAGTTTACCCACCGGAAATGACCGCCAAGCAGGTAGCTAATCAAATCAAAGAAAAAGGAGTCCGTTATTTTGATGGAGAAAAGTGGGTCAAAACTCCCACTATGACCCGTTTCTGGAAACAAAAATAAAAAGCGCGCCTAGCAGGATTCGAACCTGCGACCTTCGGATCCGGAGTCCGACGCTCTATCCCCTGAGCTACAGGCGCACTGACCTATATTTATACTT
>Ga0209834_10001279_pt1 | contig 14376 bp, 10 predicted proteins | sample Mar14236cmmetaG_FD_184134 | JGI IMG/M metagenome (GOLD analysis project Ga0209834, IMG submission 184134) | Marine hydrothermal vent microbial communities from Guaymas Basin, Gulf of California to study Microbial Dark Matter (Phase II) - Marker... ...
CTGTTGAACAGCAAATCTGGGTATTCCTCATTTCTGCATAAGCGGCTGAAAAAATATCTAAAATCCTTCTATCTTTCTTTCAAACACCTTGAGTTTTTTCTCTATCCTGTCCATTATCTCGTTTGCAATAGAAACAAGGAGGGAAAGATATTTTTCGTCACATAACAATTTACCGTCTATTCCAAGAGGTACATCCACCTCCTCGGTGCTTCTTACCTCAACCGTCACTCGTTTTCCAATTGACCGTATGCCCGAGTTTTTGAATCCGCTCTGCTTTGCAACTTTTATTAGTTTGGATGCTGCATTTACATCCGATGCAGATACATGGAAAATAGGCGGCTGAGCAAGCATCCATATCTCTCCCTTTTCTGCATTTTCCAGTGCATTTTTTATATCCTGAATTTTGATTTTATCATCCCATTTTCCGAGAAACCTTGCATCGATTTTGTTGCCGATGGATGGCAATTCCATAATCACTATTCTTCCAGAGCAGCTGCTTGTGGTAAAAAACTCGTCAATGCCATTCAGTTTCTCAATAATGGGAATCGCTTTTTTGTCGACCTCATTATTTTCCATTGCTTTTTTCAATGTTTCCATTGCCTTCTCCTTTGCCTGCAGAAAACTTCTGTTGCTTATTTTTTCCATTTCCCTGTCAAGAGGATGTATTATGTCTTTCAGTTCTCCTCTTCTTATCGATAGAGCGCCTGTAACCCCAACAATAATGCCTGCCAGGGAGTCAGCAATTAAATCTGTCATCGTGTCCTGCAGGCTGATCTGGGCAACAGGTATTCCATGAGAAAAAATCTGGTCAGAGGCAAATTCTACTATCTCCCATATCGTTCCCATGGCAATGGTAAAAATGGAAATGAAAAAGCCGACCATAAATATGTCCATGTGCAGTCCTTCCCAGTAAACGTCGAGCAGATATATGATTGTCAGGGCAAAAAATGCAACGATGGCAGAAACCGAGAAATGCGCTATCTTGTCGTAGTATACGACGGAATACAGGTGCAGAACACCGCCCCATACGTGAAAAGAAAATGCCACAACAATGAGCAATTCCATAATCCACGGGAGGGAAATGTGATAGCTTCTTTTTATAAAAAGAGGGCTCATTGCAAGCAGGAAGGCAAAGAAGCAGCCGAAGGCCCACTGCCAGTCATGCTTGTATGCAGACCATACGCCCATTAGAAAAATTATCGCTTTGAGAACATGGGATATAGCCAGTCCTAATTTTGCTTCTTCCACACAGGTATAATCATGAGGCTGTATTAAACATTTTTAGATTGAAAAATAGGGCTTGCACTGAACAATAAAGAAATGGAAAAAGTGAAATCAGCCTACTTTGCAAGATTTATCTCCATTGAAGATACGTTTCTCTTGCCGCCTTCCTCGGATTCGATTTCCTCTGTTCCTATGGAGATGTTCGTTACCTTGACATCTGGCAGAAACTTGTTTTTCACTATCTCGGCAGCGTCCACGGCCCTTGAAATGGCCTTTCCCCGGGCCTTCAGAACAACGTTGTTTGCTCCCTGCTCGAATTCCGTTATAACGGCAATCACGTAGCTCATTGGCGCTTTGTTTCCGACAAATACTATATTTCCTTCGTTCTTTTCTTCGTCCACTATATCACCGCTCCCCCCAACATAAAATATTATTTAAAATTTTTCGTGAATTCACCCATATAGCCCGTCTTTATAATGCTTGTAAAGGCGCTTCACTGATTCGTCATATGCCAGCCATCTTTTTTCAAGTATGGGGCTTTCCTTCCTTAAATTTTTGAGCACTTCCTCCCTTATCTCACTGCTTTCTATCTTTTCCTTTTCAATTTTTTCTATGTCTTTTGCAATCTTCCTTGCCACTTCAGGTGTTGCGCCGCTTCTCACGGCTGCAACCACAATTTTTTCAGGAATGAATTCCTCCTCTCTCCCATCCTTCTTCACAACAATTTTTGGCATGATGTTAAATGCAGATAAACTTAAAATCTTTTAGGAGTAATTTTGAAGAGATGTCCTACTATATGCTCATTTGGAGAATTACGGATATGGTTGATGGAATGAATGACAGTGGGAAAAGTTAAACGCATTTTTACTTCTGATCCTTCTTTTTCATTATTGCCAACACTGCTGTTATCGCTCCCATGAGCAATATTGTCTCAAACCCAGGGGTATTAGCCGAAATTTTCTTCACATTAAAGTATGCTACTGAATCCATTTCTCCGTTAATGTATGCCGTGACATTCCATGAGCCCTTTATCTGCTCGCTGTACTTGCTTAAGTCCAGCCAGGCATAGCACAGCCCATCTCCATTCCAATCAATTGTATATTGCGACTCTTCGGTTAAGTTGTCGGGCCCATGGAACACCCAGCGTACTTTATCTCCGTTAGAGGCATTAGATAAGTTAAGCCATGAATAGACCGTATCGTCAGTAGTAAAGGTGTTCGTCACTTTAACGGGATTCCCGTCAGAATCGACATTTTTGCAGAGAACATGATTCAGCACTTTGATTGTTGCCCACCATTTGTTAATCGCGGATAAATCTAAAGTGGCGGGGTTTCCCATTGAGCTATTGGGATAAAGCGATACCGTTTGTCCTGCTGTCAGGTTTTCAGTATTGTTATAATTATCAAATACCGTTATATCTCCTTCCATCAGGGATATCTCGGTATTGTTGTCTCTATCAATAAAAATCAGAAGGTCTGGGTCGGGGCTGTTAATAAGCCCATTGTCAGTAAACACCGTAATCGGCCCGCCATATACAGTCCTAACCTGTATGTCACTTCCGTACGGGTGATGAACATAGAATGAGTTGGGGCTGAGAACATCAATTCTTATGAACGGCTTCAACCTTGCCCATTCTTCACCCTTGTCAAACGTCATGCGGACAAATATCGCCCCTGCTTTCTGCCCCTGCTCGGTTATCTGAAGCTTTACCCAGGCATAGTCATCTTCGTTCATGTTCCATTCGTAGTCGTTGTAGAGGATTTCCAGTACATCGCCCACCTCTACCACGTCCCCTTCTGTTAGAGTCTTATCTGTAATCCCGTATATGAACCCTTTTTTGAGAAGTTCAAATTTCTCAGATGTGGAATAGAAATAGCCTACGGTTATTGTCGGCAGAGAGGGATATTGATATGTTGTGGGTATGACCTCCTTCCGTCCTTTGAGAATCAGGGAGGATATCTCGAAAACGCCATGGTTGCCTCCCTCCCCACAATGCCAGGCATTGACATAGTAACCGTCTTTTATCGCCTCTGCATATCGCTGGCTGCTCAGCTCCACCACGCCGTCGCCGGAAATTGTCTGCAAACCACCGCCAATGGACTTTGCAAGCCGCCACAAGCCGCCTTCCCCCTGTCCTGCGAGCAATCTCTCAAAGTCGTTCATATTATCATATATGTCTATTACGCATAGATTGGTGAGCAGGTTGTAGGTTCCGCAGATGGCATAGTAGTTTACATCCGGATTGTTAGCATGGCTGTTTAGTTCCGTGATAAATGCGCTTCCCGGCTTCAGAGCATCCAATGCCGGACCGTCTTTTCCCATTGCACCTTTGGGAAAGAAATGCTGGATGCCCGTCATCACCAGCCCTATTTCTGACCGGGTGTTCACCCAGTCGTGATAGATTCCCGGCCAGGGACTTCCCTTATGTGGTGTGCCAACAGTGATGAGCGTGTATATGTCCACGTTCGGACTGCCCTGAAACTGGTTGATGTAATGTCTGGCAATGACGCCGCCCATGCTATGGGCAATGACATCTATTTTGGATACGTTGGCATTGTACTGCTGGCTGAAATTTTTCTTAATTGCCTGTATTTTGTCGGCAAACTGATTGGTGGCAACTGCCGCTGGCGACGCCACATTGGGATAATCGATGGTATAAACAGTGAAGCCATCGTTTTGCAGCCATCCCTTCATTTTGTCCCACATGTGGCTGTCGGACCAGAGTCCGTGTACGAGTAGAACAGGTCTCCGGTACACTTTCAAATTGATTGTTTCAGATTGCCCGCCAGCTGTTGCTGTCAATGTTATGTCTGCTCCATCTGGAGGAATATCTGAAGGGGATAAGCCAAGTTTTTCCGTATCGGGAATATAGCTGAAGATTGCTTCGCCGTTAACCGCTGTTTCGGTCAGCGTGGTTTTTCCATCTGTTAAGGTGACGGTTTGGGCGGAAGTTGACGGCAGCGTAACCGTTATTCTGGCACTCGAAATTCCATCTGCAGCAACACCTCCAGTATCCGCTTTTATCTCTATTGAATTAACTGATTCCTTTATTTCAAATGTTTTTTCTGCCGAATCGGTGTATCCTGCAGTGGTGTTTATCCACAAACTCACATTATATGTGCCTGCAGAAGGATTGGACCAGCTCCATCCTGCCTTGTTGTAGTTATCATCGTATTTATACGATATGCTATTGACATCTTCGAAGTCCTCTAACGGTTCTCCGTTCACTTCCCAGCGAATTTCGTTTTCCGGAAAGGCAGATTCGGAAGTATCATTGAAATACACCACATCATTGATGCTCGGGCTTGCCGGTTCTATCGTAAATGAAGCATTGACAGGCTCAGCATTCGGAAGAATTTCCAAATCTTTCTCCAGAGTTGCCGACCAGTAGCTGTTGTCGCTTATATAGGAAACATTTTCCCATTTGCATGCTACCATCAGTGTTATGTTATACCTTCCTGCAAAGGGCGGCCAGTATGCATGGGGCTCCCATTCAGCCGAAGTTGCATTGGCACCCTCGCCCAAAACGTTGACCCAGGAGCCATCCAGGGGGTCATAAACTTCCCATCTATAATTTGTTATTTCAATTTCCGGGGAAGCCTTGATGACGGTGCTATTGCACTTTATTGTGTCTCCTTCCTTCGGATTTTCTGGCGTAATTGTAAAAGAGGGAGTTATCGGGGGCACGTAGGTATAACTGCGTTCTATAATCTCGCTCTCGGAATGCCAGTTGCTTCCATAACTGTCTCCGCACTCCATTGTGGCTACAAACCGGATTGTGACATCGCAGCTCTCGTTCAGGCGAGGAACGGGGGAAAGGATTATGCGGCCGGGAATTACTGCTTGCTGCTGAGGTGGTTTTGACTCCCAGGTTAAGCCGAAGTTATAACCGGCAGAGGCATATTCCCAGTTGCTTGTGTCCGGGTTCCAGATATAGCTGCCCACATTTATTGTAAGCCATTCCAGATGGTTAGAGGCAGACGGATCGTCCTCCGCCCAGGGGGGTATGCTCTGGTCCATGGACCAGCTTACACTGAAATTAGCAGCAGTAAGTTGAGTAGCAAAAAAGGCACCGCCCGAGGGGTCTACCCAGTCGATATGGATATCACCTGCTTCAGTACCTGTTCCGCCATTGCTGTTAGGAACTGCCCATAGTACTAAAGCCTGAGACAGCAAAGTCGATATTAAAAAAATTACAATTGCAATCTTTTTCTTCATGCCTTCATTATATTTCTTATATAAATAGTTGCTTGTCGTTGATTTTTGATGTCACCTCTGCTTTTCAACCAGAACAGGCGGGTAAACATACTTAAATCATTTTTTTCTATAGTCCTATGCATAAAGTTGCTCTGACAATCGGCGGTTCGGATTCATCCGGGGGGGCGGGCATACAGGCGGACTTGAAATCTTTCGTTACTGCAGGCGTGCACGGCACTTCTGTCATAACATGCGTGACATCTCAGAATACGGTCGGAGTGAAAAGCATTTATCCCCTGCCCGTAAACGAAATAGAATCCCAAATCAATGCTATCCTGAGCGACTTTGAGGTTGGGGCCGCCAAAACCGGAATGCTTTACTCGCCCGAGGTCGTTAAACTTGTGGCAAAAAAAATGGAGGGGGCAAAACTTATTGTCGACCCTGTTCTTTCATCAACAACAGGCCATTCCCTATCCTCTACCGGCCTATCGGATGCAATAAAGAAACATCTTATTCCGTCATGCTATCTCCTGGTTCCAAATGTTCCCGAGGCGGAGAAATTGTGCGATATTGAAATAAAAAGCATGGATGATGCGAGGAGGGCGTGCATTTCACTTCACGAAATGGGGGCTGAAAATGTTCTCATAAAAGGGGGGCATATCAAGGGAGATGCTGCAGATATATTATTCGACGGCAAAAAATTTTATATCTTTGTCCTTCCAAAAATGGATAGAAAGGCGCATGGCTCAGGCTGTACCTTCTCCGCCTTCCTTGCGGCATTTCTTGCAGGGGAAGATGGGCTGGTGGAAGCAGCAAGAAAAGCAAAGGCATACACCTGGTCGGCGATTGCGGCCGGAATTTCACCTGGCAGAGGTGTGGATATTGTCAGGCAGAGGGCAGACCATATCCCTGTTTTGAATGTTATTGAGGGGGGGCATGAAGCGGGAAGTTACAAAAAACATTACGAAGAGCAGATGGAAAAAGCGAGGACATGGCTTTCACTCCAGAATGCAGTTGATGAATTACTGTCGTTCCTTCCGCCTGCTTTTGTGCCGGAGGTGGGAATAAATTTTGTATATGCAATGGAAGGCGCCTCGTCATATGAGGAAATATGCGGAATAGAGGGGAGGATCGGAAGGAAGGGCAAGACCGGGAAGATTTTTCAATCAGGTGAGTGCAGATTCGGCGCTTCAAAGCATATCGCATCCATTGTTCTTGCCTGTATGAGGCATGATGGGAACATGCGCTCTGCCATGAACATTGCATATTCTGATGATGTGGTAAAAGCATGCGACGAGGCAGGTCTTGAATCGGCAAGTTTTGACCGCAAAGATGAGCCGCCTGGAAGCTCCACAATGGAGTGGGGAACAGACCATGCAATAACCCGGCTTGGTCATATACCTGATATTGTGTGGGATGAAGGCGGCATTGGCAAGGAAGCGATGGTTCGCATTCTGGGCAGAAATCCCCATGAAGTTGTGGAGAAGGTTAGGAAGATAGCATATTTATTTATACACAAAATTTAATTCAAATATATATCCATGTCGGGCGTAATGGTGAGGAGCTGGAGGCTCATGAGGGCGAGCCTGCGGGTAATCCGTGATGACAAGAGGATACTGGTGTTTCCCTTGCTTTCAGGTGCATCTATGCTTATCCTGGCAGCGACATTTATTGGCAGTATGTTGTTTGCAGGGGCAAATCCTGTTCTTGCCATTATTTTGCTATTTGTGATATATCTCATGCTGTACTTCGTGTCTATCTACTTTAACACTGCTATCATAGGTTTTGTCTCAATCAAACTGGAGGGCGGCTATCCTGAAATCAGGGACGGCATCAGGGCGGCTAACAGAAACCTATGGTCAATTTTCAAATGGGCTGTTGTTGCAGCAACTGTCGGGGCTATCCTGCGAGTTATAAGCAGCAGGCAGGGAATCGTAGGCAAAGTCATTGTTGCAATCACAGGATTTGCATGGTCGATGGCGACTTTTTTCGTTATACCTGTTTTGATATACGAGGGCACTTCCATACGAGATGCCCTGAAAAGAAGCGTTCGTTTATTCAGAAATACGTGGGGCGAAGCCACGGTCGGAAGTTTGAGCGTGTGGGCAGTCATCTTCTCGATGGGATTTGCCGGCATAACAATAGTCATTTCCGGCGCATTGATAGGGGGGCATGCAGGATTCATGGTCGGGCTTTCTCTCGCCATGATATACTGGATAATTCTCTCATGCATAGGCATTGCAGCCCAGGGAGTTCTCACGGCAGCCCTCTACAGGTATGCGTCCATGGGCGTGTCTTCAAGTGTTATGCCCGCTTCTCTTTTCAGGTCTTAGCTATGCTGCGGGAATGAAAAATAATTAAATGATGAGCCCTTCCATTACTGAGATGAGAGCAGAGATAAGAGTCAATGGCATTGTTCAGGGAGTTGGCTTCCGCCCGTTCATTTACCGCCTTGCCACTGCCCATGCTCTTAAAGGATATGTTCTCAACCTGGGTGATGCAGGAGTTGAGGTGGTTGTTGAAGGAGAAAGGGAAGAAATAAAAAAATTCATTGAAAATATTGAAGCAAAGAAGCCGCCGCTGGCACGCATTGACAGCATTGATGTTGAATGGAAAAAAAATGAGGGGCTAAAAACTTTTGAGATTAAAAAAAGCAGCAATGTGAAAGGCAGAGAGATATCCATAATTCCTCCGGACATAGGCATATGCGATGATTGCATAAGGGAGATGACAGACCCGAAAAACAGAAGATACAATTATTTCTTCACGACATGCACGAATTGCGGGCCCAGATATACTGTAATAAAAAAACTTCCGTATGATCGACAGAATACAACGATGGACGAATTTCCGATGTGCGATGACTGCCGTGAGGAATACACCAACCCTGCCGACAGAAGATACCATGCTCAGACAGTTGCATGCGAAACATGTGGCCCTCAGGTTTATTTGATTGACAAACATGGAGATGAAGTGGCATCTGGCAGGGAAGCAATATGGAAGGCAGGCGAATTGCTCATGGATAAAAAAATCATTGCAATAAAAGGAAACGGTGGTTTCCATATATCGTGCTCTGCTTTTTACCCAGATGTCATAAAAAGGTTAAGGGAAGCTTTGGGCAGGATGCAGAAGCCCTTTGCCATCATGGCAGGCAACATTGATGATGTGAAAAGGATTGCATATCTCAGCAGGGAAGAGGAGGAGATGATAAAATCATACATAAAACCCATTGTTGTCCTTAAAAAAAGGAAGGAGATGGAAGGCGTGGCGCCAGCCCTTCACAATGTGGGGGTAATGCTGCCGTATACCGGGCTGCACGTAATGTTGTTCCAGAAATGTTCGCATCCCCTGGTAATGACATCTGCAAACATGCCGGGCATGCCGATAATTTACAGAAATGAAGAAGCGATGGAGAAGCTGAAAGGAAAGGTTGATTACTTCCTTCTTTACAACAGAAAGATAGCCCACAGATGCGATGATTCTGTAATCAGGTTTGTTGGCAACAAACCGGCTTTTATAAGGCGCTCCAGAGGCTATGTTCCTGCCCCTGTCAAATTGCCCTTTGATACAGGGAATGTCCTTGCATTTGGAGCAGAGTTGAATGTTACATCATGCATTATGTCGGCAGGGCGAGCATTTCTTTCGCCTTATATAGGGAATACGGAAAAATTTGACACACTCCAGTTTCTTGAGCAAGAAACCAAACACCTTCTTGGCTTAACAGGTGTAAAGGTAGATGCCATAGCCCATGATGCCCATCCGCATTTCTCAACAACAAAAATGGCGAAAAAATTTGCAGAGGAATATGGCATTCCGGCGATACCTGTACAGCATCATCATGCCCACATCGCTTCAGTAATGGGCGAGCATGGCGTTGAGGAAGCAATTGGCATTGCCATCGACGGGGTCGGTTATGGCGAGGATGGAACAATATGGGGTGGAGAAGTTTTGCATTGCTCCTTTGCTGACTATCGCAGGGTTGGGCATCTTCAGAAACAGCGCATGATAGGTGGGGACCTTGCTACTCTGTACCCTTTAAGAATGGTTGCCAGCATGCTTTACGAAAAAGACGGTCTGAAAGAATTTCTTTACAACAATGAAGAGGCGTTTCCACATGGAAAGAAAGAAATAGACATAGTGCTGAAGCAGGCAGAGAACGGGAAAGGCATAATAACAACAAGTTGCGGCCGTACCCTGGATGCGGTTGCCGCCCTGCTTGGCATATGTATAAGAAGGACATATGAAGGAGAGCCGGCAATGAAGCTGGAGAGCCATGCTGCTGGCGGAAAAAGTTACGGCATCAAACCGGAAATAGAATGGGGTGATATCGGCGTATTGAGCACCTCTCATCTCATGAACTATCTCTGGGAAAATAGAAACAGGGATTCAAAGAATCTGGCTTTCTCAGCAGAGGAATACATGGCAGAGGGGCTTGCAGAAATTGCAGTTGATTATGCAAAGAGAGAGCATATCAAAGCAGTGTGCATTTCAGGCGGATGCGCGTACAATGAGCATATTGTGGGGACAATCAAAAAGAAAGTGGAGAGCGGCAACATGAAATTTTTAAGAAACGAGAGGGTGCCAGCAGGGGACGGAGGAATATCTCTGGGGCAGGCAATAGTTGCAGATGCAAAGATGAAATGATTTACGGGCTTATCCTTTTTTTGTCTCTTGGAAAGAGAATGCATTCTCTTATATTTCCGAGTTCAAGAACTTCCATGAGGAAGCGTTCTATCCCCAAACCAAATCCTCCGTGTGGGGGCATCCCGTAACGGAAAGCTTTCAGATATTCATCGAAATTTTCCACATTCATTCCGAGCTCTTTCATGCGCCCAACGAGCATGTTGTAGTCGTGTATGCGCTGCGCTCCTGAAGAAATCTCTGTGCCTTTGCATGCCAGATCAAAAGCTCTTGCGTAATCTCCGTCAGGCATTGCATAGAAAGGCTTTGTTTTCAGTGGAAATCTTGTAATAAAATAGAACTGCTCGTTCACCTCATTCCCAACAATTTTTTCCTCATCTGTCCCCAGATCGTCGCCCCATTTGAAATCCACTTTCTTTTCAAGCATTTCTGCGACCTCATCATATGTAACTCTTGTGAACGGTAACTGCGGGATATCCAGGTTCACATCCAAAATTTTCATCTCTTTCTCATTTTCCTCAACTATTTTTTCAAGTACCGACTTCACCAATTTTTCGCCAATCTTCATGACATCTTCTTCGCTGTCTATGAATGCCATCTCCAGATCTATCGCCGTGGATTCATTCAGATGGCGGGATGTGTCATGCTCCTCCGCCCTGAAGTACCATGCTATCTCATACACTCTGTCCAATCCGGTTGCCATCATAATCTGCTTGTAAAGCTGCGGGGACTGCACAAGATATGCATCTCTCCCGAAATAGTTTATTTTGAAGACTTCTGTTCCCCCTTCCGGAGATGAAACGGTGATTTTTGGCGTATGAACCTGCAGGAAGCCGTTGGATGATAGAAATTCAGATGCCCCTTCAATGAAAGTATGCCTTATTTTAAAAATTGCCTGCACTTTCTCCCTTCGCAGGTCTATAAACCGGTTATCAAGGCGCGTATCAAAATCAACATTAACTTTGTCTGCAATGCCCATGGGAAGAGGGGTTTCAGCCTGCGAAAGGATTTCCATCTTTTCCGGCAGAAGTTCCCAGCCGTTCCTGACTTTCTCGTTTTTCTGGCACAAACCCTCCGCAGATATTACGCTTTCCCTTGAAAGTGATGTTATCTTTTCAAATATTTCTGGAATTTCTTTTTTAATGCATGTTATCTGTGCCTTTCCTTTTCTATCCCTCAACAAAATAAAGGCAATACCTCCCAAATTACGTATATCCTCCACCCACCCTGCAATGGCTATTTTTTTGCCAAATTCTTCTTCTCCCACATCTGTGGAATAGTGACTCCTGAGCATGCTCTGTAAAGGGATAGGGAATTAAATCTTTTCTGCTTTGCTCAGTATCTCGTATTTTTTGATAAGCATGCCCCAGTCAGGCAACCCTGTCTGTGCGCCTTTCTTTCCGACAACAAGTGAGGAGGCAATGCTCCCGAGTTTGCACGATTCTTCCATGTCCATTCCGTGCATGAGCCCCGCCCAGAATGCCGCCCTGTAGGCATCTCCAGCCCCTGTTGGGTCAATAACGTCTGCTTCAACTGAAGGAATCTTTTTTGTTTTTCCACCGGCATGCAGCACGCTTCCCTTTTCGCCTTCTGTTACGACTAAATCCATGTGTTTTTTCAATTTTTCCCTTTTCATGCCTACGATTCTCTCTATTTTTTTCAGCTCGAAGATGTTACAGAATAGAATATCTGTTTTTTCAATTATGGATGAAAGCTTTTCCTTATCATACCTCGGGATATCCTGGCCTGGCTCAAAAGCAAGAAATTTTGCCTTCCCTGCCATGTTGTATGCAAATTCAGGATGAGACGGGGCAATGTGGATAACTTCCCTTTCTTCAATCTTGGCATCTCTCATATTCTCTGAAACCCCCCAGTAAAAGTACGTGATCTGGTTGTGGGCATCGTCATTAAAGATATATGCCTGCGCAATCTCTCCATCAAATTTTTTAACATTGAGTTCCACCCCCATCCTTTTCAGATGGTTATGGTATGCGCTTTTTTCAAAATTTTTGTCCACAGCGGCCACCAACTCACTTTTGCATCCGAGTTTTGCTATTCCCGCGGCGATGTTGGCTGCGCCGCCGCCGAAATATTCCTCTTTGCTCTTTATGAAGATAGAATGATTTTTTTCCGGGTAGTAGGGTATGTCAAAAATGTGGTCGATTGCAATATGGCCTGCAACAGTAACTTTCTCTATCATATGTTGAAGATAGTTACATCAAGGTCGTTTTCCACTGTGCCTCCGCTTTCTTTGTATCCGACTATTTTTATGTTATGCTTCCCGAATGCTATTTCGTCCCATGTCCATGTATATGGGGCGTTCTCTGCCGTATGCCTGAGTTCCTCATCAATGTAGAAATCAACCTTTGTCATATCTGTTGCTGTTGCAGCCTCTATCTCTATTTTCCCTATTATAAATGTCCTTCCGAACAGGGTTGGCATGACTTCTTTGTTGAACAGATAGAAATAACCCGGCCTTGGCTTGCTTAAGCTGCATCCCTCGTATCCTCCTATCTGCAAGGTTGGGTCGCCGAAAAGCTCAAATTCCTCAACTGTCTTGTAGTCAGCCTTGTCCATGCGGGAGTGGTAATTTAGATAATCATCAATGCTGTTGGCAAGCACTTCCCCTGCCTTTTCCATCTGCGAAAAATGTTTGGTGAGGCGTATGTCCATATATCCTGACAGCCCCGCAATGCATGACGAGCCAAGGTATCCCCATGATAATGCAGTTGTTGCAAAGGTTGCAATCGCCCCCTTATCGCTCACCTTCACAAAATGCCATGCAAGGCAGTTTCCGTACTTGAAATTGCCGGTTGAACATGCATCAAGCACTACTACGGGATACTCATTTGTGTTGGAGAGCAAGGTCACATCGCTCACGTCTATTCCTATCCATGTGTTGAATTCGCCCGGAGGATGAGTTGCCCAGCTGTAGCGATTTCCGTGCCCGGAAAAATCAACAAATCCTGCCCCATCATTTATCGCCTGACGGATGCTTTTGTCATCCAGATTTTCTTCAGAGGCATAAAGTTTTGTGATTTCGAATTCGTTCAAATAATTGGCGGCATGCTCCTTTGTGTATTCTCCCTCATACACACTGCCGTCGTCATTATGGCTGTCCCCGCCGCAAAGCACTGCCTTTCCGAACCATTCTCCTCCATATGCACTTCTCTCATAATATATTATTTTGCTAACAACTGCCGATACTTCGGCAGAGTTATCGCAAGCCAGCCTGCCTATGTAAACATCTGGATAGAGATCCATTTCGTCGGTATTTCCGTTATGGTTGTATTCCCCGAAAAAATCATTATTATTGGTATCCCATGAGGAGAATTTGCCATCAGCATCGTATATATCCGCATAGTAGAGGTCGCTTATAAAGTTGCTCTCTTCCCCATCGTATGTATATGATAGCCGTATGGGAAATTTGTTGGCGCTGCCTACAAGCATGACATATTTCACGCCCCATTTCTCTATCGCATCTTTAATGAAATATTTTATTTTCTCCGCTTCGTCTCTTCCTGGTGAAGAATAAGCCTCGTTCAAAGTGGCAAGATATGTGGAAATTCCCCAGCTGTTTTTATGTTCAACCAGTGGCTGCAAAGAATCGCTGAATTCTGAAGGAGCTATAATAAGCAGATCATAAAGCTCATTTGTAAGCAATGGCTTTGACGGTGGAGTATATTTAATTTCAATGCTCATATCGTTAACATACTCAACTTCATTCTCAGCAGGTATGTATCTCGCAGGAAATGCGCGTATTGAAAGAAATATAACGTGCTTTCCGTTTTCAATGCCGGCCCCTGCATTCCACTCAACCCATTTTGACGGATATGCCTCATTGCTTTGATATATCGCTCCTTCCTGCGCTGCCTTCGGTTCGGCACCGTTGAGCGGTACAGGCTCCGGCGAAGGTGCTATCTTTTTATCAAGTTTCATGCTCTGCACATTGCCTATTTTTATCCTGACATCATTTATCTTTGTACCGAATGGCAGGGTTATGGTCTCTGTCTTGTATGGAATTATCGGATAGCCCGGCTTCATGTCATCTACTGTATTTTTAACTGATATCAGGACATGATTATCTTTTAGAGATACTTTTGGGGAATCAAAGACTTCCTCAAAATTTTTCGATGACATCAAGCTTGTTGTTCCACCTCTTGTTTCCATGGACATATTCTGGCGAGAGTTATATCCTGCCATGCCCACGAAGGCACTCATAATAAATATTGCCACTACTAATATTCCAACTATTTTATTTTTCATGGTAATCGAATAATAATACGGATATTGGTTATAATATTTATGCTACAG
>Ga0209834_10001280_pt1 | contig 14372 bp, 33 predicted proteins | sample Mar14236cmmetaG_FD_184134 | JGI IMG/M metagenome (GOLD analysis project Ga0209834, IMG submission 184134) | Marine hydrothermal vent microbial communities from Guaymas Basin, Gulf of California to study Microbial Dark Matter (Phase II) - Marker... ...
AGTGAGTCCAACAACAGTAGCAAGATGGTGCAGACTGGCGGGAATCGAAAAAAAGATATCAAATAAAACCGTAAATGATGAAGTAATTATCAATTTTATTAGGGAAAAGAAAGTAACAACATCCAATGAGATAATAGAAAAGTTTGGTAATGTTCGTCCCAGACTATTAAGGCTTGTAGATAAAGGCATAATAAAGAGAAGCTATGTTACCCTTCCCAAAAGACGATGGCTGAGGAGGAAGTTATTCAACTACTGTAGGAGGTACTACTACTTTATAGATTTTGAGGACTTTAAAACTTTCTTGAGCCAACTTCCATACAGACCTAAAATAGTTACAAAAGAGGTTGTAATTTGGGAGAGCCACGACGAACATCCTTGGTTGAAGACCACTCCAAAACCAGAGAAACCGCAAATATTATAAACCCCTAATCTATTACTTTAAATAAGGTGAAAACCTATGCCTTCCCAAGACCTCAAAGAAAAAGCTATTTCTCTTGTGAAGCAGGGCATGTCCATCAGCAGAACGGCAGAGCAACTCAACGTAAGTGCTGCCACCGTCTCTCGTTGGTGTCAGCAGGCTGGCGTGCAATCAAAATACAAGACCCAACATAAGAGCATATCAGATGAACAAATACTCGAAGTAGTAAAGAGAAAAAAGGTTGCAACCGTAAGAGAGATTGCAGATGCATTAGGTACAACCTATGGCATCATCAGCAGGCTGAGAAAACTTGTTAAAAAAGGCAAACTCAAATCCACAAGGATACCAAAAACACACAATTCAGCAATAAAAAGATATATCGGGGAATACATGAACAAAACTTTATTCTACATAGATGAAAAAAAATTCACTGAATGGTATTTCTCCAAATTGCCAAAACAACTGCCAAAGCATCTAAAAAAGGCGTTTTCTCATATCTTACGTGACATTGGTATAGAATTTGAAAAAAGACAAAAAACAAAAGTGGCGATAATGATACCAAAGGAGATAAAGCAGCAATTGGTAGAAAGAGCGAAACAAGAAAACATCAGTGTTGAGGAATTATTGAGGAGAGCAATATGATTAGCGACATACGTTATAAAGTTGTAGAGCAAATCAGCAATGAGGAAGAACTTGAATTTGTAAAAAATTTTTTTGGGGATAAAAAATGAAGCATGAACCGTTGAAAGGAAAGTCAAGATTGATTAAGATTCTCGAAGGTTTAAGAAGAACAGATGGCTCAGAACTAAAGATGTGGTTTCTTAATCGAGGATTCTTGGCAAAGGATGTCAAATCAGCAGCTCATGGACTTCTAAAAGATATAGAAAAATTAGAGAGCGAAATAATTGATGAATACAAAAACGAATGGCTTAACACGGCTATGAAACACTACTGCATTTCATTATTAAACGAGTGCAAACGATTGGTAAAGAAATGGTTTTCAGATGCGTTCAAGGAGGAAAAAGATGAAGTATGAACCGCTGAAAGGGAAGGTATATCACATACCAGAGAAGGGGATAAACGTATTTCTGTACTCAAGTGTCAAATCAGCAGTTCAGGGATTGCTTGAGGAGATTAACAAAGAGATAGAAGAGGCAGAGTTGGAAAAGGAAGGTAAGGGATACTATAGATTTTTTGACAATGTAATGACGTTAAAGAGAGCAAAATCATTAATTAAAAAATGGTTTCCAGACGTGGTGGAGGAGAGAGAGAAATGAGTGCGGAGAACACACTTGATGAACTGTTAAAACACTGCAAAAACTGTAAACATTTCAACATAACAACAGACGGATACAAAGAATTTTATGAATGTTCACTGCTTGAAGAAGAAAGAATCCAAGAGTTCGAAGAAGAGGATGAGGAATACATCCCAGACTGGACAGAGGGATTACTTGCAGTTGCACATTACGATGCCAACGGCAATCTGACAGATGTGGAAATAATGGATTCATATCCTGAAAGTTGTCCGAAAAATAAATAAAAAGGAGGAAGAAGAATGAGAGAGATTCGATTTAGAGGAAAGAGGAAAGATAATGGCGAATGGATTTATGGACATCTTGTAAAATTTAAAAATGCATACTATATCTTACCAGAAACAGCAACACATCTCGACCCATATTTTTTCATAGAAGTTGACCCGAAAACAGTAGGACAGTATGCAGATTTGAAAGACAAAAACAATAAGGAAATTTACGAGGGAGACATTGTAAAAGCAGAAGGTTTAATAAGTATCAGAATAAGACCTGTAATATTTCAAGATGGAATGTTCTGTATTCCCGGAGAATGTGCATTGCTTCCGTTAAGTGAATATGTAGGAGAAGGGAATGAATTAGAGGTTATCGGTAACATCTATGAGAATCCTGATTTGCTGGAGGAGGCTTACAAGTAATGATGAATGAAAAGAAAGAGCTGTGGTTTATGTGTGCCTTAAGCATAAGAACAACAGACCCAGAAATAGCGAGTATTTTAAACTGTATTGATAAGTTAAAGGAGGCTGAGAAATGAAAATTGAACTCACGGAAGATGAAAGAGAAAAGATTCTGGAAGCATTATATGAATTCTTTTGTTTTGATTGCGATGTGGAAGATTATGAATGTTCAATCAAGGGGTTAATTGAAAAGTTTGGCGGAAAATGTCAATTTGAGGAGGATGAGAAATGAGGGAGGAAGAGTATGGAAAAATAACATTTTGTGAGGATGAAAAGTTACGATGTATTTTTTGCAAGAAGAAAAAAAGATGGCTTGGAAACATCGTTGTGAAAGTTTGCCAGTTAGAGATAGAAGTAACAGTGTGCCCAAAATGTGCCGAAACTCATACAATCAGAGACCTTTGGAAAGCTGTTGCTTCACGTATGGTTGACCTTGCCAAAGGGGGATAAAATGAAAAGATGTAAAAAATGCAGTCAAGAGATTAAAGGTAAATGGTCTTTACCTCTTTGTCCCGATTGTTATATGGAACAGATAATAGAAGAGTGAAAAACTTAAGGAGGCTGAGAAATGAAGGCAGAAGACTTGACTTGGTTGAGTTTCGGTCATTGTCCTCGATGTGGTGGGAGGCACTGCATACTCTGGAGCAATGGTGAGGCTTACTGCACGAGATGTGGAGCAGGATTCATACTTGTAACTGACGATGGTGCGCTGGTGGATGCGGTTGCGATGGAGGGAGAGAGATGAACAGAAAACTCGTTGCAGGCGTGTTAATCAATGAAAAAGGAGTTCTAATGTCGGGACACCTTCCTTACTGTATTATCAAGCATGAAAACAAGGAATTCTGGTTTGAAGTTGCAAATATGCTCGAAAAACTTGCAGAACAAATCCGAGAAGATTTGAAAGAAAATCCTTGTGAGTAAACTATTTATACCTCTTTATACATACCTATACACATGCTTGAAACTCGTAAGGTTTATCCAGTTGATATAACTCCTATAGAAGAAGAATTAAATCAGATAACAGAAAAACTCCAAATAAGCAAGGCAGAAGCAATACGCCAAGCAATTCGTTATTATGCAGAATGGGTCAGAGATTTGAAAATAATCACGCCTCGCATCATCCCTCTTGAAGAGGCAAAGAAGGAGATACTCAAATACCTCGAAACAAGAGAGGATGTTGTATATACTGACGAGATAGCAGAGGCATTAAACCTTGATTTTGACCTTACACACAAAGCCTTAATGGAGTTGTGGAAAGATGGAGAGGTTGTTAGGAAAAAAGATTAGGTGTGTTGGAAGGTGGGTTGGCAAGCCAGTATTGATTAGACAAACAGGCGGACATAGAGCAACATCTGTAATCGTGGAAGGGCGCCCTGCTGTGGCTACTGTGGTGATAGGGTGGAAAAAGGAGGATAAAAGTGAAGGCAGTTTATAAATTCAAAAACGGAAAAGAATGGGTTGAACACAAAGAATGCCATCCAAGAGCCCTACCTCTATCATCAAAATACATCTATCCTTACTGGTTCGATGCCATCAAAAATGTTTACAACTATGAGAAAGCCAGAAACATTCAGGAAATTCACAAACTCGTAGATGATTCGAGAATCAAAAAAGGTCTGGAACTTTACAGAAATGGTCATATCATTGAATATGCTGTTACCAAGGAGAACGGCGGAGACGCAAGAGTAACGATTCTCTCAGAGGATAAGGAAAGGCAGTATACGGTTGTAATCAAAAACTACCTTCCAGCTAAACTGCCGCAATTCCTCTACGAAAGAGAAAACTTCATAGCAAATCTCCATACAGATTGCACATGCCAAGACCACATCATAGGACATTACAAGGATAACTCAAGTCTATGGTGCAAGCATATTACTGCGGTTTTGTGGTTGCTGCAAGATAGATTCGATATGCCGAAGATTTTTGTGATGCCAGAGGAAAGGATAGTTGGTTACAAAAAGTCGGATGTTGTTGAACTTGCCACCCGCATAAAAGCAATGCCGTTGCTGAAATACTCATACTATATCAACATCCTATTGCTCAAAAAATACAAGGGCATGAAACCAGCGGTTGGAATAAGCATCCATAAGGAGTATAACCCACCGTATGGAGAAGGAGAGGCTGGGAAACCAATCTGGTTGACATATACAGAGCCAGATAAAGTGAAAGAGATTATAGATGCTCTTGAGAGGGGATATGAGGAAATGGTTGGAAAAAAAGAAAGTTGGTGGAGGAAATTATGGGGGGAGATAAGGAAATTCAGGAGCTAGAGATATACCACCCAGAGATTTATCTGAAAGCTAATAAGGTAATAGAGAGCTATAACGAGCTTTTGGAAGAAATTGTAGAGCATGCTGAAAAGGAAGGATGGACTCCATCCTATTGGCATACGATTACAGTTGCAATTACGGTAGATTTAGTAAGAACTATTCTAGATATGCAGGCAGACCTTGCACAAGAGGCTGAAAAGATGTGGAAAGAGATATTGGAGGGTGAAGAATGCTCAAATGGGACAATACAATAATTATTTTCTTAACAAAGGGTCAACTACCACCCATTGAAATGGGTGGCTTGCAGGTGGTCTCATGCAAGAAATCATCAACCCCTGCATAGGGCTGGTTGACGGCAGCCCATCCAGAGCGAGCCAGCTCGACTCTGGAAAGGTTTACGGAGGCAACATAGTCAGCATTGTGCTGAAATCCACAGTTGACACATCTGAATCTGTTTCCATTTCTGTTTCTCCTGTCAATTGTTCCACATCTTGGACATTTTCTGGAAGTGTTTGCAGGGTCTATATAGACAACAGGTATTCCTCTTTCCAGACACTTGTATTCAATCATCTGTTGAAGTCTATTGAAAGCCCAACTATGGAAGGTAGCATTGTAGCCTTTTCTGTGTTTTGTACTGTCTCTGATGCCATCCAGTTTTTCCATCACGACATAATCTCCTTCTTTGAGGGTATTTACAAAAGCCCTGCTTATCTGGTGCAATATCGTTGTTATCCATCTACGTTCCCTTCCAGAAAGCTGTTTAAGCTTCCTCTTTGCAGAGGAAGTGCCTCTTTTCTGGAGGGAACGTCTGAGTTCTCTAAAATGTTGCCTCCTGTATTCAATCGGTTTACCATTAACCTTAAAACCATTAGAGGCATAAATTATGTTGTTGATACCAATATCAACACCAACAGGTTTATTTCCTTTTGGTTCAGGAGCATTTATAAGAACAGAGATGTGCAAATAGAGTTTCTTATCATCTCTCCTGAATACAAGCTTGGCATCTCTTACAGGGTTTTTGAGCAATTCCCTTTGGTAATCCCCAATATCAAGTTTAACCTTAACCCTGCCATAAATCGTGGATATGGAAGCCCTGAAATCACCATTTCTGAGCAATCTAAATACCCTTTTATCCAAATCCATAGAAAGTTTCTGAAACTTGTGCAGTTTCTTTCTGTCTGTTTTATACGATTTTGCGACTCTATCTCTTGCTCTTACAGTAAGATTTGCGGTAAGCTTAAACTTCTCCTTAACATCATAATACGTAAAGTGGTGAAGAGCAACTGGATTAAAGCATTTCTTTTCCCAAGCAATCTCAGAAATATAATTACAAGCATCTCTAAATGCTCTGAGTGTATCCATAAGCTTATTGTATTCCTCTTTAGAACATTTCAATTTACAAACCACAGTCTTTATAAGCACATCTATATTCATATATGCAGAAAGTGTTTAAAAAGTTTACTTTCCAATTCCTCCACCGTTTGAAAACGGTGGTCTCCTTGGGGGTGAAATTATGACAGATAGTAATACCTTCATAGGAGAATGGGAGCAAATAACAGGATATCCAGAGCAATACGAACTACCAGTAATATATAGGGGTAGAAAATTCAAGTTATTAATCCATCGAAGACTAAGTAAAACCTATAGTCTTCTTCTTATAGAAAAATATATCCTCGACGAACTTTTTGAAAACAATGGTTTGAAGATTGAAGATTTGGAAGAAGCAAAAAAGAAAGCAATTGAAATTGGAATTCCCAGAATAAAGTATATCGTGGATTATCCTTACGACTGGAAATGTGAAAAACTGAAAAAGTCAATAAAAAACTATTTGGACAGTTTATCAAAAGATAGCAAATCAATACTAAGAGACCTCAGAGATTTAAGAGAAATTTTAGTTGACTATATTGAAACTTTCCAGAAAACAGAACAATACAAACGCCTTCTTGCGGAGACAAGAAAACAAGCTGAAGAAGAATTAAAAGAAATTGATAGAAAACTGAATGAGATGATGATAAATGATTGAGATAATAATCCCTTCAGGAAGATATACAAGAGAAGAACTATTCGATAAACTTTCAAGATACTTCAAAACAGATGAAGACCTTGAAATGTTCATAACTGCCATGCAGGAAACAAATCAAATTGTAGAGGTAGAACCGAATGTTTTTGAAACTACTGCAAAGAGAGAGGTGAAAAGACGAGTACCGCTATACTTAACGATACCACCAGAGGATGAAGTGATGGGCGATAGAATAAACCAGATTTATGTTTTCAGATGGACTTATTATACCTACAAGGGAGAAAAACTACCGAGAATAGCAATCAGAGCTGGAGCAAATTGGGTCAAAAGGCGTGGTACACCACTACGTGCTACGCTGATAAAGATATACAAGGATGGAAGATGGATAAGGATACCAGAAAGACCAGTGATGTTGCCGGGTACACCAAGATACCCAAAAACAATCGAAGCATACAGAGCGGAAATACCAAGAGAGATTGTTAGAAAATACGGCATAACCAGAGATACGCCTTTGCGAGTAAAATTAGAAACACTGGTTACAAATTATTTAACAACACTGAGATTGTGGGGATATGCGATAACCTGTATGATTTTCTTTGGTGAAACCAAAAACAAGGTAAACCCAAGAACATTGGAGCTGATTGGCAGGGACTTTGTCTATGAAACAAGAAGAAACATAAGAGAAATGCTCGAAACTAAATCAAACAAGGTGCTTTCATTGATGCAAGAAGTATTGGAAAAATTGGATTTGGAGTATTATGCTTTACTTCTAAAGTGTATAGATGATGAAACCGCATCCATACAGAAACCTTTGGAAGGCGTTGACCCAGACCCGCTTGTTGATAGAGAAGAGAGGATAGCGAAGATAGAATTTATAGACCCCAACAGGTTATTCAGTTCAATAATAGCGATGTACCAATCAAAATATCCTTTAGATGACATACCAGATAGCATAGATGTCTTTGAAGAGGTTGAAAATACCTTGATAACAACACTTCAGGAGGCAAGAAAAGAGTCCAAGATGATTAAATATGTTCAGACGAAATTGAGTAATGTGGGGGGATTTTGATGGGAGGTGAAACGGAATTTCAAGAGGTAATTAAAAAGATGCTGAAACGATTGGAAACGGAGCTAAGGTTTTATGGAGCATTCGGGAAAAAACTGGAAGTAGAAATTCAGTTTCCCGACCCAGAGAAGAAAAAAGAAGGATGGATTCACGTTAAAGATGGTGGAGGCTATGTGGTGGTGTAGATTATGATGGATTTGAAAAAAGAATTGCTGAAAATAAAGGAGAAGATAGATAATGGCAAGCAGGTAACCCCTGAAGAAATAAGATTCTTTTGCAATATGCATGAGGCTGTAGTTACCATAGGAGAGAAAGATGGTGAAATAAAGAAAATAACATCTTTCTGTCCTCAGAATGGATTGCTGAACATATGTATTTTTAAATTCAACAAAGGCAAAGGGAAAAAAGTATGTAGCACCAGTATATCACCTTCTCTGACTTTTGAAAAACAGTTACTGGCGGTTATGCAACGTGCTAGGGAGTTGAATGAAGAAAAAGAAGGAAATACTGAAGGATTATATGTCTGAATTGTTAAAAGTTTGAGGTGACTTTTGAGTGAATCTGGAACAATACAAAAAATGGCTTGAAGAACATGCAAACAAAGAGGAGCGGGCAGGCATACGAAGTGGCAAAATTGATAGTAGATTACCACACCTTCAGATTTGACTACGAAGGCATAAAAATATTTCCAAGAAAAAAATTTAAAGGTATAGAGTTTGATTTGCTTATATACATATACAAAAAATCCAGCAAACCAGAAGATAGAACTGGAAGAGACATCTTGATAGGCGTGGAATTCAAAGAAAGTGATTTAAACAAAGTAATCAAGCAAGCAATCGTAAGAAGAGAATTTGTAGATTACGTGTATATAGCTACAAATTGTCGTGCATGGGACGTTGAACAAATCTTTCTTTTGGCTCTCTATGGCATAGGATGGATATTCTGGGATGGGGAATTTGTCAAACTCATTCTTGAGCCTAAAAGATATGCCAACAAAGTAAATGCTCTAATAGATTACTTACTTAACAATAAGTTGAAAGCGATAATAAGGCAAACAGTTATAGAGAGAATAAAAGAGGAGATAGAAAAAGAAACCCAGAGGAGGTTAGATGAGTGGAGTTGCCAAAAATAGGGTATAGATTAACAAAAAGTATATATGTCATACTATATTACATTGTAGTATGACAGAGGTGAGGAAGACAGTCCGGTTGCCTGAGAAGTTGTGGAGCTTGATAACAAAGTATATGGAGACAACACCATCTGTTTGTACCGAGAGCGAAGCAATACGAACACTCATTCAGAAAGGACTGGAAAAAGAAGGGCTGTTGCGGAGGGATGATTAGATGGACAAGCAGAAATGGGAGAAAATAGACGCTTTGGAGTTGCTTGAGAGGGCGCAAAAGCTCTACAGAGAGATAATGGATGTTTGCACATCATCGGATTTACCGCCGATTCTTGTGGTTGGCGTTTTGGATACTGTAAAGACACGAGTACATTTCATGGTACACGATGCGGCGGCATCAACTTTTACAGACGGTGATAGAAATGAGATATATGTCTGATGGGCAAGGAAAAATTATAGATGCAAAAGAGAACCATATTGTCGTTACAATACAGGGTAAATACGACGTGGAAGTAAAGGTGATACCAAAGGCAAAGAAGAAAGAAATTAAAAAACCAACTACTACTCCCTGGGAAGCGGTATGAACAGAATAGGTATAGACCTTGACTACGCCAACCCTCCTTCCGTGATAGAGTTAAAAAGAAAAATCCTGAAAGAACAGAAACAAAATGGATTAACCCAAGTTCTGGTCTTTCAAACAAGACATGGTTATCATCTCGAACTCATTTATGATAGAGACATTTCAGCAGAAGAAAACTTTCAGATAAGAGAGCAGTATGGAGACTGCAAAAAAAGAATGGAATACAGCAAGAAGAGATACGAGTTGATAGGTGGCGGTTATGATATTCTATTCCAGATGAAGGAAGGCGTATGGCGACGGAGGGTTTGGGATGAAATTGAAAGCCAAAATCAAAAATAAATATTTAAAGGAAATTCTTGAAGGTAAGAAGAAGGAAGAATACAGGCAAATTGAGAGCATAATCCTTGTGGATGAGCAGGGTAATGAATATGAGTTTGAAGTGAAAGGAATCTCTCTTGTTGCAGGTCTTGATTGGTTGAGAAAGAAGTATCCCGACGTTGATTGGAAAGACAAGTATAGATACAGCACAATCAAAATTGAGCTGGGAGAATTGATAAATAAAGATGTTGACGAACCATCCACGGCTGAGACAGTGGAGATACTCCATAAGATGTATGTGGAGCAAAATAAGTATTGGGGTGGGAAAACACTGAAGCAGTTGGTAGACGAAGCAAATGACCCAAGAAGGTGGAGAGGGGATTAAATGGTTACAACAACGAGAGAAATAATCAAGGTAGAGCCAAGGATAAAGAGGTATTGCCCTAACTGTCAGAAAGAATGGTGGGTCACTAAAAATCAGAAAATCTGTCCGCTTTGTGATGAATGGCTGAAGGAAATTGGAGGCAAAAGATGAGATGGGATGTGTACTACTCAAACCCAAAAACTATAGAAAAGATTGCCAAATTTTGCAAATACAGAGAAGTCGTAGCAATAAAAAGATTGAGAGATAGAAACGTCACCTTGAGACCACTCAAAATCTTCAAACCAGAACACCTCGAATACTGGATAAATAGAGCATTAACAGGCGTCAAGTTCGATTTATACATATCAAATGCAAGCGTAAAATTACCAAAACTCCCATGCGGATTAAAAAATCTCAGAGAAGCACGAAAAATCATAAACCAGAAGTGGATGGATTGGATTGAAGGTAAAGACCCGGATTTCGTAACAGGATTTGATATATTTGCAGATATTGACATTGATGATTTTTCACAGAGGGGGCAGGCGAAGGAGTACGCCCTGAGGCTTGCGGATGGCTTGAAAGAAAAAGGTTATAATCCGCAGGTATGGGATACGAGTAGAGGATTTCATGTAATTGTAATGGGTAGATTTCAACCAGATTTCTGTGTGAAGGTTGTGAGAGAGGTTTGCGAGGAATATAAGATTCCCATGAGTTTGAATACTACAGAGAAACCCTATGTTGATATTGCAGTTACTGGAGATATTAGAAGGATAAGGAGATGTCCATATTCGTTACACTCCAAAACTGATAAGCCTATGGTGAAGCTATGGTAAGATATAACACATTTTATGATACATATACAGACATGGAGAAAACACTCAAAGGAAAAATTACTTGGTTGACTGAAAAAGATTTTAGCTTTCTAAAGTCTCTATATGATTACAAAGTCAAATCGGAGCATAAGGACGGAGCGATACAGGAGTTGTTCATAAAATTTCTCAAACACTTTAAAATCAAATCTTTTCGTGCATATCGTAAAATACAGATTGAACCGAAAATTTTCAGAAAAAATTTAAGAGTATTGTTTTACATTATGCCTTTGACAAGAAGAGAATACCTGAAAGCTATAAAGAAATTGGTCGAGAATGGAAAAATTAAGAGAGTAAAACTGAATAACGGAGGACGGGAAAGATATCATTATCAGCTAAAGTAAGGAAAGGCAGAGACAGGGAAGAAGCATTGCTACGACTAACAGAAGTGCTGTATGGCATCCTCTCCACCCTAAAGACATCGGGATATTGCATACTGGGAGAGAGCTGGATGGAGAGGAGGTCTGTAAAAAATTATTTAAAATTTGTGGAGTATCTCAAAACATGGTCTTAATAACCGCACCTGAAAAACTGAAAGATTGTTTTCCAAAGGTTTACATATCTCAAGATTATCCAGAAGAATGGTTACAAGCCCTACTTAACAGTTACAGAGAGGAGATGCAAACGTTGGTAGAATCATTTTTGAGGGATAAACTATGTCCGGAATGCAAGAAAAGGATTGGTTTAATCTAATTATTCTGCTGTTTTTGTTAGTGTTTTTACTGTTATGGTGGTTTTTCGCCCTCCAGAACCGATAAGCCCATGTGAAGCGAAAGATTTACTAACCCTTTTTGCTTTCAGTATACAAAGAAGGGAAGGTGGGAAAACGGGAAGAAAAATATTGGCATTAGGTGCTGTGGTGTTGTTTGTAACCACCATGGCACTTGCAGGAGTAGTGAACTACCTGAGCAACACCGTACAGACAGAAGTAACCGTGGACAGCCCCATATATCTTGATGGTACACACTTCCAGTTCGACATACAGTATGGCGGTGAATATGACTATGCGCTGATAAGAGGCGAGAACAAAGCATCAGTACCCATAGAAGGAGTACTGAAGATAGAAGTCGAAAAGAACGTAGATGACGAATGGATTCCAGTGACTGATGGTGGATTCACAATAGCAGTCACAGACGACATACAATATTGTTTTGAGACAGCAAGTGTTGGTACAACTTGGGAAGAATGGATGCAGACACATTGGGACTGGCTCGACTGGTATACAAACGATGACGACCTTGTAAAATATCCGATGACAGAGGAAATTCAGGCAATGTATACTCCAATGTACGATGATGTACCAGTTGGAACATCATGCTATACACTTGCGCCATGGTACGCCAACACAGAAATGTTCGACCCAGACTTGACCGACATCGATAACAACCCAGACATAGTACCAAAACTATTCAAATACGAAAACACATATTACTCGCCGAAGACACTCATAGAACCCGGCAAATTCTTCTTACTCGTCAAATTCTGCACCGAACCGAATATAGAGCCAGGAACATACAGAATCAGTGTGACAGTAGTTCCGGATATGACTGCACCAGTGGTGGAGCAGTCATAATCACCCTTTCTCTTTTTTATTTTTGCCACCCATAAAGTTAAAAAATCATAAATCATATTGAAATTGCATGCTGGGTCAGATATCCTCCTCACCACCACCAGTACATCTTCTGGTGGAAGACCCAGCGTGTGGGAGGGGGTGTTGGTTTTTCTATTCACCTCCAAATTTCTTTCACCTCCCCAACCCCCTCTCCAAAGGAGGGATATCATGAAGAATCAACTTAAAAAATTGCTATATAACAAAGCTCCCGTCGACAAACCAGAAACAATAGCAGAGTGGCGTCTTTCCCCTTGGAAGGTTTTTTTCCTTTTGATATCAATAATAGTTTTTCTGATAGTTTTCTATGCTTATGTTTTCACCTCAGACCCAAAAGAATTCCTTGGAAATGTGATGTTTTATTCAATCATCATAATCTGTGTCATCGCTGTATTGTGGGCAATAGGCTCAACAGCAATCAAAGGTCGTAAGCTAATTGCTGGTTTCTTTCTCGCCTTTATTCTGATTTTGACATTTTACTGGGTCTTCGGTGCAATTTTATCGTATTTCGGTATCATAGAATTCCACATGGGTGGATATGCAGTATGGATTCTCATAACAATACTCGCAGGTCTGGGTGCTAAACGAATAGATGGAAATCTCGATAGGCATGATGTGGGCTTCGCCATGCTTGTGTTTATAATCTTACTTGGTGCAAACATACCATTGAACCAGTATGGCGGATTTTTGGCGAATGTTGACCACTTTATTGAAATGGTGAAAGAATGGATTCCGGCAACTTTGACCAAAACTCTAATTAATACGAAATTAATTTAAATATGATGGTAGAATGTTTTCCAAAGATTTACATCCAGCAAGATTATCCAAAAGAATGGATGCAAACCATCATAGACGCCCATACCGATGATATTAAAAGATTGGTAGTGTGGTTTCTACGGGAAAACCTGTGTGAAAAATGCAAAAAGAAGATTGGATTGCAATAATGTTATTGTTACTTCTGTTTGCCTGCATTGGTTGGTGGTTCATCATGTGGTGGTAACATGTCAAAAAAACGGTATAAATTCACTCTCGTTTCACAAAGAGATTATAAAGAAATCATCAAAAAAAAGATAAAGCAATTTGTGGAAGAAAGATGGTTACAGGGTAAAAAGACAACCCTTCAAGACATTCAGAATGCCTTCCAGAAACCTTACAATCTATCTGAAGGAACTGTAAGAAACTACCTAAACGAACTTGTAAATGACAGAAAACTGTCGACATACTACAAGGGCGGAAGACGTTTCTATGCACCACCAAAAATACCACTATCAATAAAATTCGGAATAGCTATGGCTTTATTGATAATGGTGTGCGGTGTTCTTGTGGATACCTTCGTTCCATCTGATTATATCTTGAAATATGTTTATCTTTATAATCCAGATTTAAACAATCAGGTGATACCGCAAAACCCCTCAATGCTACCGATTGTTATGTATCTTTTGATTCTAACAGCAATCTTTACAGTTTTTGCATACTGGATAGAAAAAAAGAAGTGATTTGCGAATCGCAAATTTGATTCGCAAACCCCAATTTTCTATCTTATTTTTCGGTTGCGAACCTAATTTAAGCAAAAAATTTATATATACAAGTATTACGGGTTTGCAGAGAGGGGTGCGGTGCATCCCTCTGAAGCAAGCGAGGTGAAAAGGAATGGAAGCAAAAGGTGTGTTGTTACTAACCCTTGTGGTGGGGCTAGTGATTGGCTTCGCCGGTGGCTACTACTACATGCAGTCTGAAGTGGAAGAGGC
>Ga0209834_10001283_pt1 | contig 14366 bp, 14 predicted proteins | sample Mar14236cmmetaG_FD_184134 | JGI IMG/M metagenome (GOLD analysis project Ga0209834, IMG submission 184134) | Marine hydrothermal vent microbial communities from Guaymas Basin, Gulf of California to study Microbial Dark Matter (Phase II) - Marker... ...
GCTTCTCTTTCATTTGGAAAAATTATCTCGGTCCTTGAGATTATTTCTTTCATAAGGTCTTTCTTTGTTTTATAGTCTTCCATATAAGTTGGATTGAAGTCGAGGCTAATTCTCTTTCCTTTTAGGCGGTTTATTACTTTGAGTTGCTCTTCGGGAGGTATTGGGGAAATGTGAAAGATCTTTGCATTTAAGTATTCTTCGGGGATTTCTGTTTCTCCCATTTTTTGGGCCACTCCCATGTCCACTGGAGCATCGACACTCCCATCTTCGTGATAGATCATGTAGATGTGTATGGTATTTCCCTCAAGAATATGAACTCCTTTTATATCCAATATCTCGGAAAGCCTATTTAGCCACTCTTTTGGGAAATCCTTGCCAACTTTTGTTACTAATCCAACTTTGGCGCCACTTAAAGCAGCAGAAGTTGCCACGGCAGTCGCCGCTCCTCCGGGAAGAATGATCTCTCTTTTATCCGGGAATATTACGTGATCAATGGCCACATGTCCGAGTACTACCAAATCCATGGTTGCCCTCTCTGAGCTATTGGTGAGGGATTTATTAAAGTTACCCAACAGTTTTCCTTACATTAAAGAGCAAGTATTCTAAGTTGTAACATAAAGAAAAATAAAATGTTCGTGGAGGAGGGCAATACTTGAAAGACATTTAAAAACCTTTCAATGAGCTTATCTTATCAACATCTAGTATCAATAACAATCTTCCCTCTTTTTTTGCTATCCCCTTGATATGATGTGTAGAGGCACCTAGGATTCCTGATGGTTTTTCTATTTCCTTCTCATCTATTGTAATAACATCTGAAACATCATCTACAATAAACCCTACGATCTCATTTTCCAATTCAACTAGAATTATCTTGTTATCTAAGGAATTTTCTTCATAGTATCCGAGATTCTTTTTTAAATTTACTATGGGGATTACTTGGCCTCTTAGGTTTACTATTCCCTCTACATCATCTGGAGCTTGTGGTACTTTGGTTATGGGCATCATTTCTTTGACTTCTCTCACTTTTGAAATGTCAATGCAGTATTCTTCGTTTCCTATGCTGAATGCTACAAATTGTAATTCCACACTCTTCACTCTCCAAAAAGTTATAAAAAAATGCTAGGCATTATCTAGCAAGTTTTTGTAGGTTTATGATTTCTTTCTTTAGATTATCAGCAACTCTTGAGATTTCTTCCAGTGCGGCATTTTGTTCCTGGGCTGATGAACTGACCTCTTCAGCTGCAGCAGTGTTCTCCTCAGCACTAGCTGCTAGGGCATCTACAGCCTGAATTACTTTATCAACTTCTCTATCCTCTTCTGCTACTTTGTTCTTTAGTTCCTCTATTTGTGGTATCATTGATTCAACCATCTCTGATATATTTGCCATAGATGCTATGAGTTCCTCTAAGATTGCGCTCGCTTCTTCAACAACACTAGCACCCTCTTCTGTTGCGTTAAACGCATCATCCACTTTTTCACTCATGGTTTCTATGATCTTCTTTATGTTATTAGCAGCATCCTTGCTTTCCTCTGCAAGTTTTCTAATCTCTTGAGCAACTACAGCAAATCCTCTACCGGCTTCTCCAGCTCTTGCTGCTTCAATAGCTGCATTTAGCGCTAAAAGATTAGTTTGCCCTGCAATACCGCTTATAACGTTGATTATTTCTTCTATTTGTTTCCCCATGTCTTTTACTATTTTTACAGTATCGATTATCCTACCCATTACGTCTTGGATTTTTGTTATCTCTTGTGTTGCAACTCTTCCTTTTTCGGCACCGTCTTTTGTTGTTGTAGCTGTCTCAGTTAAGGCAAGTTTTATCTCATCAGTGGTTGTCATCACAAGGTTACTGGCGTCTTTCACAATATCCATTGCATTTTTTATTTCATTTATTGCTTCTTGTTGTCTTTGAGCCTCAATACTAACTTGGGAGATAGCCTCACTCACTTGATTTACAGCCTCACTAATGTCTTGGAGATTTTGTGTAAGGCCATCTATTCTTGCCCTTATTTCATTAGCGCTATTAGTTATGGCGGTAAGGGTTTCTTCTCCAGATGTTTTTGCAGTTTCTAGCTTTGCTATGGCGGTTTGTATTTGGCCTTTGACCCTGGGAGGTAGCTCTTCCCCTACAATAGAATTTAGTGCATTTAAAGCTTCCTCGATAGGATAAATAAAATTGGCGTTCATACAAATCACCTCTCCACATATCCGCGAAGATACAATAGTGATTAGGAAAACAAATTATAAATGGATTTTTTGTTTTTGATTATGTATGTGCATATGTAAGAGCATAGTATAAGATACAAAGTATTATGACTTTTTTCTACAAACCCGTCCTTCAGGATGATAAGGTCAGATATGCGAAACGCCGATTTAAATTATAATACTACAAAACGATCTAAATTATAATACCACAACACTATAAAAATGAATTGGTAGCGGGGAGCCGATTTGAACGGCCGACCTCCGGGTTATGAGCCCGGCGGGCACTCCTAGCTGCCCCACCCCGCTGCTTGACCTATTACATACTAATAAGAACTCGTTTTATAAACTTTGCGGTAGTTTTATAACATTTTTAGTGGGTGAATTGCATGTTTAACACTGTTAGTCCTTATTATTCCGAGGATATTTTATTTGCTATCTTTTTGGTTTGGGATTTGTGTAATATGACATGTTTTAAAGTCTTGAATGGAAGCAAGAATGGGGTATGTTAATACTTTAATATATCCAAAAAATATTTAAGTTTCCATACCACCATTTTAGGGGGGAGTATGTTTAGGAAGAAAAAGAATAATAAAGGCTTATCATGGGATTACATTAAGAAAAAGCATTCTGGGATAGTTGATGAACTAAAAAGCCTTAGCGGATGGAATAATATCAAAGCATCAATTGTGGAGGCGGAAAGTGTAGGAGATTATTCGCTCGTTTCTATCTACGCAGTTGCTGAAGTGTACAGGGAAACCAGAAGTCAAATTAAGTATTTGTCCGAAAAAGTGGAGATGGTAAACGCAAGAGTTGAGGCGTTTGAGTCAGATAATGACGAGAAACTTAAGCATATTGAAAAAGATTTGAAGGAAATAAAAGAGAGTTTAGAAGATCTTGAGCGGCGGACACTCTTTTTAAACAGCGTAGAAAAAATGATTCCTAGGATAGCGGAACTAGAGGAGATATTGGAATCCTATCCAATGGAAGTCCTTAACAAGTTGGAAAAAACGTACGAAGAGAAAATCGGAGATGAAATTAATCGTATAGTCCAAGAGAAGATGAAAATGCTTGAGAAAGACCTAAAAAAGGGAATCTTTGGAGTTAGTGTGGATTTAGCAAAAACTTTCAAAGAAATTCAGGGTAGATACGAGAAACTTGTATTAGAAAATTACACACTAAAGGAGGAACTCAAGGAGAGAGAAGCCAAAATCGCTGAGTTAACTCAAGAAGTTATGTCACTTCAAAAGCAATTAGAAGTTGTTAATGAGCTGGACAGGAAACTTAAAAGGTATAAATCACTGACAGGAGAACTTAATAAAATAAAGGGCACTTTGGCTAAGATAACTGGAATAGAGGATGTGAACCTTGCCCTGGAAGAGCTTAAGGAATATGTACCAAAGGGAAAGATCAAGACTCTAATTGATGAGACTAAAAAGTTGTTGGCCCAAATAGAAGAGTTAAAACGAGAAAATGAACGCTTAAAGGAAGACAATAAGCGCTTAGAAAGGACTATTCAAGCATTTGTAGAAAAGGATGAAACAAGTTTCAAGTTGGAGTTGTGAGTGTTTCAGTCTTTCTCCTGCTCCTTTATTGCCAACCTGGATATTCCATCTTGGACAATTTTTTGCACTAGAGGGCTGGGGTCTTCAAGCTCTTCCAGCTTTGAGAGCACAATCCTCCTGAATTTGGAGTTTTTCTCAGCTAAAGAGATTAGGGTTTCTATAGCACTTGCTCTTACTACTTCATCTTTTTCGTACAACATTGTAAGGAGTTTTGGGAGGTATGGATTTACATATACAAAATTATGTTCCCCTAGTGCTGCTACAAAGTTAAGTGCTACCAGCTTATCATTGGAATCAGTGGAAAGCAACATTTCCTTAATATCTCTCATAATTGTAGTAAGTAAGGAGGGATTGTTCCTGGCTATTTCTTCGATTACATATACCATATTTATTTTGATTTTCCAATTTCCAACATTGTAGTTGGCGAAGAGGAGAGGGATTACTCTTCTGATTAATTTGGGATTTTGTTTGGCTATTTTTCCAAAAGTTTTGGCAACTTCTTGAGTCAGAAGCGTTGCTTCGCTTTTTCTTATTATTCCCATCAACTTAGTAACGAGGGGATGATGGAGGTCCTCCCTGTTTTCAATGAATTTGCTTATAACAACAAGAGCATTTTTTGCTACTATCCACAAATCATCATCTAAACTCTCAATAAGTTTGTTAAAATATTTCCCATCTTTTTCAGCTAGGAGAAAAACCTTATCTAAGTCTTCTCCAGTAGCCAGAAGTTCTCTGATATTTACCTCCTCATCCGTCATTTCACCACCACATTTGATTTTCGTGAAACTTATATATAACTCTAACTTCATGAGAATTAAAAAGGAGGGGTGGGAATGAGAAGCATGGTGGTTGTTATTATTTCCGGATTGATCCTCTCTGGCTTTATCTTTGAAATTGCAGATGCACAAGGAGGTTCTCCTATCCTATGGAAAGGTAAAGTCTGTGAGAATATAGAGTTCCAAAAAACTACTGAAAGCGTTTATATGTCAGGTGAAAAGATATACGCTGGTTGTGGGTATGTGGACAGCGTGAAGGGGGTGTTGTGGTATAAAGGAAATATCTCAGCATTTTCGAGGAATGGAACAAAACTTTGGACACAGGAAGTTGGATTTGTAAGAAAAATTGCAGATTTTAATGGTAAACTTGTAATTGGGGTTGATATAAGTAGAGGTTTGAGCAATTGGTTTGGCACTCTTGGTAAGATTTGGTTACTCTCGGAAAACGGTTCTATTTTAGTTGGCAATATAACTTTTGGTAGCTTTTTTGATTTTGACTCTGATGGGGAGTTTCTTTATATTGGAGATGGTTGGTGGGTAGGAGAGGGAAAGAGTAATGAAACATGGGGAAGAGTCTATAAGTGGAAAATGGATAGTGATAACTTCGTTGAGGAGTGGTTTGTAGAGTTAAACGGTACTATTGGACGAATTAGAGTGGGGGACATTATATATGCTGGTGCAGGGGCCCCTTCAGGTTATGTGATGAAGCATTATTTTGGGTATGTTTATGGGTTATCTAAGGATGGAAAACTTCTATGGAGACTAAATACAACTTGGTGGGTCAGAGATTTAGAATTGTGGAATGGTGATGCTCTTGTAGGGACAGGATTTGAAAACGTTGCTGGAAAACTCTATCTTATTGATAGTGCAGGCAAGATAAAATGGATGAAGGACCTCTTTTACATTGAGGACATTGAGGTTTCTAACAATGTAGCATATGTGGGCGGGATAAAAGGCCAAGAAGGAAGGTTGGCTGCCATTGACCTAACCACCGGAAATATAATGTGGGAAGCATCTTTTCCTTACCGGGTTAAAGTTATCAAGGAATATAATGGAAACCTGCTTGTAGGTATTGGAAAATTCTCTCAAAAACAAGAAGAAAACCGAACAGTGATCTACACTGAGGGTAAGTTATATGTAATTTCAGCTGAAAATGGCAAAATATTGGCGGATTTTGATACTGGATACGTTAGGAGCATCACTGCAGGACAAGGGATCGCCGTAATTGGAACAGGTAGTGGAGAAGTCTATGTATTTAATCTGCAGAAAGTTATTCCCCAAAAAAGCTCAATTTGTGGGGTGGGGACGTTCCTACTACTTATGTTCACCATTCTATTATTTAGAAATAGAGATTAAAGCATTCCCATGCCATATTTTACTAGTTTGTTTACTATTTTTTTCCCATTTTTTGTTAGGTCAACTACTTTTCTTATTCTAACTATCTTAAGAATTCCTTTGTCTATCAATCTGTCGTATATATCCTCAAGCTCTCTTTCACTTATTCCTAAAAATTCGTGAGCTTCTAAAGGATCAACACCAGAATAAAGTGCCATTAAAAGTTGCTTTTCCATCTCATCCAGCTCATCTAATTCTTTCAGTTCTCTTTCAAGTTCTTCTTGGAATTCCATTTTTATATTTGGAAACTCTTCGGCTGCCTTTAAGAGTAGTTCTAGAATGTTCCCTCCTCCATATTTAAGAAGATACCTTAAGATGTATAGTTTAACTTTTTTTTCTGGGATGTATAGATACGAGACAACACTTTCTCCATCGTAGAAATGCTTAATTTTCCAGGCGCTAACGGGTTTACCATTCATCTCTACTTCTTCGATTTCCAGATCTTCCATATCTGAAAAAATTGGTATTGGTGGAGTTTCTTGGGTTGTAATCACAATGTTGATCTCCCTCTTTCCAGTTTTTGGAGACTTGTAAGAGAGAATTTTTAAATTTCCATCGAGCCATTTAGTTTCCATGTTAAGGGCCCCACCTCTAATCCTTGCCAGTTCTATTTTCACGGGAGCACCATCTATCAGGACCTCAAACAACTTATGAATAAAGTCCCTAAATCGTGCTTCATCATATATTAGGAGATTTTTGCCTATTGTTAATATTACTGTGACCTCACCCCTAGTCTCTAGATAGAACTTAAGTCCAAAATGCTCTTGTTCGGGATCGAGCTTTATTCCACCAGGTATCTTAATACCAACATCTGTGAGAGCGGAAAATGAAAAAGTGTCCTCTCCCACGACCTCTCCCATCGTGATATATTTTATTACTAGCCTTTCATACTCAATAACTGCAATTGCATCTCTCCAGTTTATCTTGCTCCTACCTTTCCATGAAGAGTGTATTGCAACTTTTACTCTAGTGGTCCCTATTGCCATGCTTTTTCCCTCATATCATTCTTAATTCCTCAAGTTGTCTTTCAACTCCCTCCAATTTTTTTTGGAGTCTTTCTACTTCCTTACTAAGTTTGATCTCCAAAGGCGTGATGGCAGGGTTTTCGTTTCTGCTTTCTATAAGTCTATCTAAGACCTCAATAGCACCGTTAATAGTACTAGTTATCTTTATTAAAGCTTCCTCTGGTGGAAGTTCCAGTGATTTTTTGTCTTTAGTTTTGATTGTGATGGGAAGTTTAGTCGTGGCGATGTATTTTATTAGCAACTCGAGATGCTCTTTGTCTTTAGAAGATGGAAATCGAGTAAGCCACAGCCGTTTAAAGTCCTCTAATTCATTTAGAATCTTAATTAGAAACATGTTATATTCCTCAGCAGTTACATACCCCAATGCATACCCCTTTGCAACATCATGCAATGTAATCAATCTCTCTTTCTTTTGCTTGGCCTCCACCATAATGTTGCTTACCTTGGAATCTATGGCCTCTCTAAGCTTTTTTAATAGTTCTTTTTCGTTTATTTCTTCTTTTTTAGTTTTATTGCTTTGGGGTGTTGGTGCTGAACTTGGCATTTCATCGTGCTTGGGTGGTACTTTCATCATCTCGTAAAGCTGTTCATATTGGGTACTTATTATTTTGGAGACTAGTACTGCGGCAGTAACTATCCCTACTATCATTCCCACTAATATTACACCCAGTGTTCCAATATCCATTTTAATCCCTCCAAAATGGATAGTAAAAAGTGGATCTTAATTTAAAAACTCTAGATTTAGGATTCTTAACAGCATTTATCAGGCCTTTTTCTGCTCGATTGAGTTTCCTTATTGCTGTTTTTTGTTCCTTCACTGTTGAGTTAACTTCTTCAGCACTTGTAGCTAAATTCTCGGGAGCCTTTAAGGCCCTATTTAGATCTTCTTGGGTTCTAGGCACTTGTTCTTTGGTTTGTGTCAATTTGAGTTCAGTGTCGTGTATAAGCTCTGCTATTGATTTGAACTCTTCTAGAAGGGCAACTTTATACATTGGATAACTCTTAATGTACTTGTTGTTGGTTTGGATTATTATGGTAGAAACAATCCTTTCTAAGCCCTTGATCTCATCAAAAGGTCCTTCAAAACTTTTTGCTATTTCATAAGCAGTTTTACCAGTTAGTTTTCCTTCTTGCTCGATTGTTGGCTTTTTGAGTTCTTTTATGATATTTTTCCCCATTTGGTTCTGTGTGTATAACGTCATTCCTCTGAATATTGTTACCAGTATCATTATTCCAACAATGTTTACCAACACAAGCTCTTTCTTAAACTGCATTTTTCCACCTTATATTATTTTTTCAAGGACTTTTCCATTCGAGACTTTCCTTAGTTTTACTTTTCCGGTTCTGAGATTGAGGGAGATAGTCCTACCACCTTTGCTCCCAGTATCCTCTGCTATAATCCGGATTCCAAGTCTTTTTAGCTCTTTTTTAGCAGTTTCAACGTTTCTATTCCCTATTCTTAAATTTTCGCCTGTAACGTTTTCAAAGATGTGGGCACCTCCAAACAGTTTTGCCTCTAATCTTCTTTTGAGACCCCCCAGTTTAATCAAATCTTTAAGAAGCAGTTCCAATCCTTTATCTACATATTTTGCCGGATTTCCTTTGTTTCCGTAGTACTTTGCCTCTGGCAGCAGTGCGTGTAGCATACCGCCTGCTTTGGTAACTGGGTCGTAGAGAGTTATTCCTACACATGACCCTAATCCATAAGTAGTTATCATACCCTCTCCTTTTCCTACTGCGTAATCACCTATTCCTACCTTTATCTCCTGCAAGATCATCCCTCTTTGATTTCTTTTTCTAAACGTGTTATTATTTTTCTAAGAGAATCTTGTGTAGGCACCAAGTAGAAGTAACTTTCTATACCTCCGTCAGCTTTTTTAAATTTGTTTATGAACATAACAACATCCTCTATTTCCCTTAATTCTCCAGAAGATAGCTCTTTTTCGATATCATAGAGATATGAGGCTTGGAGTGGGGGGGTTAATGAAACTGATTCTCCGATCAAAATGGACAGGATATCCGTGTATACTGATATTAAAATGTTTCCGATCTCCATAATAGCGGATTTGCCCATTTCATCAAGTTCATCGATTTGGGCAGGATCAATCCCCATTAAGGTTGCTGCTAGTAATATCGCACTCTCTTTAGGGAACTGGAGAATTGCAAGGCCAGTTAATCCTTCGGTAATATTAAACATGACAACAAAACTCTGAGATATGCCATTTTCAGCGAGAAGCTTTAGAAACTCGATTCTTTTTATCATATGGACTTTTGGAACCTCCATCTCTATTGGTTCACCCAGCATCTGGGAAAGGGAGGTTATTCCATGGGAAATCGCTATGTTTGAGGCCTCTCTAAAGATATCTTTCTCCCATTCTGAAAACTTCATTATAACCCCTCCATTAACTTATTGACAATTTTTTTCATATCTTCTAAACGAGGTAATATGAAAAACTTCTCGTGAAATTCTATTTCATCTACAGAGATGCTAGTTCCAATTAGGATTACATAATCGCAGTACTGGACAATGTCTATTATTGCAAAATTAAGCACTGCTGGGAGAAAATCTATGGCTAGTTTGGGAGGGGTCTGGTCTATTATTATTCCCAAGAACTGTGATAGAGCTGTGGCAAACGATGAAATCAGTATATTTCCTACTTCCATTATTGCAGATTTTGCCATTTCGTCCATCTCTTTTGTATTTCCTAGGTCTTGTCCCATGATTATATCATAGAGTTTCATGGCGTCTTGAATATCTGTTACAAAAAATGCATGTCCATTGAAATCTTTTCCAAGTCCTACATATACAACAACTTTTATGTCCTCTCCAAGCTCCATTGGGAGGTGTTTTATACTGTGTATCTTAAGATCTGGGACTTTTACGTCTACAGGTTTACTAATCATCTGACTAAGGGCATCTGCTGCATGGGATGCACCTATATTGAAGGTTTCTAGTAAAGCACTCTTCTCAAGTTCCCCTAAATTTTTAAGGTATTCTTCATAATCCACCGGATATCCCTCCAAAGAGGTTATTTATGTCGATTATCAATACTACTCTACCATCTCCGAGAATAGTTGCTCCGGCAAATTCTCTTATATTTGATAGCATTTTTCCAAGGGATTTAATAACAATATCTTTCTTGTTGAGAAGTTCATCAACGCCTATAGCGACTTTTTGGGCCCCTACATCTACAACTATTGCGGGGAATTTGTTTTTCTCCATGTATTCGACTCCAAAGAGCTCATGAAGCATGACTACGGGAATAATTTCCTCTCTGAGTACAATTACTTTCTTTCTTCCTATTGTTTTTAATTGGTTGGCTTTTATTTCAATGGTTTCTAGAATGTTGTTTATTGGGATCGCGTAGGTTTCATCCCGTATTTTTACAAGTAGAGCTTGTATTATGGCCATGCTTATGGGCAGTTTTAAAATAAATGTTGAACCCTTCCCAATTTCACTCTTTACACTTATACTTCCATTAAGGGTTTTTATTACGTCCTGAACGACATCCATCCCAACTCCTCTACCTGACACATCGCTGACCTTCTCTGCTGTGCTGAACCCGGGTAAGAAAATTAGGTTTATGGCATCCTCTGGTCGCATTTCTGCTGCCTGTTCGGGTGAAATAAGTCCCCTTTCAACGGCTTTTTTCTTGACTTTCTCAGGATCTATACCTTTACCGTCATCTTTAACTATAATTAAAATATGGCTCTTTTCCCTCTTTGCTATAAGTTCAACTCTACCCGCTCGTGGCTTACCTTTTGCTATTCTTTCCTCAGGAGCTTCAATTCCATGGTCTACGGCATTCCTGAGGAGATGTACCAAAACATCTCCAAGCTTCTCTAGAATAGTTCTATCCACTTCTATATTGCTTCCTTCCATCTTAAACTCTATTTCTTTGCCCAATTCTCTTGCAAGCTTTCTTACCATTCTTGGGAATTTATTAAAGACTTCTGCAACTGGTGTAAGACGCATTTCCATGATTTCATCTTGGAGTTCAGTCATTAGATGGGATGTTGTTGATAGAGCCTCTAGAAGCTCTCTATCGCCTAGTCTTTCTGCTATTTGCTCTAATCTGCCCTTGTTAATGACGAGTTCTCCCACTAAATTCATCAGATTGTCTAAGTATAACACATCAATTTTTATCATTTTGGAAATTTTTACTTTTCTTTCATTGTTCGATGAGGAGGGTGTTCCTATACTCATTTTGCTTTTTTCAGAGTATTGACCTATTACTTGATTAAGTTTATTCCCTTCAAAAATCTCTACATTCTCAATGTTGGGATGCTTTAGTATAAGTTGCTTTATCCTCTCCTTTTCTTCCTTTGTTTGTAAAAGAACTGTAAAATACTTTCCATCAATAAGTTCCTCTTTCTCTATTTTATTCATTTCTGGGACTATTTTTTCTATAATCCCTATTTTTTCGAGATCTTGAACTACAAGAAAACTCCTCACTCCCTTTAATGGGGTGTCTTTTCCAACGGTGATCTTAATTGTATACTTATTTATATTACTTCCAGAATCTTTGTTTTCTGACTCCTCTTTTTCAATATTCTCTACTACAATTTCTTTAACTTCGGGATGCCTCATTATCTTTTTCTTTATTTCCTCGGGAGGGAGTGATGTTATTACAGTAAAGTTAAGGGAGTCCCCAGTAAAATTCCCGTCTTCGATTATCGTTCTCTCAGGAAGTGTGTTGGAAACCTCGCCGATCTCTTCTAGGTCTGTAAGAATCAAGAATGCCCTTACATTCTTTAATTGAGCATCTTCATGGAAAATTACTTTTATATTGTAGATATTACCATTTGTTTGCGGGATACTCTTAACAGTATTTTCTTTTTTGTCTGTTTCTTTTTTTGATTCGAGTTGGGGAGATATCTCACTCTTTGGCGGGTTTTTCCCTAGTAGTTTATCAACTCTCTCAAACAACAAACTCACGTCCACATTTTTATCTCTCGCTCCAGCTTCAATGTTGTATATCATTTTTTCAATTGCGTCGAGGAAATCTATTATTAAGTCAACTATCTCGGGAGTTACCTCAATCTCCTCGTTTCTAACGGCATCGAGGAGATTTTCCATCTTGTGTGCAGTTTCGCTGAGTTCCATAAACCCCATTGTGGCAGCAGTTCCTTTCAATGTATGAGCGTCCCTGAACACTTGATCTATGAGATATCTTTTTTCTCTTTCATCTCCACCTTTCTTTACTATCTCTTCTAGTGTTATAACTGCATTGCTTATGCTGTCGATCCTATCTCTTGCATCTGCTAAGAATTCATCAAGATATTGGGAGAGATCTTCCATAAGAATCACCTCGTAAGATTTTCTTTTCAGCCATCACGACAGCTTCGTTTATTTTATCCAATGGGACAACATGATCAACAACTCCCAATTCTATGGCTGCTCTGGGCATTCCAAAGATAATGGATGTTTCCTTATCTTGAGCTATTGTTATCCCTCCTCTTCTTTTTATTTCTGCTAAACCCTGCGCTCCGTCTTTTCCCATACCTGTCATGACGACTCCAACTGTTTTTCTACCAAAAATCTTTGCAGCACTGATCATCATTGGATCCGCTGCAGGTCTGACTCCGTGTATTTTTGGTTTCTTATTCAAAGTAATTCGGGGTTTCTTAGCTCGCATCACAACTTCCATATGGTAACCCCCGGGGGCTAAGTAGGCCTTTCCTTCTTCCACAACATCGCCTTCTTCGGCTTCTTTTACCTCAATTCTCGAAACATTATCAAGTCTTTGGGCAAAAGACCTGGTGAAACCGGGGGGCATGTGTTGAACTATCAATATTCCAGATTTTATATCTGCAGGTAACTTTGGAATCACTCGCAAAAGAGATTGAGGGCCACCTGTAGAAGCGGCGATTGCAATCACACTTTTTGCAACATCTTTTTTCATTCGAATTTTCTTTTGGGATTCAAGTAATCCTAATCTTCTAAACTTTAGAAATCTTGGCGGCACTCGAGCTGCCTCTTTTATTTTGGCAAGTATCTCGGATTTAAGTTCGCGTATTCCAGTAGAAATATAAGAGGATGGCTTTGGTATAAAGTCAACAGCCCCATATTCTAAGGCCCTGATAGTTGCTTCTGCACCTTCTTGGGTGAGGGAGCTTATCATGATGACTGGAGTAGGATACTTGTTCATTATGAATTTTAAGGTATCTAAGCCATTTAGTTGGGGCATTTCAATATCCAGAGTTATAACATCTGGTTTCAATGTTCTAACAGCTTCTATAGCTTCAATGCCGTTTTTGGCCTCACAGCATACTTCAAGCTCTGGGTCTGAATTTATCATGTCTTTTAATACTCTTCGAATGAATGGTGAGTCATCGACCACTAGTACATTGATTTTTTTGGTCACTTGGTAGTCCCCCCCGTTAGGAGGAGAGTACTCGATTTATTTCCTCTATAACTTTAGGGGCTTGGAATGGCTTCACTATGTATCCCTTTGCACCACTTTTTAGAGCCTCCATTACCTTTGCTTCTTGCCCTACGGCTGTTATCATGATAATCTTGGCATTTGGGTCGATTTTCATTATTTCTTTTACTGCATTTATTCCATCCATTTCCGGCATAACAATGTCCATGGTTACTAAATCAGGCCTTAATTTTTCATATTTTTCAATAGCCTCTTTTCCATTCCCGGCTTCTCCAACTACTTGGTGCCCAGCTTGGAGGAGTATCTTTTTCACTAACATTCTCATAAAGGCTGCATCATCTACGACCAAGACTTTAACCATATCGGTTCACCTCCAAGTTTTTCTTGTAAACTCGTGATAATAAATCATACATCTTAAAGAGGGCAGATGAACTTCCAAGGATAGTTTCGGTTTTTCCGAGTATTAAATAGCCGTGGTCTTCCAGAGCATCGTACATCTGTCTAAAAACCTTTTCTTGGGCCTCTTTTTTCATGTAGATTAGGACATTTCTTAGAAATATAACATCAAATCCTTTGGGGTATATTTTACTGAACAGGTTAAATTGCTGGAATCGTACTAGTCTTCTAATTTTTGGGAGGACTCTATAAAATTCATCACTTTTTAGAAAGTATTTATTTATAAGATTCTTTGGGATGTATTTTTCTACGATGTCACTTGGATAAACACCTTTACTTGCTATTTGAAGGGCCTCTCGGTCTATATCCGTTGCTAAAATTGATATTTTAAACCCCCCGAGGTTATCTCCTAAAACCTCATAGAAACTCATAGCTATAGAATACGGTTCTTGTCCGGTAGAACATGCAGCACTCCAGATTTTTATAGATGTGTCACGATTCTCTTGCTTATAATGGACGAGCTCTGGAATTATTTTCTTTTGGAAAGTTTTCCAGATAAGAGGATCCCTAAAAAACTCTGTTACATTTATTGCAACTGTTAGAATCAAATTGTTCAGCTCTTG
>Ga0209834_10001284_pt1 | contig 14357 bp, 14 predicted proteins | sample Mar14236cmmetaG_FD_184134 | JGI IMG/M metagenome (GOLD analysis project Ga0209834, IMG submission 184134) | Marine hydrothermal vent microbial communities from Guaymas Basin, Gulf of California to study Microbial Dark Matter (Phase II) - Marker... ...
ATGTCAAATCAAATGTACAAATGTTATCTTCTCATTAGGTAAAATAAATATTTGGATTCCCGATGGGGCTCAGGAATGACCACTCTTTTTCTATTTTTTGAGAGTTCAAAAACTGAGAATTTTCTTATTCTCTCTCCAAAAGGAAGGTTGCGGGTCCGAAATTTAGAAGGTCGATCTCCATGAGCTCGCCGAATTGTCCCATTTTTATCGGAACTCCAAGTTCATTCAAACACTTTCCAAAATACTCATACAATGCTTCTGCTTTTTCCGGAGGAGCAGAGTCAGAGAAACCGGGGCGGTTACCTTTTTTTGTATCTGCATATAAGGTGAATTGCGAGATCAGCAAAATTTCACCTCCAATATCTTTCACACTCAGATTCATCTTACCTTCATCATCCTCGAAGATGCGCAGGTTTACTGCCTTTTTTGCCAGATATTCTGCGTGAATTTCAGTATCATCAAGCCCAACACCAATGAAAATAAGTAATCCCTTACTAATTTCTGAAATACACGATCCCTCAACTATCACTGAAGCCCGATTTACTCTCTGAATGAGGAGACGCATAGAACCTCCAATTTATTTGGCAATGAAATGGGTGTAAAGACTCAAGGTGTCAATATTCATACCGTGTTCATCAATTTCTTGACGAAAAATCCTACACTTCTGATACAAAGAACTTCTATGATATTGATACTAATAAGTTCAGGAAGTGTTATTAAATCCTTGACTCAAAAGGGAAGACACATACATTATGTACATCAAAAGAGGAACGGTGCCTATAAGCCTTGATACTATCTAATATCGCAATACGCGAAAATCTTATGATGATATAAAACAGTAAACTGAATTAAAAACGGAAAACTTTAGTTAAGAAAGGCATGAAGGCAAAGACAGTTCTCTCGATCTGTAGTATACTCATTCTTTCGGTTGGGTATGCTGTATTCCAGTACGGAACGATTCAGGCGGAAACCGTTCTGAAAGAGGGCGAGGAAAATATAAAAGAGAAGACTGTCCAGGTCTTGGACAGTACTGGCAAGGTGAAAAAGGACACGCTACTTATAGAGGAGGATACTCTATTCATTGAAGTGCCAGAGACAGGCGATATAGATACTATTCCCTTTGCAGACACACTTGATCTTACTAAGGAAAAAGAGAAAGAGAAGGAGCAGGAAAAAGAGGATTCTCAACAAGTTCAAATCCCAGGAGAAATTTCGGAGTTGGATTCTTTGAAGAGTAACGAATCACCTGAGTCGCCTGACACACTTCAGGAGAAAAAATTCAGACCCTTCAGTTCAATAAATAGAACATTTTATTCTGCACCACTTCTTGCATCAAAGGATACAACATGCATAAAGGCATATCTTCTTAGAAAATATTATCCGAAACAGCATTTAAGCCCATATTTTTCAAATTTCCGCATGTACAGCTATTCTGAAGAAGTTGATATACTTAAGGATAAAGTACTTGTGAAAAGCACATTTGGAGGAGGACAACTTCACGCTCCTTTCGCAATGGGGCTTGATGAGTATATCGATGTACGATTTCCACAACATTTATACGTATTACTTGAAGATGATATACTTGAAGCTCAACGTTTAAGGATTCAAACCCGGCAATCGCAGGGGATAATACCCGACATCGAATTTCCCAAGATTAAGATGCCAAAAGCAATGCGCAGATTTTTTGGCGATAATATCGGAAGACTTAAGGTTACCGGTTCACAGCGAATAACAATCGGTGGCTCAAATACGGTACGTAAACCGGATCCTGTGACTGAAAGCAGCAAAAAGGGCTTTTTCCCGGACCTCAAAATGGAACAGAAACTCAACCTCGGCATCAGCGGTACTATAGGAAAGAAGATAAAAGTTGATGTGAAGCAAACATCAGATGAATCGATCTTTGAGAAAAATAAGATAAGTATTAAGTATGAGGGTGATGAGGACGATCCAATCAAGCTTATCGAAGCAGGTGACACACGTCTTGCTTTGAGCGGTTCGCAATTTATCAGCTATTCTGCATCGTCTGAAAACCTGTTTGGCATAAAAGGGCAATTTGAATTCGGAAGATTAAAACTCACGACGATCCTCAGCCAACAGGAAGGGCAGCAGGCTTCTGCTTCGGCTACCGGGAACGCAATTGAATCTAAAACGGATTATATGGATAAGAACTTTGCCAGGAATAAATATTTCCTGTTCAATACTCCTGATAGTCTTTTTGTTGGACCAGATGGGCAACCGGTAAATCCTGATACTTTACCCGTTACCCAATGGAGTTATATAAATTCAAAGATGCCTAAGGATGGCTCCGTGAGGATTTTTATTGATGATGGAAAGGTCGATCCAAATGATATTACAGGTTATGATTTGCAGGGGAATGAATATAAATTTTATGAACTTACAGATCCTATCAATGATTTCTTTATCGATTATCTTAATGCTCCTTTTATGATCGAGTTTCTGACAGGAATTGCGAATAATTACAGAATCGGTGTAATCTACGAAGAACGCTCCGGGAAAAAATGGGGAAGCTGGGAGCAAGGGCAGGATCTTACTGTGAAAATGATAAAACTGGATTATAATGTTGGTCCAGACAATCTTCCCCAAGCATTGTGGGGATATCAGTTTAAGAATATCTATTCACTGGGGGCTAAAGATATTGATTCTAAAGGTTTTGAAGTTAAAATTTTTTACTACCCTCCCGGATCAGGTGGCGAAGCTGAATATGGTATCGTCGATTCAAATAATGTACTACATAAATTCATAGATATATTAGGATTGGACACAAATGGAGATGGTATAGTAAATGGAAATGATGAAACCGTAGATCTGGAAAAAGGATTGATTACTTTTCGGGAATGGGAACCTTTCCAACCCCATTGGTTTTCTGAATTTTCCTCAAATCTTGGAAATCCCATGGTCTATAGTGAGCTCAATCCTGATCCCACCGATGATGATTACAATCCCTTTTATATCAGTGTGAAAATGAACAAGGTAGGAAGCACAATTAATCTTGGTCATATCAATATAATTGAGGGAAGTGAAAAGGTTTATGTCGATGGAGAATTAATGACCAAGGGTGTGGATTATGATATTGATTATTTTAGCGGAACCGTCCGACTGAAAGGTGCAGCAGCCGAAGATCCAAATGCTACAGTTAAAGTAGATTTCGAATATGAACCCTTCTTCAGTGTTGATAAAAAAAGTATGTTTGGTATTCGAGCAGATTATAAATTCAATAAAAATGCGAAGATCGGTGCAACGTTCATGTACGAGGGTGGATCCAGCGGCAACAAGCATGTAAGAGTTGGAGCTGAGCCGAAAAAGATATTTGTAGGTGATATTGATGGTTCTATTAAAGCAGATTTGCCCTTTGTTACAGATCTTGTAGATATGATTCCTCTTGTACGTACTAATGAAAAATCGACAATTTCTCTATCCGGAGAAGTAGCTATGAACATTCCAGATCCTAATGCAACGGAAAAGAGCGAAGCATACATCGATGATATGGAAGCAGTAAATGAGATCTTTTCAATTGGTATCAGCAGAACAGAATATGTTTTTGCCAGTCATCCCGTAGGAATAGATACGCTCATGGCAGATACATTGAATCCCCAGATAAGTCGGGGTAATCTGAACTGGTATAATCCGCATAACGAATTCCAGAAACGTGATGTATATCCCGATCTTCCGGAGAATGAAGGAAGGGAATATATTTCTGTTCTCGAATGCAAGCTGGAACCATTAACACCCCTACCAAGCTGGGCTGGTATCATGAAAAGTTTTGGCTCTACCGCAGAAGATTTTTCCAAGAAACGTTATCTCGAGTTGACCATCAAATCAGATGCGGTTGAGGGAGATTCACTCTTTATAGATCTTGGAACCATGACTGAGGATTATTATCCAATCCTCAAACCGAATAATATTCTTAATTATGAAGACCTTAATCAGGATGGTGTCCTTGATGTTGGTGAGGATGTGGGGCTTGATAATGTTCAGGGTACAGATCCTGATCCACCGAAAAATCACGAATTCGATGATACGCCTGGCGTTGATGATGGTAATGATGACTATAATTACACTGCTGGTTCTAATGTTTATGAGGGAATCAATGGTACAGAAGTTAACGGTAAATTGGATACTGAGGATCTGAACAAGAACTTTGTGCTGGATACGCGAAATAATTATTTTGAATATGCAATCGATCTTGCCGATATTGATCCTGAGATCATAATTTCTGAATATAACGGCTGGAAATTTATTCGTATACCATTGCAAGACTCTACATATTTCCAACCTGTCGGAGAAGGTTCGATTTCCTGGGAATTTGTTCAGGGAGCAAGACTCTGGATGAAAACTGACACTTCAGATGATCTTACGCTTGACATTGTCACTTTCGAACTTCTGGGCAACAAATGGAAGGCATCAACTATCATGGATACCACATTGCATAAACCCACAGATCTCCAGCCCGATGAAGCTTTTGAAGTTGCAACTGAGAACAATCAGAACAATCTGGATTATACTCCACCCCCGGGTGCACTTATCGATGATGATGAAAAAGAAAAGGAGATCGAGCAATCACTGGTGTTGAAAATTCAGAATCTCGAATCAGACAGATATATTTATGCGAGAGAAAATTTTTCAGAGAAACTTAATCTATTGAATTATAACAAAGTCAAATTTTGGGTCTATGCACAGCATGCGCAGGATTCACCGCCATCTGCTTCTAATACCGAGACCATTATTTTCCGTTTGGGAGCTGATACTTTGAACTACTATGAATACCGAAAGGAAGTTGAAGTTTACGATGATATCGACACAAAAATGAGCGAGAGCAGGTGGCAGGACATCACTATCGATTTTACTGAATTCACAAAATTAAAGGATCCTGACACACCTGATACAACAGGACATGTTCGTCTGGTAGGTAATCCTTCACTTGGATATATCAAGCAGGTTGCAGTAGGTTTGATTCGTCCGGATTCGATGCAGACAGCCTTCAGTGGACGCATTTTCTTTGATGATATTCGAGTGAGTGATCCCTATGATGCAACCGGGCTTGCAGCACGTCTTACCCTTAACACAAAAATTGCAGACTTTGCTGATGTGCGTGTGAATTTTGAGAGAAAGACACCGAACTTCTATTCTCTTGGTTCCTCAGCAGGTTCCGGAAATGACAGATATTCATTTGATGTCAGGAATAATCTTTATCTGCATAAGTTCATGCCAGACGAGTGGGGATTCAATATTCCTCTTAAATTTGACTACAGCTTCTCAGAAAGTAAGCCACGCTTCAAACCTAATTCAGACGTGAAACTGGTAACTTCAGAAGAGAAGAATGAGTATAAAACACTCTCCGAGTCCAAGACGGCATCAATATCCTTGAGAAAGAATAAAAAATCCACGAACTTTTTCGCAAAAGCCCTGATAGATAATACTTTTCTCAAAGCAACAGTCCAGCATAGTAAAATCCTCTCACCGGTTAAGAGAGATACCACAATAAGTTACACGGGTACATTCAAATACGTACTTACTTTCTCTAAGGAAAAAAATCATGAAAAGATATTTAAGGGTTTTAATTTCTATTATCTTCCCCAGAGAATCTCCATGGAAACTGACTATGTTTACACGAAATTCAATTCATGGTCAAAACAAGCACAGAGCGAAGTGTTCATAGATGATAATAAAAAACCGGTACATACGCTTAATCCTCGCTTCAATCTGAAATATGAACCTCTTTCTAATATCGAATCCGAATACTCACTCAATATGATGCGAGATCTCGATAAGAAGAATATGCGAGGGAATATCAATATCGGTGTGGAAACTTCACGCAATCAGAATGCGGGTCTTAAATATAATCCAGCTTATCTGAAAATTATTAAATTTACTTCTCAATATAAATGTGTGTACAACCAGAACAGGCGAGAAAGACAGGACAATGATTCCTTGAAAGTCGACTATGAAGTAACTAATGATAGAAGAGTGTCAAGTGGAGTTACACTCACTTTTGATAAATGGGGAAAGAGTGTCATGCAGTTGATCGAGCTGCCGGAATATATTGAAGTCGAAGATACAATTGAGACAGCCATAGAAGACTCCACAGAAAAAGTATTGGAAGAACCGATACCTGGGATTAGTGATTCTCTTGAAGTTGTAACTGGCGAAGTCATTGAGACAGAAGAAGAAAAAGAAGCTAGACCAAAATTTGGTATCGTTCATATTGGTCATTATGCTACAAAAGCTGTTGGATTTGTAATCCATCTAATTGGCTCAACTGATCTTAGTTATTCGAGTAATTATAAAACAAAGTATTACGTTGATCCGGACTCATTACCGGATGTTGCCTATCAACTTGGATTTCATGACCTTGATTCAGGAGTATTACAATCCAGAACTCAGACAGACGATATCATGGTCAATTCTCGTAGCAGATTTGCAATTACAAGAAATATAAGCGCTGATATAAATACCAAATATAATATTAATCATAACAATGCTTCCGGAAATAAGACTAAAACTGAAACGATTACTCTTCCTGGAGTGACGTTGGCTTATGACGGCTTAGATACGCTCCTTAAACTAAAGTTTTTGAAAAATACAACAATATCGAGTAACTTTACGAGGATGATCACTAATACCGGGGCTGGATTCTGGACGAAACCCGGTTCCAATACTGAGGCTTTTCAGCTTACACCCCTTCTCTCTTTAAGCACACGCATTTTTGATAAGATAAACGCTAATCTTTCCTGCAATTATTCGTTTAGTAACCAGATCAATTATGAGGCAAACAATCAGGAAATACGGAATGATGAGATCAGTTTCAGTTCTACCTTTCGTTATTCATTCCAATCTGCTAAAGGAATTAAAATACCATTGCTCGGGCGTCTTAACATGACTAACAAAACTGACATGGATCTTGATATTTCCTATCGGTCAAATAGATCACAAACCTTTAAGCCCACTACTGGAGAGTGGGAAGACACGAACAATACAAATATAATTACTGTCAAACCCAGGATTGCATATAACTTTAGCAGGGATATCAATGCCGGTTTGACTGCAGAATACAAATCAGAAAAGAATGTGAAGGCAGGCACCTCAAGTACAACAGTTGCAATCAATATTTGGGTTGAATTCAAATTCTAATATGAAAGAAGAGGATTATAAGCGACTGATTGTAGTGGGGGATATCCATGGACAGTATGATATGCTCGTTGATCTAATGGATAAGATAAAACCAACCAAAGATGACTTCTTTGTCTTTATAGGAGATTATATTGATCGTGGGCATAATTCAAAGAAAGTGATCGAGTTCCTGATCAATTTTGAAGATCAATTCCCGTCAGTATTCATAAAGGGCAATCATGAGGATATGCTCATGGCATATCTTGGATTGGATGAGGAAGCAATCTATGGAGATTCATATCCTTTTAATGGAGGGGAATTTACTGCTTTGTCATATGGCGGGAATGCTGTAGATGAACTCAAAGATCTTATGCCAGATGAGCATATAGGATTTATCAAGAAAACAAGTGTTAATTTTGAAACTAAAAATTTCTTCTTCTGTCACGGAGGTATTATTCCGGGAATTCCCTTTGAGGATCAGACAAGGGAAACAATGTTGTGGATACGGTACCAGTTCTTTGAATATCCCACAGGATTGGATAAAGTCGTAGTTTTTGGGCACACTCCGCAGCAAAAAGTAAGGATCGAAGAAGATAAGATTGGAATAGATACAGGGGCAGGTTATTTCAAAAAATTGAGTGCTATTGATTGTTTTTCAAAGCAGATTTATCAAGTAAAATATTAGTATTTGGTTAGTTCCCAAAGTTTTCATTAGAAGTGATACTTCAACGACAATCCCAATCCCTCAAACTCTAAGTCGATCTTTTGCTTTTTCTCATTAAAATTGAACATTTTTGCATCCACATACGCATCGATAACTGCAAGTAATTTTACTGTGGCCCACCACCATATCATATTTTGCCTGTGCTGATAATAAAAATTATATTCATCATAGAATGCTTGGTTATGGGTATGTTCATATTGTGAATAGGCGTTATTCATCTTTATGTGGTAGTGTATCGCAGTTCCGATCAAAAGTGATTCGGCTATAATATCAATGCTGGCTTTGATATATTGCTTGTTGTAGATTTGTCCTCCACCCGGGAGTGCTGAGAGAAGCATTGCAGTAGTAGGATTTCTACCTGAATCAAAGGATTTTTCTTCCGCACCGAGTTGCACACATGTAATTAATATGAGACAAAGGAACAATACCTGCTTCATTTTTGTTCTCCAGCAATATTCACCTTTGTGGGAAGAAGATGTAAAATGAATCCGATAAAAGTCGGAATAAGAATGTTTATGAAAAAAAGCAAAAGCGAAGCACTTGCTGCCTGGCTGGATGTTATGTACAGTTGCTTAAAAAAATAAACTGAAACCAATTCGCGTAATCCAAGTCCGCTGAATGTTATAGGCACGGCATTTACAAGCATGACGATGGAAATGAAGAAGAACGCGCTGAATATGTTCACCGGTTTAAAGGCATTGAGAATAAGATAAAATTGGGAAATATATACAAAAACAAAAAGGAGTGAGACCAGAAAAATTTTTGCTGTGTGGACTTTTTGGAGAACCTCTGAAAATTTTTTCAGGTAAGGAATATGCTGTCCGACATACTTGGAGCACGACATAAGGATCAGCACGGCAACGACAGCGATCAAATAATAAAAACTTCGGTAAAAGCTCAGGGAAATAAGACCAAAAAGCATCAGTGAGCAAAAGGCGAAGAATTTTTCGTAGAATGCGAGCACGACCATCTCGTCTCTCTTCGAGTCTGCAATGTGAAAAGCCCTACCGATCTCCCCCAGTCTGCCGGGAGTGAAAATACTGTAAGAAAAACTGTATAAGATTGAGAGAATGATCTCTTTATTAGTTACCTTTTCCTTGCTGAGTTTAGCAAGAAATTTCCACCGCACCGACTGCATGAAAAGATTCAGGGGCAAAAGAAGTAATGCAAATAATAGCCATAAGGGATTAGTTTTTCCGATTGCAGCTATGATCTGGGCTGGCTTGATATAGTAAAATAGAAATATCAGAAAAAGAATACTGATGATAAATTTAAAGATAAGAACAGATTTCTTTTTCACTATCATGATAAGTAGTAATTTTTTATTCCTCGAGCAAACTGCCGAAGAGAATAGGGAACATGATCTCGTGATGCCCGACAAAATGATAGCCCTTTCCGCCACAAGCTGTTGGGCGATAAACAATGTTCGTCATTGGCCTGTAGTGTTTTATCATATCAAAAACAGCTGTGTAGAAGTTGTTTACTTCATATCCGAGGTTTCGCACAACGGTCAATGCCTTGAGGAATACTTCGGGTAGGATAACCGCGGATCCGAAAGAGAGAAGCACCCCGCCGTCATTGAGCTCTTTTACCATGTTTGCAAAGATCTTGAAATCTGTATAACTGGAGCCGCCAAGCGCAGCACCGTCTGCCTGGGGGTGTTGATGGATGATGTCCGTACCGATCGCTACATGAACAGTGACAGGCACGTCATACTCATATGCTTTTGCAAATACACTGTAATCCCAGTACGGGGGCTGTTCTTCGTATATGAATTTGCCCAGTGCTTCGCCATAGCCAAGATCGTTTTCAAATCCTTCGGAAATGACTTCGTTTATTATTCTTCCTGTTTCGGCTCCCATGCCAAAGCTGCCGTCTTCCAGGGCAGTTTGTACATCCTCGGAAGTTTTCCCAAAGAAGGCGATCTCAAAATCATGAATGCCGACCGAACCATTCACAGCAATCGCAGAGATAACTTCCTGCTCGATCGCACGATTTATCAATGGTGAAAGACCGCATTTAATAAGATGTCCGCCAAACATAAGAATAATGGGTTTCTGATCTATGATCGCTTTGTGAATATGACGGATCAGTTCTTTCAGATCTTGTGCAGCAAGGATGTTCGGTAATTTCTTTACGAAATCATTTGTGGTAACAAACTCATCAGAGATAAAATCCTCTACATGAACCTTGCTTGGACGATCCTCTACGGAATAAGTGGAAATGTCATTTAAATCGATTTCTTCATATTTTGACATAATATAGCTCTTCGGGTTAAGACCCTGTAAATTTATTTTTATCACCCGAACAAATGCTTCGGGTTCTACACTAATTTTTCTCGTATCCAATAATGCAGAGGTGTCATAGCTTTGTAAATATTAAAGCACCAGTCAATAAAATTTGGGGAGAACAAAACATCGGAAGGAGAGCATTCATGCCAGGAATAAATCCCTTTGAATTTGAGCAGTTCAGCATATTCATACTTCGGATCGTAACCACGCGGAACACGTTTTGATCCTTCACCACCTGCACCATATCCCGCTTCTTGAATTACCTTGAATATTTTGAGAAGTTTTTTTGCCTCTTTGTGATCATACACTATTTCACGATATCGGGCAAGGATATCTTTTGGGAAAATATAAAGACCTATTCCGATAAATATTTTCTGATGATCAATGTGAAGATAGTAACCTGAGTTGTCATTCTTCTTTCGGGGACCATCCCAGAAAAAGAGCGCAAGGTGTGTTTTGTATGGTGTTTTATCTTTGCTGAACCTGATGTCGCGATGAATGCGGAAGATCGTTTTATCGATTTTTGGAATGGCGTGAACATCCGGAGAAAGCTCACGGAGCTTCTCTCCCATTTCCATAACAAATTCTTGGGCTGGTTTCAGAACGAAGTTATCGTAATCCGATCTGTGCTTCTCGAACCAATCACGATCATTATGCGCATCGAGTTGCTGAAAAAATGCGAGTGTTTTTCTGTCAAAGCCGGAAAAAATGTTCATGAATTATATTTCTAACGAATCTGCGGTCTGTGCCCCGGGTCTCATGTATTCAAAGTGGTCGATCTTGCATTCTAGTAATACATAATCGGGATCGTCTGGCTCCTGCCAGTAATGTCTGATGTATCCAAAATCATCTATGAATTTTTTTCTAATCTCCAGGTCGGATATGAAATTAACCATTCCTGCACCACGTATATAGCCATGTTCGTTTCCAGCTTCAATAAAATAACAGAACTCAAAGTGAGGATTCTTTTTCAGTTGGGGAGTTTTTGCATCATCTGCACCCGTTGCTACCCAGAATTTACCGTCGATATAAAGTAGCAGCATCGGTCGCACATAGGGACGTTCTTTATCACAGGTCGCGAAGAAAACGGTCTGCATTTGCTTGAAGTAAGAGAAGATTTCTTTTTTTATATTTTCTGACATAATATTATTTCCTTTAAACAAGATTGGAATCTTGTTTTACAAAGCATCTTAACATTCCGATGTTGAGCAGATAAAAGAAAGAAAAGTTGTTTTTATCTTTCCAAATATCAGTCAATTCTTTATACATATAATGAATCATATTTACCTGATTAAACAAGATTGGAATCTTGTTTTACAATGTATGCTTAACATTAAGATGTTGAGTAAATTAATCAAACTCATTGGTATATCTATCTCTAATCCAAATATACTTCCAGTTGGTTGAATTATTGACCAATCCTGCCTTAACAGGATTTTGGATTATATAATTCATCTGATAAGTATAATCTTTCTCATCTCGTATATAATGATCATAATTCTCATGATGCCAGAATTGTCCAGTTCGTTTGAGAATTTTATTACATGAGTTGGCTGTAAATCTTTTGAGTGAATACATAATTTTTGATAAGGAATAATATTCACCAACTTTCCTTTTTAAAGGTTGAATTATAAGATGAACATGATTGGGCATAATACAATAGGCATAAAGATCATAAATTTTATTATTTTGAAATTGTATACTATGAGCAACTTCACTGGCTACTTCATCATTTGATAACCACATTGGAGATTTGGAATACTTATCGAGGAAATCGTCAAAATCCTCAAAATATTTCCGCTCGAATTCATTGGTGAATACCTTGAGTTCTTTTCCCGTCAGGGTTTCAGCTATCCTGTCAAATTCCTTTTTTTCTTCAGATAATTTCCTTTTTATATTTTTGGGTAGCGAAAAAGCCAATCTGAAAGTCATTGCAAAGATAGCACCTTCTGGTTGGAAGTGTGGTAAATTTCTTGTATAATATTTCTTAAACTTCAAGTTATCCATTTTTAACACTTAAACAAGATTGGAATCTTGTTTTACAAAGTATCTCAACATTCCGATGTTGAGTGTGGTAAAGAATAAATAGCAGTTTTTTTCTTTCCAAATATCAGTCAATTCTTTATACATATAATGAATCATATTTACCTGATTAAACAAGATTGGAATCTTGTTTTACTTTTTGGGGATGATAATACCTCTCTTTTTCGCTGTAGATACATCCGCAATATTGCTGACGATACATATTGTTTTCTTTTGATCTTTCGATACCCTCTTTCCAGAACTCACGAAGGTCTCTGTATGGGAATTTCACACCATATTCTTTAGCAAGTGTTCCCGCAATCTCCTTCATCTTATCATGATCCTGGAATTTGCTATAGAATAAAGTAGAAGTGAAAAAATCAAACTTGCCTTTCTTTGCATACCGTGCTGTTTGCTCCAATCTATCCTGATAGCATATTCTGCAACGTTCGTGCTCTCTGAATACAACATTCCTAAGCCACTTCTCAAGAGGATATTCTTTATTGTAGATCATCGGAACATTGTGATTTTCTGCAAATTTCTCAACTTCTGCTAAGCGCTTGGTGTATTCTTGGTAGGGATGTACGTTGGGATTATACCAGAAGCCGGTGATGTCGAACTCGTCCTTTAAATGCTCGTATGGTGCAATGAAGCAAGGAGCACAACAGATATGAAAAAGAAGCTTTTTCATGAATTTCTAAATCCTAATTTTTAATATCTAATAAAAATCCAAAATACAAATTCCAAATCATTTCTTTTTCCTTGAGTTAATAATAATTGATGAGAAGATCAAGTTCAATTCATGTGCTTCTTTCCAAATGATTTTTGCGTTATCTTTAAGTTCAGGAGTAGCTTTTGCGATCATACGGTGCCAATGTTGAGATTCTTTAGATTCCTTTTTACAAATACCAATTTTATGCTCGAAATCTTTTTCGATTCAGCACAATCTGCTTCCGAATAATTCGCTCCAACACTTGTTGCAGTTCTTTCATCAAGGTCGAATTTTTTATTCATTTGGCATTAATCATTTCATTAGAAATTAGAAATTCGATATTAGACATTCTCTTTACTTGTATAGCTTGAGGAGATGGGATGCAATGACAGATCTCTGTATCTGGTTCGTGCCTTCATAAATTTGGGTGATCTTGGCATCGCGCATCATTTTTTCAACTGGATATTCCTTCATGTAGCCATACCCACCAAGCACCTGGACTGCATCGGTTGTTACCTGCATTGCGATATCAGAGGCAAAGGTTTTGCACATTGCGGATTCCATGCTGAATTTCTTTTCACCAGAATCGATCATTCGGGCTGTGGTGTAGATCATTGCCCGGGCAGCTTCGATCTTTGTTGCCATATCTGCAAGCATGAATTGTACTGCCTGAAATGCAGAGATCGGATTTCCAAATTGATGGCGCTCGTGCGAATATCGCACTGCTTCTTCCATAGCTCCCTGTGCAATACCCAGCGCTTGGGCAGCCACCATTGGTCTCGATTTATCGAGGGTTTTCATCGCAACCATAAAGCCCCGTCCTTCTTTGCCGATCAGATTTTCAGCAGGAACTTTTACATCTTCAAATATCAGTTCGCGAGTGCATGAAGCACGGATACCCATTTTATTTTCTTTCTTACCAAAACTGAATCCCTCTGTTCCTTTTTCGACAATGAATGCAGAGGCACCGCGTGGACCTTTAGATTTGTCGGTCAGCGCAAATACTGTATAAATATCAGCTTCTCCGCCGTTGGTGATCCACTGCTTTGTGCCATTCAATATATAATGATCTCCATCTCTGACGGCTGTTGTTTTCACACCACCTGCATCGGAACCGGCATTTGCCTCAGTGAGTGCAAACGCTGCCAGTTTCTCACCATCTGCGATTGGAGGAAGATACTTTTGTTTCTGTTCTTCATTTCCACTGAGAAGTATAGGATACATACCGAGTCCTGTTCCTCCGAGTGCGAGAGCAATGCCGCTATCCACCCGGCACAGTTCTTCCATCATGACCACAAGATCCATAACCTTGCCGCCGAAACCCTCATACTCTTCTGGAAGCAGAACACGGAAGAGGTCTGTCTGCGCCATCTGTTTAACTATATCCCATGGAAAGATTCCCTCTTCATCATATTTTTCTCGTACAGGTTTTATTTTTTCTTCAGCGAGTTGACGTGCAAGCGCTTTGATCTCCTGCTGC
>Ga0209834_10001289_pt1 | contig 14332 bp, 13 predicted proteins | sample Mar14236cmmetaG_FD_184134 | JGI IMG/M metagenome (GOLD analysis project Ga0209834, IMG submission 184134) | Marine hydrothermal vent microbial communities from Guaymas Basin, Gulf of California to study Microbial Dark Matter (Phase II) - Marker... ...
GGCTTTCGTCGCGGTCGACCCCACGCTCCAGGCGATGTCAGTGGTGGCGATGCTTGATATCTACGTCGCCCTCTTCGTAGCCCTCTTCGTGTTTTTCCTCGCATACGAAAGGCACCGTCTTGCGGCCTTCGCCGTTGGACTCGCAGGCTCCACAAAGCTCAGCGGCGCCTTTGGGTGGCCAGTGCTTCTCGGATGGGCCTTCAAGAGGGAAAAAAGTATTGTCCGCTTTTTTGCAACGATAGCGGTTCTCCCGGCGGTCGGATTTCTCCTCCCGAACGTCCCCGCCATGGTGGCCGTCGGACCGGAGACCTGGCTCCGCGAGTTCCTCGGAAGTTTTAAGTGGCACCTCTCCGACAAAGGTGGCCATTCCGCTGCTTCACCAGTCTGGGAGTGGTTCATAAACAGGGAGGCATTTGCCCTGCACTACGGCCCGGACGTCTTCGCCCAGACCGACCCAGTCCTCCTCATATCTATGGTGATCCTCATCCTCGCCCTTCCGTGGCTCTACCGGAAAAAGCCCGGAATACTTGCACCGTTTGGTGTTTTCTGGAGCACCGTGCTTCTGTTCTTCCTCCAGTACGTACTCGGGGGCACCACGCAGTTCAGCTTTTACGCGACGGCCCTTGTTCCGCCCGCGGCGGTGGTCATGGGCGTGGCGCTCAGCGAGCTCCTGAAGTGGGAGGCCTTCAGGGAGTCGCTCCGGTTCTACATGGAGTGGTTTCTGAAAGTAATAGGCTGGGTAAAGGAGAGGCTGAGAAAACCAGGGCCGAGAGAAATGGAGACAGATATTACCTCTTCAGAAAATCGTCCAGGCTGACCTGCCCCTTCTTTTTCGATTTCTTGGCTTCTATCTCTGCCCTCAGCTTTTCTTCGATCTTCTTCAGCGTCTTCCAGCTCCTCCTGGCTATAGGAGGGAACTCGCCGTGCTCGCGGTAGTACTCTTCCAGGAAAGTCCTTGTCCTCGGGTCGCTGGGGTAGCCGCTCCCGATCTCGCCGTATCTCTCTTTCAGCTTCTCTATTGCCCTGTCGCGGGTAACCTTGGCTATTATTGATGCCGCGGAGACTGGCACGAACTTGTCGTCCGCTTTGTGCTCTGCTATTATCTTTGCCTCAAAGTCCAGCCTTTTTCGAATGTCCTCGCCGAACCGGGCCTCCTTCACGTCGGCGGCGTCGATGTATATTACGTCGGGCCTAACCTTGAGCGAGTTGAGGGCTTTAACGAAGTTCTCGACCTCGAACTCGTTTAAAGTCCCCTGGCGGGAGTCTATTTCCTCTGGCCATAATTCAAGAATTACATAATCCTCTAAAAGTGCAATTATCTCATCAAACAGCCTCTCCCTCCTCTTTGGAGTGAGCTTCTTCGAGTCCTTGACTCCCAGCTCCTCGAGCTTTGAGACGTTCCGTTCATCGACAACAACCGCCGCTATAACCATCGGGCCGATTACTGGGCCCCTACCGGCTTCGTCGATTCCAGCGAGCTTCAAGGTTTCACCTCCTGAAGAGCAGGGCGCCGTAGATGGCGCCGAGCATTATAGTCGCTATTCCGCTCGGCGGTATGTCAGTGATGTATGCAAGGACGACTGAGGACAGCTGAACCGCAAGGGTTAGGAACAGGCTGACCGCGAGTATTTCCCTGATGTCCTCGCTCACCATCAGGGCTATCGCGCCCGGAAGAACGGCCACCACCTGGAGGGTTATCAGGCCCACCGTCTGGACTATCAGCGCCCCCGTGGCACCGACGAGGACGTAGAGGGTCATGAGGTAGGCCCTCGCGTTGCCCCCGTAGCTCTCCATGCCCTCTGGATCGAAGCTGAGGTAGAGGAAATCGCGGTACAGGAAAAGGACGACGAAGAAAAGGAGGGCGCCCCCGGTAACGAGGACGTTGAGGTCGTCGAGGGTTATCAGGAAGATGTCTCCTGTGAGGTAGGAGACTATGCTCTCACTGAGCGGGAAGTAGGGCCTGGTCGCCATCACCTTGTAGAGCACGCCGAAGCTGAGGACCGTCAGGCCCGCGACAAAGCTTGCCACTATCCCGACCGCGGAATCCGGGGAGAAACCGAGCTTTTCAAGCCCAGCTATCGTGAGCACCACAATAATAGTGACAATGAGTGCAACGAGCATGACCAGCGAGAGGTTCTCGAACAGCAGGCCGAGTATCATCCCGAGGACGGCACCGAAGAGCAGTGAGTGGAAGAGGGCGTGGGTTAGAAAGGCCAGTCCCTTCATGTTGATGACCGGGCTGAGCATGCCGAGCAGGACACTTACCATGACGCTGGCGAGAATGGCTCTAATAAGGTACTCCGGAATCACCGCCCGCCACCCCCGTGCCTGTGAAGGTGGACGTCGCCGGTTATGCAGAATAGCTTGTCCTCAACGGGCACGACCCTTGCCAGCGGGCCATATACTGATTTGATTATCTGGTCCTGAAGGACTTCTCCCGGACTTCCGAAAGCTATCAGGCGCTTGTTGAGGAGCATGATTTTGTCCCCAATCTCGAGTAGGGGGTTGATGTCGTGGGTCGTGATGACCATAGCCACCCGCCTCTCTCGCTTTATCTTGGCGAGGACACTGACAACCTCCGCCCTCGCGCTGGGATCCAGGGCTGACAGAGGCTCGTCGAGTAGGAGCAGTTTGGGGTCGCTCATCAGGGCTCTCGCGAGGAGGACGCGCTGTTTCTGGCCCCCACTCAGTGCGCTGAAAAGCCTCTCGCTCACATCGCCCAGCCCGACGAATCCAAGAACTTCCTTGGCCTTCTCCACGGTCTCGGGAGGAAGCTTGAAATGGATGAAACCCCTGCGGTAGATACCACCCATCGCAACGACCTCAAGGGCCGTTAGGGGCACCCTCTCGTTGAGGCTGTGGCTCTGTGGCACGTAGCCGATGAACTTCTTAGCCTCGCAGGGGGCCCTACCAAATACCCCCAGCCGCCCGGTGTAGTCCCTGTGGAAGCAGGCAATCGTCTTGAGCAGGGTCGTCTTGCCCGCCCCGTTGGGGCCAAGCAGGAGAAGAGTCTCGCCGTCTTCGAGAGTGAAGTCTACCCCTTCGACGGCGGGCTTTCCGTCGTAGAATATCGTGAGGCCCTCTGCGGTTATTGCTTCCATGATAATCCCCTAGCCCCAGTTTAAGCAGTGCGTTTTTAAACTTTAATGTACCCCCATTGGACAAATTTGTGTGGTGTGGAATAAAACTTGCACTGTCGAGCATTATGCAAAAATTTTAAAAGCGCATGTTTGTACCCCTGTTAGAAAATTTTTGCAAGGCTCAGGTTTATAAGGGCTCGAGCCTATCCGCAGGAGGTGATGATCATGGCGTACCACAGAGGAAGATCTGGAGGGAAGAGAGGGGACAGGCAGGTTCAGGGTGACGAGGTCATCCGTGTTCCCCTCCCTAAGGAAGGACAGCTGTTCGGTGTAATCGAGCAGGCCCTTGGGTCTGGATGGATGGACGTTAGATGCTCGGACGGGAAGATCAGAAGGTGCAGGATACCCGGCAAGCTCAAGAGGCGCATGTGGATGCGCGTTGGAGATGTCGTCATAGTCCAGCCGTGGCCGGTGCAGAGCGACGAGCGCGGGGACATAGTCTACCGCTACACCAGGACCCAGGTGGACTGGCTTCTGAGGAAGGGCAAAATCAGCCAGGAATTCCTCAGCGGCGGCGAGCTCCTGTTCTGAGCCCGCTTCTTCTAAAATTCTAACTACCGGCGAGTGATGGAGAATGCGCGAGGATGCAATAGAACGCGAAATCGAGGGAATGCTCGGCCTCAGGGAGAGGCGCGAGAAGGACAGCGAGCTCTACAAGATAGCCAATGAAGTATTCGACAGGACGACGAAGGAAACCCTCGCCTATTTCCACCGCAGGGGCAAGATAGAGAGCCTATACGGCGTCATCAGCACGGGCAAAGAGGCGAACGTCTTCGCAGGCGTGGATGCCGAGGGGAACAAAATAGCAGTTAAGATATACAGGACTTACACCACAGAGTTCCGGCGCATATGGGAGTACCTCGCGGCGGACCCGCGCGTCGGCTACCTGCCGAAGGACATGAGAAAGCTCGTCTTTGTCTGGACGAGGAGAGAGTTTAAGAACCTCCAGCGGGCGATAAAATACGCGGTTCGTGTTCCCGAGCCGGTTATCTTCCGCAACAACGTCCTCGTGATGGAGTTCATCGGGGACGAGCTCCCAGCACCCCGCTTGAAGGACGTTGAGCGTTCGCTTGAGCCTTTGGACTTCGAGGAACTTTACGACTTCACGATGGGCGTAATCGAGCGCCTCTGGAAGCGCGGAGACATGGTGCACGGAGACCTGAGCGAGTACAACATACTGCTCCACGACAGGCCCGTCGTGATAGACTGGTCGCAGGCGACTGTAAAGAGGAACAGGATGAGCGTGGAGCTGCTCAAGAGGGACCTGAGGAACGTGATAAACTACTTTGGCCGGAAAGGCGTTGATGTTGATGATTTCGACGATAAGTTCCGTGAGCTGGTTGAAGTTTAAAGGGTGAGAGCATGGACGAGTTTGAGAGACTGCTGAAAAAGTATGAGCGCATAGACAAGGACGGCCGGCCCACCCGCGGCGACCGCGATGAGGAGATAACCTACGTCGCGGAGGGCGAGCAGGAAGAGTTCGTGAGGATACCCAAGGAGAGGGTAGCGGTCGTCATAGGGAGGAAGGGACAGACCAAGAGGGAGATAGAAAAGAGGACTGGAACGAAAATAGAAGTCGACAGTGAGACCGGGGAGGTCTTCATAACCTCCACCAAAGAGACCAGCGACCCGCTCGCCGTCTGGAAGGCGCGCGACGTTGTGATGGCCATAGGAAGGGGCTTCTCCCCGGAGAGGGCGTTCCGGCTCTTTAACGAGGGCGAGATCCTGGAGATTGTTAACCTGACCGACGTGATAATCGGCAACGACAAGAACGCGCTCCCCCGGGTCAGGGGAAGGATAATCGGCAGGAAAGGCAGGACAAGGGAGATAATCGAGGAAATGAGCGGTGCGGACGTGAGCGTTTACGGAAAGACCGTCGCGATAATCGGCAACCCGATTCAGGTCGAGGTTGCCAAGACCGCTATAGAGAAGCTCGCCAGGGGCTCCCCGCACGGTGTCGTTTACAAGTACCTCGAACGCAGAAAGAAGGACCTCGAACTTGAGAGCACCACCTACTACGAGGCCCTTGAAGGGGAGCCGGTGGATTTGGGAGAAGACCACGGCGACTATGAAGACGACGACTTTTGGGAGGACTGAATATGGCCGAGGCGAATCAGCTGTTTAAGGAGTTCAAGATTCAGAGCGTCAGCGAGTTCTTCAGGCGAAACGCGGCAATGCTGGGTTACACGGGTAAGGTGCGCTCCCTCACGACCATCGTTCACGAGGCCGTCACCAACTCCCTCGACGCCTGTGAAGAAGCCGGCATACTCCCGTACGTCCGCGTGGAGATAGAAGAACTCGGGACGGAGCACTACAAGGTCATACTCGAGGACAACGGGCCGGGAATCCCGGAGAAGTACATAACCCACGTCTTTGGTAAGATGCTCGCTGGAACCAAGGCCCACAGGAACATACAGAGCCGCGGGCAGCAGGGTATAGGTATATCCGGTGCTGTAATGTTCGCCCAGGTGACGAGCGGAAAGGCGACGCGCGTAATCACCTCGACCGGCGGCGATATAATCGAGGCCTGGGTCAAGATCGACGTTGACAAGAACGAGGGTAAGATAGTCAAGAAAGAGAAGCACCCGAACCCCAAGGGCTGGAGGGGCACGAGGATAGAACTCGAGGTCAAAAACGTCCGCTACATCCGCTCGAAGCAGGGTGTTTACTGGTACCTCAAGCTCACCGCCATAGCCAACCCCCACGCCCACATAGAGCTCATTGAGCCGGACGGAAAGCTCATAGTCTTCCCGCGCTCGAGTGATGAAATCCCGGAGCCCCCGGTGGAGATGAAGCCCCACCCGCGCGGCGTCCTCACCGACGACGTTTACAGGATGGCCAGGAGGACGAGGAGGAACACCGTCAGGCGCTTCCTCATCGGGGAGTTCTCGAGAATAAGCGACAAGAAGGTCGATGAGCTCATCGAGTACATAGCGGCGCTGAGGCTCATAAAGACGGAGGACGACAAGAACGTCCAGGAGCAGCTCTACGAGAGGCTCATGAACGGTGATGTGAAAGCCGTTCTCCGCTCCTTCAGGGGTTACACCAAGGTCGTCAAGCAGGTCGCCAAGATGATGGAGAAGCCGCCCGAGAAGCTCACCTGGCACGAGGCTGAGGAGATAGTCGAGGCGTTCAAGTATATGAAGTTCATGGCCCCGCCGACCCACGGCCTCAGGCCCATAGGGGAGGAGAACATCGAGAAGGGCCTCACCAACATCCTCAAGCCGGAGTTCGTCACGGCGGTCACGAGGCCGCCGAAGGTCTACAGCGGTGGTATTCCATTCCAGGTTGAGGTCGGTCTGGCCTACGGTGGAGAGATAGGGAGCGGCTTTGACCTTCTCCGCTACGCCAACCGCGTCCCGCTCCTCTTCGACGCAGGGTCCTGTGTAACGACTCAGGCGGCGCGCTCAATAGACTGGAAGAGGTATAAGGTTGACGACCTCGACAGGACGCCGCTCGTGCTCATGGTCAACGTCGTCTCCGTCCACGTCCCCTACACCGGCACAGGAAAGCAGAGCATAGCGAGCGTCGATGAGATACACGAGGAAATCAGGCTGGCGATAATGGATGCCGCCAGGAGGCTCAAATCATACCTCGGCGGCAAGCACAGACGCCTGTACCAGGTGAAGAGGAGGAAGACCTTTGAGAAGTACGTGCCCGAGATAGCCAGGGCGCTGAGTGTATTGACCGGCGAGCCCGAGGAAGAGGTTAGGGACTACTTCCTGAAGTTCATCGAGGAAAGGCTTGCCCAGAAGGAGGCCACCGTGGAGGAGGTGGCCGAGGAGGTGAGCGAGAATGCCTAAACCCAAGGCCATAAAGCGCGAGAGGCCCAAGGAGAAGTTCTCCTACGACCCCAGGAAGGTCCTCAGCAGGCTCGAAGAGTACGGAAGGAACGTGCTTGAAGCAATCAAGGCTGGCAAGAACCCCTACTTTGACATTCCGATGCGCGGTCTTAGCAACGTCTACTTCGACGAGAAGAGCAGGCTAATCAAGATGGGCGACAAGCTCTCAAGGCGCTACTTCCTCAACGTTGCCCACGCGAGAAAGTTCATGCAGACGCTCCTCGTAATGGCCTACGTCAAGAGGCTCGTAAGCGAGAACAAGCACGCGAGCCTTCGTGAAGCCTACTACGCCAACAAGCACACCATACCCGGAACGAAGGAGAACACCTTCGAAGACCAGCGCGAGAGCGACCCGATAATAGAGGACCTTGAGAGGATGCTCGGCGTTCTACGTGAGGAGATGCACATCACCGCGGACAGGCGCGGTTACATCTACGGCGACATAGTCATACGCGACGGCGAAGACGAGTTCAACGCGAGCAAGCTCGGAAGCGGTGGCTGGGCCGTCCCCGGAACCGTGGAGCACATCCAGTTCCCCGAGATAAACGTTGACTACGCCCTGGTCGTCGAGACAGCCGCTATGGCCGACCGTCTCATCGAGGAAAAGTTCCCGAAGAAAGAGAACGCCCTCATCATAGCCACCCAGGGACAGGCCTCGCGTGGCGTCAGGAGGCTCATCCACAGGCTCCACTACGAGGAGGGCCTGCCTATCATAGTCTTCACCGACGGTGACCCCTACGGTTGGTACATCTATTCCACCATAAAGCAGGGTTCGATAAACCTCGCCTACCTCAGCGACAAGCTCGCGACCCCCGAGGCGAAGTTCGTGGGCATGACCATGGACGACATAGAGCGCTACGGCCTCAAGAACGTCACGGAGAAGCTCAAGGGAATCCCTCCCAACAAGAAGGGCGGCCCGTCAGGGGACTACAAGCGCATCCTGGAGGAGATGGAGTACCCGTGGTTCCAGAACAAGGAGTGGCAGAGACAGCTCAAGCTCGCCCTCAAGTGGGGAGTCAGGATTGAGCAGCAGGCCCTTGCCAACAAGAGCCTTGAGTTCGTCGCCAAGGAGTACCTCCCCGAAAAGATAAACAACGGTGATCTGTTGCCATGACGACGACTGAAGAGCTCGTCGCGCAGGTTAACAAGATACTGGACGATATTGGAATAGACATGGACGGGTTATTTGAGACTTTCGACATCCCGTCCATCTCTTACCGTTTGAAAGAGAACCTTTCCCTCCTCCAAGACCTTGAGGATGACTTATCGAGGCGCGTTGGTGAGGCAACCCCATCGGTTATGGGTATGGGCAAGAAGGACCGCGACCCCCACCTTCAGTGGATCTACAAGAAAAAGCGCAACAGGGTCCTCGCACTTGAAAGGCTCCGCGCGGCAATAACCGCCCACAAGATGGCCCTCGCACTCATATCGGCCAACTACACTTTCTTCCTCGGGAAGAAGCTGATGAGCATCGACGAGCTCACGAAGGAGAACGTCGAGCGCGTCAAGGCCGTCCCCAATCCAGTCCAGCTCGGCCGCGTTGAAGTCCTTCCATACCTGGCCTACTCCGGAGACGTCCTCCGTCTGCTCGCCAGAGAGAGCATTGAGGTCAGGGAGTCGTTCAAGCTCATCAAGGGCAAGCTCCGCGAGAAGGGAACCGTTAGAACCCACGGGCTCAGAATAGAGGTCGAGTACTGGGAGAACAACCGGCTGAAGAAGGACCGCATCAACCTGCCCACGGACGCCGACATAGAGGCCGAACTCCGCCAGAGGTACGGAAGGCGCTTCCGCTGGCGCGTTCTGAGCTTTGTCAAGACGATGGGAGTGCTCATAAACAACCACTACACAGTGGACAACCTGGCACTGGCGTACTCAATCCTCGACCCGCAAAACGGCGTCAAGAAGCTCGGCCTCGACCTCTTCAGGTACTACTTCCTGACATCAGAGACGGAGAGGGAAAGCCTTGGCCTGTACCCCAACATAAAGCTCTGCATCGACTGCCACTATTCGATCTTCGACCTCCCGTTCATGGATGAGCCCGACTTCAAGACGGGCTACGGCAGTATGTTCCTCATACGGAAGTGTGAGATGGAGAAGGCCCTCTCCGGAAGGAGGAGGGACATAGCAAACATTCCCAACCATCTCCTCGGTGGAGTGCTCCTCTACGGAATGAGCGAATATACCGAAGAAAAAGTCGCGGAGCTCCTTGGAATCAACGCCGACGAGCTGGTCGAGGCGATAAAGAAGTTCGTGATCTCGGGCCTGCACAAGAAGCTCTTCGCCGATACAAAGAAGTTCGAGAAGTTCATGCCCAAGAGCGACAAGGCCAAGCAGTTCCTGGCCCTCCTCCAGGGGTGAGGCCATGAGGGTGGAGATAAAAGCGCGCAACAACGCCGAACTGATAGCAAAGCTCAACGAGGCACTGAACGAGGAAGTCACCGAGGTCTACATCAACCTCCGCCCGTCAAAGGAGATACTCGTCAGGATACTCGAGCGCGCGCCGAACGTGCGTAAAATCTCCTGCCCGCCGAGCCTCTACCCCAAGGTGTCGAGGAGGGTCATCAATGCACTCGCCCAGATGGGCATAGACCTCGTCCCCGAGAGCTACCCCCGCGGAAGGCCGCGGAAATACGACGAGCGGACCATCCGCGAGGTTCAAGACCTCCTGAGGAAGGGTGTGCCTGCAAAGGAGGTAAGCGCCCGCACGGGCATCCCCCTTAGGACGGTCTATTACATCATGGAGCAGGCCGGTGTGAAACCCGGCCTCAAGGCCACCCGGCCGTCTTCTCACTAACGTTTTCTCCCGCTACATTTCTGAAACGAAACCAAGAATACTGGGAACTTCAGCTTCGTCATCGGAGAGACTGTTCTTGCCGCGGAGCAAGGGCAGGTACGGGCGGCTCGCGGAGTACCTAAAGCGAGGGTAGCTTTAAAAGGGGGCAGGTTTAGAGGCCTCCAAAGGAGAGGTGATGCTCATGCCGATATTCGAGACACAGGAGGAGACCCCGGAAATTAGAGAGCGCCTTCACCGCGTTGGAATAACGAACCTCAGGACTGTGGCGAAGATAAACTGGAAGGGAAAGGTGTACACCTTCCTCCCGCTCTTTGAGATAACCATAGACGTCCCGGAGGAAAAGAAGGGCATACATATGAGCAGGCTCGTGGAGAGCATAACCGAGGCGATGAGCGAGGCCGTTGAGGAGGAGGTAATGGAAGCCCACAGCTCGCTCGAAGAGCTCGGCAGGTGTGTTATAAACCGCCTTGAGGGGAAGCACCCACACAGGCGCGCGGAAGTGTGGATTAAGGCCCACCTCATAATCCCAAGGGAGACCCCGGCGAGCAAAAGGACCACCTACGAGCCCTACGACGTCGAGGTCGGCGTCATTAAGAATGAGGACGGCTCGTTTGAAAAAGTCCTCAGGGTTAAGGTCATCGGCAACACAGCCTGCCCGCACGCGATGGCCAACAACGACGGGAAGACGCACATACAGCGCGCCGTCGGCGAGCTTGAGGTGAGGGCCGGCTATGACGAGGAGATAGCGCTTGAAGAGATGATAGACGTCGTGGAGAGCTCCTTCAGCCACCCGACCTACACGCTCCTCAAGACGGTGGACGAGAACGCCGTCGTCCAAGGCATGTACAGGAACCCGAAGTTCGTCGAGGACGTCGCGAGGGAGATATTCGCGAAGGCAAAGGAGCGCTTCAACGGGAAAATCCACGTGCGCGTCATAAGCAACGAGAGCATCCACAAGCACGACGTCATAGCGGAGACGTGGAGCTGACGGGCTTTTCTGTTCTTCTCTTCCTATCTTACTTACTGCGGCAGGTTCTTGCAGAATTAGTGAATGGGTACATCTTAATATACCATAGAGACTAACTCCCCATCGGGGAGACGACATGAAGCTTATCCACGACCCCATTCACGGTCACATCGAGCTTGATGACTTCGCCCTGAGGCTCGTTGATACCCCCGAGTTCCAGAGGCTGAGACGGATAACCCAGCTCGGGCTGGCGTACCTTGCGTACCCGTCGGCGAGGCACACGCGCTTTGAGCACTCGCTGGGGACGTTCTACCTGGCTAAGAGGATAGCTAGGCACAACCCCGAAATCGAGGAAGGCGCCGTTTACGCGGCTCTGCTCCACGACCTCGGCCACTATCCCTTCAGCCACACGCTCGAGGCCCTCTACCCGCGGCACGAGGAGAACACGAAGTGGTTCATAAGGCACGGTGAAATCGGGGACGTGATCGGGGAGCGCTATTCCGTGAGGGAGTTCCTCAAGCTCCTCAAGCACCCCCTCGTGAGCGGGGATATAGACGCCGACAGGATGGATTACTTGGTGCGTGACGCCTACTACACCGGCGTGGCCTACGGCCTGGTCGACCTCGACAGGCTCGTGAGGAACCTGCTGTGGAGGGATGGCATGCTCGTCGTTGGGGAGAAGGGAGTAATGGCCGCCCAGAACCTGCTCCTGGCGAGGAGCATGATGTATCCCACCGTTTACCAGCACCACGTCTCCAGAATAGCCTCGGCGATGCTCGTCAGGGCTGTCGAGCTTGAGGAGATAAGCAATGACGAAATCGCCACCATGGACGAGGTTGACTTAATAGCCCGCCTCAGGGGGAGCGAGCGCGATGATGTCAGGGAGCTTGTGAAGGCCATTGACGACAGGCGGCTCTACAAGCGCGTGGTCTATACCAACGAACGGCTCGGGGACGTCGAGGAGCTTAGGAGAACCCTTGAAGAGGAGTTCCGCCACCTGGCCATCCTGGACTACCCGCCGGAGCCCAAGTTCGAGGAGAAGAACGCCTTCGTGGAGGCCGAAGGGGGGCTGAAGCGCCTCAGCGAGGTTTCTCCATTAGTTCGCTCACTGGTAGAGCTGAAGGACACACACTGGCGGTGGGGGGTTTACGCAAGGGAGGACGTCAGGGAGGAAGTCAGGCAATTCGTGGTGGACTTCCTTAGCTGAACCCGTCGAGCTTCCTTTTTGCTCCCAAAACTTTAAGTAGTTTGAACGTTTTTGCCCGACCCTGATTTTTGCTCTGGGAAAGATTTATAACCGAACCTTTTAAGTGGGTGTTGAACAAGCTCATCAGGTTAGAAGGTGATGTAAATGGGAAGAAGGGAAGAAATGGTTGCGAAGATTAAGGAGCTCATGACCCAGCCTGAGAGGATCAGGAACATGGGTATTGCTGCTCACATTGACCACGGTAAGACCACTCTGAGCGACAACCTGCTCGCCGGCGCTGGAATGATTAGCGAGGAGCTCGCCGGAAAGCAGCTCGTCCTTGACTTCGACGAGCAGGAGCAGGCGAGGGGTATCACCATCAACGCGGCCAACGTTTCGATGGTCCACAACTACGAGGGCCAGGACTACCTCATCAACCTCATCGACACCCCGGGTCACGTTGACTTCGGTGGTGACGTTACCAGGGCCATGCGTGCCATCGACGGTGCGATTATAGTTGTCGACGCCGTTGAGGGTGTCATGCCCCAGACCGAGACCGTTCTCAGGCAGGCCCTGAGGGAGTACGTCAAGCCGGTTCTCTTCATCAACAAGGTTGACCGTCTCATCAAGGAGCTCAAGCTCGGTCCGAACGACATCCTCCAGAGGTTTGCCAAGATCATTACCGACGTCAACAAGCTCATCAAGAAGTACGCCCCGGACGAGTTCAAGAACGAGTGGATGGTCAAGGTCGAGGACGGAAGCGTTGCCTTCGGTAGCGCTTACTACAACTGGGCCCTCAGCGTCCCGTACATGAAGAAGACCGGCGTGTCCTTCAAGGACATCGTCGAGCTCACCAACAGCGGAGACCTCAAGACCCTCAGGCAGAAGGCTCCGCTCCACGTCGTTGTCCTGGATATGGTCGTCAAGCACCTCCCGAACCCGCTTGAGGCCCAGAAGTACAGGATCCCGCACCTCTGGAGGGGCGACGTTAGCAGCGACGTTGGTCAGGCCATGCTGAGCTGCGACCCGAAGGGCCCGATGGTCATGGTCGTTACCAAGATCATCCTCGACAAGCACGCCGGTGAGGTTTCAACCGGCCGTGTCTGGAGCGGTACCGTCAAGACCGGTCAGGAGGTCCACCTCATCAACGCCAAGAGGAAGTCCAGGATCCAGCAGGTCGGTATCTACATGGGTCCTGAGAGGGTTAACATGGAGGCCGTCCCGGCCGGTAACATCGTCGCCGTCACCGGACTTCGCGATGCCATGGCCGGTGAGACCGTTGCGAGCGAGCCGATAGAGCCGTTTGAGGCCCTCCACTACGCCAGCGAGCCGGTCGTTACCGTCGCCATCGAGGCCAAGAACGTCAAGGACCTTCCAAAGCTCATCGAGGCCCTCAGGCAGCTCGCTAAGGAGGACCCGACCCTCCACGTCAAGATCGACGAGGAGACCGGCCAGCACCTCCTCAGCGGTATGGGTGAGCTCCACCTTGAGGTCAAGCTCGTCAAGCTCAAGGAGGACTGGAAGCTTGACGTCGAGGTCAGCCCGCCGATCGTCGTCTACCGCGAGAGCGTCAGCAAGATGAGTCCAATAGTCGAGGGCAAGTCACCCAACAAGCACAACAGGTTCTACATCACCGTCGAGCCGCTTCCGGACGAGATATACCAGGCCATCAGGGAGGGTATCATCCCAGAGGGCAGGCCGAAGGACCCGAAGGCCGTCGCCAAGAAGCTCGCCGAGCTCGGCATGGACTACGAGGTCGCCAAGGGTATCGTCGACATATACAACGGCAACATGTTCCTCGACAACACCAAGGGTATCCAGTACCTCAACGAGGTCATGGACCTCCTCGTTGATGGATTCCACCAGGCCATGGACGAGGGTCCGCTCGCCAAGGAGCCGGTCATGAAAGTCATGGTCAGGCTCCACGATGCCAAGATCCACGAGGACAACGTCCACCGCGGTCCGGCCCAGATCTACCCGGCCATCAGGAGCGCCATCCAGTGCGCCATGATGAAGGCCCAGCCGATCCTCTACGAGCCCTACCAGAAGGTCATCATCAACGTGCCCTACGAGTACATGGGTGCCGTCAGCAGGGAGATCAACCAGAGGCGCGGTCAGCTCATCGACATGAGGCAGGAGGGCGAGGTCATGATCATCATCGCGGAGGCCCCGGTCGCCGAGATGTTCGGATTCGCCGGAGCCATCCGTGGTGCCACCAGCGGAAGGGCCCTCTGGAGCACCGAGCACGCCGGCTTCAAGAGGGTTCCGGGAGAGCTGGCCACCAACATCATCAGGCAGATCAGGCAGAGGAAGGGTCTCGACCCGAACCCGCCGAAGGAGCAGGACGTCTGCCCGCAGCAGTGAGGGCTTTCCGCCCTCTGAACTTTTCTCTTGTCTTGCCTT
>Ga0209834_10001291_pt1 | contig 14326 bp, 11 predicted proteins | sample Mar14236cmmetaG_FD_184134 | JGI IMG/M metagenome (GOLD analysis project Ga0209834, IMG submission 184134) | Marine hydrothermal vent microbial communities from Guaymas Basin, Gulf of California to study Microbial Dark Matter (Phase II) - Marker... ...
TTCCGACGGAGCATCTTTATCGAAATATAGCGGATTATTTCTTTCTTATAACCTTTCCCTCAGCCATGACCATTGTAGGGAAAGCACCAAGATGTAGTGGATTCTTATCCCAAACAACAAGACTAGCGAGTTTGTTTGGTTCGACAGTGCCGAGACTATCATCGATATGAAGTATTTTTGCATTCTTATAGGTAATGAGTGAAATCGCATCTTCCTCGGACATGCCCTGGATCATGAAGAATTTCAAGCTGTCACGCAGTGCAATAGTATGGATTACAGGATGATCGGTCATCAATCCGTAAAATGCTTTGGACTGCATGAGAAGCAGTGTGTTCTGATAATAGGCATGCTTTAGCTCGACCTTGTATCCAACCGAACCGAGCGGACCATAAACAACAGGGATATCATTCTTTGCAAGAGCATCGAAAATATCTTTATGAAAGACATCGCCGGTATGATCTGCTGTGCACTTAATTTTATATTTTTTTGCCAGATGGATGAGATACAGAACATCATCATCTTTGTGAACATGTACTTTTGAGGTATATTCGCCAGATAAGAGTTTTAACAGTGCTTTATCTTCCGGAGAAAAGCTGAGCTCGTATTCTCTTTCAACTATCTTTTTATCTATCTTAAGGTCTTTCCTGGTAATTTTCTTCTTTTTGTATTTTACCTCAATTTCAACTATCTTCTTATCCTTCGCAACAAGTGCCTTTTCTCGTTTAATAAGTATTTCATCGAGCTTTTTTTCCAGCAGTGCATACACACCCATTCGTGTATTTGAGCGCTCACCTTTCCATTCTGTGGTTGAGCGCGGATTGTATCCCAGCGCCATCTTGAAGCCATATTCCTTCATAAAGGCATCATCGCGGTTTTTGCCGAAATTCTTGATGAGCATAGCTTGTCCACCAATAAGGTTTCCGCTTCCGGGAACTACGCAACTATAAAGCACACCGAAATCCACTGCGTCCTTGAAAGCACGGTCATCAAAATAGATGCTGTCAATCGGGTTGTTGAGGGGGAGTATCTGATTGGTGATGTCATTGGTTTCGGACTCGGTCCATGGCTCGCCTTCCCTGTCCATGCCGATATGGGAATGAGCATCAATAAAAGCGGGAGTGACCCAGCCGGTATGATCAGCTTTGAGTTTTTTTGATGTTATATCTACAATTTTGTTACCTTCTACAACGATGTATTTGTTCTCCGCTTTGCCCTTTCCGTCAAAGAGCACATCTGCTTTGATTATTTTTTGTTTAGCCATTTTATCACCTACATATAATTTTTATTAACCATCCGATTATGCTTCGCTCCGCCGTGACAGGCGAAAAACACCATAGTTGAATAAAAAACAGATTCAACCCCAGTTAAATAGAAAAGAAAATATAACGGGGCAGGCGGGCAGGCGAAAAGCACGAAAAAGAGATTTAAGAACAAGGAACACCGATTGAGGATTTTTGATGTATTGCACTTCTCAAATCTTAAATCGTTAACCCTGTGAAATAGCAAAGCTAAATCTCCGATTTATTTAACAGGGTTAATCATTATTCGATATTCAATACTATTTTGATGAAACACTTATACTGTCAAATAATATTGCAGGCATTCTTCCACCCCAGCAAGTGTGAAGCTTGTTTTCTATGGCAATGACCTTCTTGAGAGTATCATATACATTTCCTGCAACCATAATATCTTTCACGCGACCTACGATATCACCTTTTTCCACATAAAGACCGGGACTGACACCAACCGAATAATCACCATTAGGAATATTTCCGCTGTGAGCTCCCATCACGCCGTCGAGAATAATGCCTTTATCCATCATTGCGATTAGTTCTTCAAATGATTTCTGACCGGGAGCTATACGTGGATGCGCCAGACGAGGAACCGGTTTCATAGTGATAGTATCTCCACCCCACATAGATGCTCTGTATCCATTACCGGTTGATTGAGCACCCAATTTCTTTGCATAGTTGAGATCATAGAAGAAATTCTTGAGTACACCCTTTTCTATGATGTCCATCTTTTTGGTTGGAACTCCCTCATCATCAAAACAGCGAGCTGACGTACTTTCTGTATCGAGAGGATCATCATAAAATGTGATTGCTTCGCTTACTATTTGTTTCCCAATATCATTTTTGATCGGCGAGATGTCCTCATAAATACTTTTTGCGCTTGCGCCACTGTGCAGTCGCCAGAGCAGTGTGTACATGCTTCCCGGCATAAAGAGCACTTGCATTTTACCCCCGGGAATCGTAACCACTTTTGAGGAATCATTATACATATTCACGAGGTTATCAAGAATATTACGTGAAATAGAAAACGGGATTTTTTCTTCATATACACGTGAAATACCAGCACCACCACCGGGATATACAAGGCACAGCCAGTAACCGGTTGATCCGATCTTTGAATGTAAATCGGTTCCTTGAGAGTTAATAATACGTAAGTTAAGAACTTCTTTGTATGCGACAATTTCTATTTCTGCATCTGTGTTCTTAAGAAATACATCAGCGATACGCTGGCAATTTTCAACCATCGAGGACGAGGTTACATCATTGATATGCTCATTATAAGTTTTCAGATTAGGCAGCTCTGAAGTATGAGGAAAATCATACGGCGCCTGCACTCCGCCTTTGAGTGATTCCAGTGCATTTTGCAGAAATTCTTCTCTATCAATAAGATTCTTTGTGTAGGAAAATCCGAGTTTTCCGTCTTTGATAATGCGCAGAGCCATTCCAGATTGGAACTGGCTTTCGATGTCATGGAGTTCACCTTTCTGGAACATTACTTCTGATGAGGTTGGATCACAATAATATATTTCTGCCTGATCGCATACTTTTCGCGCCATGTCTAATAATTTTTCCATTAGATACCTCCCAACACTACATTTTTAACAAGAATATGTGGGGCTCCGTGGCAAGAGCGAATATTAGTTTGCCCTTTGCCGCATCCTCCGGTCTTAGAAAGTTTCAGATCATTGCCAACCGCGGTGATGTCCTGAAGTGTTTGATACAGGTTGCCGGAAATATTAATATCACGGATCATCCTGTCTTTCTTTCCATTTTTAACAACATACCCGTATTGAGCTCCGAAAGTGAAGTTCTCGCCTGAGGTTTGACCTCCTTTTGGATCAAGTATGTAAAGACCGTCACCAAGTTCAGTCATAAGCTGTTCAAGAGTTTTCTCTCTTGGCTCAATATAGATCGTACCCATTCGTATAATAGGAGCATAACGATAATCTTCGGCAACACAATGCCCTGAAATCGGCTCACCGAACTCGTGTGCTGTTCTACGTGAATGCAGTCTGCCGGTAAGCACGCCGTTGGTCAAAAGTTTCACTTCGCGTACTGCCACACCTTCGTCATCATACTTGTAGAATCCAAGCTGATTCGGCATAGTCGCATTATCAATAATGGAGAGCACATCATTACCGAGTTTGTTGCCGATCTGCATTTTTTCTCTCATTGCTGGTAGTGATTCCACAATATCAGCTTCGGAGAAATGCCCGAAAGCTTCGTGGGCGAATACTCCGGCAAGACCTTGATTGAGAATACAATTGTAAGCCCCTGCTTTGACGGGTTTTGCCTTAAGAAGATCAATAGCTATCTGTGTTCTTTGTCCAAATTTATCATCAAGATCTCTGACTGTATAAAAACCATCACTTCCGCCGGCACCAACTCGTACATTCTGAGTCAGGTTTCCATCCTTGCTGATTATACTTCCACCAATTCCGGTCGTGATAAGATCTTCATGAATTTCTGCCCCTTCTGAAGAGAGAAAGTATTTTTCACGGCTCATTTCAAAATATCTCATATTTGTCATTGCGATCTTGTCGTGGGATAGTGGAATATTATTGTAATGTCGAAGCAATTCCAGTTTTTCTTCGATAGAAATATTTCGGGGATCTTCCTTCAAACTTGGAATGAACGTGTCTTTAATGATAGGTGTTTCAGCCAGCTTAAAGGGCTTCTCAATAGTGTTTCCAATAAGAATAGCATTTTCCTGTGCAGTTTTCAATGCTTTTTCTGCATCTCCTTGTTTTGTGAATGAGACAGAGGTGAATCCACCATTTTTCAGCACACGAATTACATATCCGTCCGTTATAGTTGAGCCGATATTGGAGAGCTCTTTACCATCAAGAGTAATGAATGTCTCCTTTTTGATCTCGTATCGGATATCTGCATAATCAGCATCTGCTTTATGTAGAATCTGTTTTAGCTTTGGTAACATTGGACCTCCTGCGTAATTTTCTGTAATGTACTGGAAATCAGTAAAATTAGTCAATTTTTTATTTTAAAATAATGTTTCATTATTTTATCTCGAGTCTTTGTGAAATGAAGAACTTGTCCGCCCACTGGCGGAAATTTTCGCAAAGATCAATCCTGAGGTATCGAATCAGCCATGATCTTTTCTTCAGCTTTTTTGATATGATTCTCTGTGAAGAAATGGGCTAAAATTCCTGAAACACAGTATGCGGCAGTTATCCCGATGAAAGCGCCTTGGGTCTGAAGTATCTGCGAACCGAAATAAGCAAGAGGAATATAGAGTACAAACATCTGAACGAAGACAAGACCCGCTGCATGAAATGGCTTTTGTAATACATTGAGTGAAACATTACACAAAAGCAACACTCCCTGCAAACCATAACCAAGAGGAACAATAGAAAGATATTTTACGATGGTTTCAACTACTAAAGGATCTTTATTGAAAATGCCGGCTATTGGTCTGGCAAATAGAAACAGAATAATAAAGGTTCCAAAGCCCCATATAAGTGAGAATATTTCAGCCAGGCGCAGCCCCTTTTTTACTCGATCAAATAATTTAGCTCCCAGATTCTGCCCAATAAAAGGCCCAAAAACCGAAGAGAGAGCACGTATAACAGCCAACGAGAAGAACTCAATTCTTGATGCAACGCCAAAACCTGCAACTGCATTTGGTCCATATACTGAGATAATCCTTGTCAAGACCCCAACTGAAACAGGCAGGATCATTCGAGCTCCTGCGATGGGAATACCGATAAACAGAATGGATTTCCAGGATGCAAATATTTCCCGAAAAGGAGTCCGCTCAAATGTTACCATTTTATCTCTATGAACAAGCACCCACGTTGCCGCAACAGATGCACTGAAACGAGCAATAACAGTCGAGATCGCAGCACCGCGAATTCCAAGGGCAGGGAAAGGTCCCAATCCAAAAATAAGCATCGGATCCATTATAAAATTCATGATCACTGCAACGACCATGATGGCGCTTGGGGTCTTTGTGTCACCTGTTGCACGGATCGCATTATTGCCGACCATTGGAATGAGCACGAAGAACATACCATAATACCAGATGTTCATGTATTGTTTGATGTAGGGAAGCACCTGGGGGGTTGCGCCGAGAAGTTTGAAAAGCGGACCGATCGTCGAAAGTCCGATGATCACAAAGATAAAAACAAGTAGGATCGCAAGCATCAGCCCATCTGTGGTAATTCTTCGAACTTTATAGGTGTCACCCTCGCCGATAGCGCGGGAAATAATCGCTGAAGCACCCATTCCCACACCGAGTGCTATGCTGTTCACAACGAGTATGACAGGAAAGGTAAAGCTGAGAGCAGCAAGTTGTGTAGCTCCTAATTTTCCTACAAAAAAGGTATCGACAAGATTGAATGCGACCATGCCGAGCATGCCTACTATCATAGGAGCTGTGAGTTTGATCAGCAGCTTGCCAATAGGACCATCAATAAGTTTTGCTTTGGTATTCTTCATCTATTCCAACTTTCCATAGGAAATGAAAAAGTGAGACATTTTTCGTCAAGCTAATGAGAAAAACTTGATAAGAAATATGCTGAAATAAAAATCGAAAATTATGAAAGAAGGTACTATGCGAGAAATTCTGAATCCTTATAATAAGTATAATGGTTACTACTGTTTTGGGTGCGCGCAAAAAAACGAGCACGGTCTGCAGATGACCTTTTATGAAGATGGTGATGAAGTCGTATCAAAGTGGAAGCCAAAAGATTTTTTTCAGGGTTACTTCAACGTGCTGCATGGCGGCATTCAATCCGCACTTATTGATGAGATCGGAAGCTGGGTCGTATTGATCAAAGGTAAGACCATAGGTGTAACGGCAAAACTGGAAGTTAGATACAAAAAAACAGTGTATGTCAACAAGGGAGCGATCACACTTCGGGCGAAGCTTCATACTAAAAGACGAAATCTCTATACTGTATATGTGCAACTCCTCGATGCAAATGATACGCTCTGCGCAGAAGGATATGTGACCTATTTTACCTTTTCTAAAGAGAAGGCAGAGAAGCACTTCTACTATCCTGACTATAAGGAATTTTTTAAGGATTAATCAAGCTCTTCCTCGCTGAACTTTTCAACCTGATAAATGTAGATTTCTGTACTCGGGTCTTTGTAGGCATCTTTTGGCAAACCTGCTTTGTGAGCGCAAAGATTTTCCAGAAAAGTCACTCTGTCCCAGCCCGTATCTGTGGCAACCTGCGGAAGGAACACGCCGCTTCGCCAACCTTTTTTTATCCACACGCCATCGATTCCCATGCGTATTTGCTTCCAATCCGTGATCTGCTTCATAGGAGTAAGCACAGAGATCTCGATGTCGATATCTTTGAGCTCTTTCTCTTTCACTTTTGGGAAGCGGGGATCTTCAAAAGCTGCGGAAGCAGCCATTTCTGAGACTGCTTTATATAGCGGCATCTGTGCATGCATGTGCCCAATACACCCGCGAAGATTGCCTTGCTTATTCAAGGTCACGAACACAGCCCGTTCTTCAGATAGCTTCTCATACACAGGTTTTTCTGGCTGAATCCTTTTCCCATTTTCCAGATAGTAAGTAATACTATTTCGAGCAAGATCGAGGAGATATTTCTTTTCTTCTTTTGAATACAATCCTTGTTCAGAATCTTCATCTTTTTTCTGAATACCCGATTCCGGAAACACGATCGAGGAATAGCCAACAATATGTGATGAGAATTTATCGCCTGTAATATCAGCAGAATTCATATACGCAAGCATTACGGGTTTGTCTGCGCCAAAATGCTTCATAATTTTCATAAATGGATAGACAGCATGAAAGCCGCAGAGTTCGCATTTTCCTTTTCGCTTTTCCTGTTTCAACTTATCAATATCCATGCTGAGCACCAAATCAATAGTGTGCTGATCCATACTTACAGTTTCTTTATAGGGGTGGAAATGTGCCATGTCCGAACTGGCAATAATAGCAATTTTCTTATCTGTGGCTTCCAGAATAGAAATGAGCACATCAGCAAGGTCATCCAGAAGTGAATAATCTGATGTTGCAGTCATGATAGGAACTACTTGAGCATCAGGAAGCTGGTATTGCACAAATGGAAGCTGTGTTTCAAAGCTGTTCTCTCCGCCGGTAAAAACCTGTAGGATAGACTCAAAATCGGGATTAGCTGCGATAAGTTTCTGTGCAATTTCTTTATCAACTTTTGTGGTGCCGAGAGGGGATTTGACTTTATCACCGTTGTATATGCTTACCTTCCCTGCATTGTAGCGATGGCTGGTCGCCATGATAATGACCGTATCAAAATTACTGTTTTTCAGTAGTGAATAGCCATAGGCAGCAATGGGACCGGAATAGACTAGCCCTGCATGAGGAGAGATCATACCGAAGGGAACGATGTCCTTATTTTTTCCCAATTCGACATTATTGAAGAATTTGGACAGCATACTTTCCAATTCTTTTTTTGAGCCGGGATACCATGTTCCTGCGAGCGAGGGCTCGAGGGTTTCCGCCCATAAGTTGGTTGAAAAAAGCATGAGGCATAAAAATATTCCAATTTTTTCTAACATATAAACCGCCTTTGCGTTCCCTTTTTATATAATCGAAAAAAAAATGCAAGAAAAAAATGAAACTATTTTACTCGATCCCAAGTTCAACTTGGGATCGAGATGCTAAACTTGGGAGCGTGGAGGTAAACTTGGAATCGGGATGTGTTAATTTTATGATCTTATGGGAATTATGCCAGCTATTTTTTACTCCGGTTCGATATAACACAGAATTTCACCTTTTTTAACTGAATCGCCAGCTTTAAAACAAATAACTTTGATCACGCCATTGCAAGGCGCTGCCAGGTTGTTGAACATTTTCATTGCTTCAAGCACAACCACGGTTTCTCCGGCTTTTACCCTATCTCCCACTTTCTTTTTATACTCGAAGACCATACTGGGAATGGGAGCTTGTAAGGTGCCCGATTCATCTATTTCTACAGTTTTCTTCTTTTCCTTTTTAACGTGGTTGATTCTAACACCACGTATGTTGGGATCAGCTACCTCGACATTAAAATAATCACCATCCACATAAACATCGAATGAGCGCAGGTTGGCAGGTTTAGCTTTGTTTGTTTTGGCGGTGAGTTCGCCGGCGAGAGCTTTCCGGAATATTTCATTTTCTTTTTCTACTTCTTTTAGAGATTTAGGTTTTACATCATGGGGAACTTCTTCCAGATCATATTTCCATCTCAGAAAGCGTTTACCTGTTACAGGATACATTGCGCAGATAAGTTCATCGTCAAAGTTTTTTGCCAGTCCTTTAACATCTTCTTTTACTTTAGGAAGTTCCGGTTCCAGTGTATCGCCGGGGCGTGTAGAAATCGGTGTTTCTCCTCGAGGATATCCTTTCAATGCTTTTTTCTGAACTTCTTTATCAATGGGATGTGTAGTTTTTCCATACAATCCATAACAGAGATCTTTTACCTGCTCTGTTATCTGGGAATATTCTCCTTCTTCTTTATCGAAGAGAACATTATTCACTGTTTGAATTCCAATGATCTGACTGGTTGGAGTAACCAATGGAACCTGTCCCAGTTGTTCTCTCACTTTTGGCAGAGTTTCAAACACATCATCCAGTCTGTCCAGAGCATCCATCTGACGTAGTTGATTCACAAGGTTAGAAAGCATTCCACCCGGAGTTTGATGAAGAATAACATTGATATCAATAATAGCATTTTTCGTATCATCGAGCAGATGTCTATATTTCGGAGTGACCTTTTCCATTTCTTTATCGATCTCAGCCAATTTATTTATATCAAAACCAGTATCGCGGTTCGTTCCCAAAAGGGACACAACTATTGGTTCTATAGCAGGATGGGAAGTACGGTAAGCATAAGGAGCCATACAGGTATCAACAATATCTACTCCGGCTTCGATTGCTTTGAAAATTGCCAGATCACCCATTCCGGAAGTAAAGTGGGTGTGCAGATGTATCGGAATTTTCGTCTGTTCCTTGAGAGCACGGATCAGGTTGTAAACATCATAGGGTGAGATCAAGCCAGCCATGTCTTTTATGCAAATCGTATCAGCGCCAATTTTCTCGAGTTGTTTTGCTTTTTCCAGGTAATATTCAAGATTATATGTATCGCCACCCATACGTTGTTCTGTAAGAGAATAGCATATAGTTCCCTGGAAATGTTTACGGTTTTTTTTAATTGTCTTTACAGCAGTTTCAAAATTTCTGAAATCATTAAGAGCATCGAACACGCGGAAAATATCTATCCCATTATCGCAAGATCGCTGGATGAATGCCTCTACCACATCATCTGCATAATTTCGGTAGCCCACAAGATTTTGACCCCTAAGTAACATGGAGAACGGAGTTTTAGTAATATATTTTTTCAGTGTTCTTATTCTTTCCCAGGGATCTTCGTTCAAGAATCTGTGCATTGTATCAAAAGTAGCTCCACCCCACATTTCAATGGAATAGAATCCGATTTCATCCATCATTTCAGCTACGGGCAGCATGTCTTCTGTTCTGCCGCGGGTAGCAAAAATACTCTGATGTCCATCGCGTAAACTAACGTCCTGTATCTTGATCGGATTTGCAGCTTTTGGACGGTCGGGTTTATAATTCATTTTCGACATTTCCAAAATGCCATGTTTATCAAATTTCATTTATTACTCCAATATTACGTTTTAATGTTTACAATCTCTTCTCTGAACTAACATACGGTTATGCATGATTAGCTTTCTTCCAGCCATCACCCAGTGGTTAGTTTTCTTTTTGTTGTTATTTTCTTCCTCTTGTTTGAGGAAATGCATCACACCGGCAATGGCAGCTCGTAGTTTTTTATTCTTTTCCACAATTAGTTCCTATAGGGGAATGTTCCCGTGTTTTTTAGGTGGGATGTGTTCTTTCTTTGTATGAAGTATTTCCAGCGCATCGATAAGTCTCACACGGGTTTCACATGGTTGAATTACAGCATCTATATATCCGCGTTCTGCTGCGATGTAAGGATTGTTGAAAAGTTCTTCGTACTCTTTTATTTTTTCCTGTCTTGTTGCTTCGGGATTTTTCGATTCTTTGATCTGTTTCTTGTAGCTTGCCACAATATTGACCGCACCTGGAGCTCCCATCACAGCAATTTCCGCAGAGGGCCAGGCGAAAAGTGCATCTGCTCCAAGATGTTGAGAACTCATGGCAATATAGGCGCCACCATAACTTTTCCTGGTGGTAACTGTAAGTTTTGGGACTGTAGCTTCGGAATAGCTCCAGAGGATCTTGGCTCCATGACGGATAACTCCATTCCATTCCTGATCACAGCCGGGCAGATATCCGGGCACATCTACAAAAGTGATAAGTGGAATATTAAAGCCATCGCAGAAACGAATGAAACGAGCGATCTTATCGGAAGCATTTATGTCCAGGCATCCCGCAAGAACAAGTGGCTGGTTGGCAATTATGCCCACAGTTTTATTATTCAAGCGACCAAAGCCAATAACTGCGTTTTGGGCAAAAAGCTCGTGAATTTCGTAGAACTCTCCTTGGTCAAGAATAGAATGAATAACATCCCTCATATCGTAGCCGGCTTTCGGATTATCCGGAATGATCGTATCCAGCTCGGGACACAGTCTGCCGGGGTCATCTCCCATAGGTATGATGGGGGGATCTTCCAGATTGTTATTGGGAATATAACTAAGCAGTATTTTCACATGTTCTATAGCATCTTCGTCACTTTCACAGGCAAAGTGGGCATTTCCGCTTTTGGTATTATTGGTTATTGCACCGCCCAGTTCTTCAAAAGTGGTTTCCTCTCCTGTAACAGATTTGATAACACTTGGTCCTGTGATGAACATATAACCGCTATTTTTCACCATAAACACAAAATCTTTCATTGCCGGAGAATAAACTGCTCCGCCGGCTGTTGGTCCCATAATTAAAGATATCTGCGGTATTACACCGGAAGCCCTGGAATTACGGAAGAAAATGTCTCCATATCCTTTTAATGAATCGATACCTTCCTCCACGCGAGCACCACCGGAATCGTTCATTCCAATGATCGGCACACCTGCTTTCATGGCAAGATCCATTATCCTTACGATTTTGCCGGCGTGTTTTTCTCCGAGAGAACCACCTCGGCAAGTAAAATCCTGAGCATAGGCATAAACAGGGCGGCCATTTACAAGTCCATGACCTGTGATTACGCCATCTGATGGAATCTCTGTGGCGGGCATATTGAAATTTGTGGAACGGTGCTTTACCATCATGTATATTTCGCAGAACGTACCCTCATCAAATAAAAGGTCAATTCGTTCACGGGCAGTAAGCTTGTTTTTTTTGTGTTGCTTCTCTATGCGGGCTTTACCGCCCATCTCTTTTATCTTCGCTTCTTTTTGCTTTAAATTCTCTATTTTTTCAGATATTTTCATGTTATCTCCAGAAGTATGAGTTTTTCACATATGCAAGTTGGTAAAAAAAAAATGCGACTCCAAAATGTAAAGGAAAATGATAATGACAATGATAAATTGATTTATGATTTCTGCGAAATTAATGACTATACTACACAATATGGAATTTAATATAAGGATATAATTCTTCATTTTCTCCGTGATGAGAAAAGAAACCGGATCACTCTTCTCTCATCACTCATCGCTCTACGCTCTACGCTCTACGCTCTACGCTTCACGCTCTTCGCTCCACGCTCTTCGCTTCACGAGTTTTTTCTTGACACAAATTGATCGATCTTTATCTAGACAAATATGCAAAATACTCAAGGGAGAAACTAATGAAAAGACAGAATAAATTACTGCCTTATATTACTATTTTCATATTGGTGATAATATTCGCCGGTTGCGCAGCAAAGACAAAAATGATCGCCCCGCCATCCCAGTCACCAGTTCTAAAATATGTCATACCCGATGGAAAGACATTCACATACAAGGCATCCAGTGGTTTTTATCAAACAATGAGCATAAAGGGCATTCCTTTCAAAACCACAGTGTTGAAGGATATGGTTGTTTCTTTTTATCAGATCGCTTTTGCCGAAGATGCATATCAGTTGATGATGATGATCAATGATGTAGCAATGAAGGTCACTGCTCACGGCACCAATCTCACACCCAATCTGAGCAAGATCCCGGGAAATTCGTTTGAAATGACCGTTACGAATTCCGGCGAAGAGATCGGGCTTATTGGTGCAGACGAGCTGACCTATTCCCTTGGCGATGAAGGTGAACAGAATATGGAAAGTGAATTCGAGCACTTCTTCCCTGATCTACCTGTACAGCCGTTGAAGCCCGGGGACACTTGGACGAAAAACGATACTGTTGATGTAAGCAATGGTGGTATGGAAACCTTGATCGTTACAAAAAGCGAAAATGTCCTTGCTGGTTATGAACTTCTCAAAGGGCATGAATGCGCTAAAATTACTTCTGTATATACAAGCTCAGTAACAAGCAGCGGTACCAAGAACGGGGCAGACATTAATACAATCGTGGAAATGGAAGGAAAAGAGACCCTCTATTTTGATTATAAATTGGGTGTGCTTGTTCTGCAAACATCCACTGGCAGCGGTGACGGAACAGTAAATATTTCTGGGGAACATGAGATGACACTTCCCGTGTCCCAGACAGTGACTCTGGAGGTGTGGCTGGTGGAATTGCCTTAGTTTTTAAAAAAATGAGAAATTTTTTCTATGAATTTTAATCATATTGTAGGAAAATCAACTTTCAAATATGGTTTTACAATTCCCAAATCAATGTACCATTTATTAGATTTACCCCAAAAAGGTAATAGAAGAAAGATACAATTGGTTTATGATGATGTTAAAACTCATGCTTGGCTTTATAGATTAAAGAATCAATATGGTCATGTTCAAATACGGTATGATAATAAATTCGGTGAAAATTTCAGAAGATGGTTAAAAACTGTTTTCAATTATTCTTATATATTCGAAAGAAATATTAATGAGTATTTTAAAGTAGAAATTATAAATCAAGAGTTATTTAAAATTATCCAATATCCCATCAATGATTCTGAATCAAACTTGATAATATCTGAAATTCTCACTCATAAAATAGAAGAAAACGCATTATTTATAGATTGTCGATTTACTGAACTTTTAGAATCTATAAGGAATGTTTCATTTATAAATAATCAAAGACAAATGTACTATAATTCGATGATAAAGGAGCAATTGACTAACCTTAGTTGGGATACCGAACAAAAAGTTGTAGAAGATAAAAATATCAGGTTGAAATGTGATTTCAGGAAAAAAGATTTTCAGCTAGAAGTTGAATTTGGAAATGCTAGAACATACTATCAAGATATTATAAAATTTGTTATGTCCTATAATAGTAAATTAATTAACATTGGTGGTTTGCTCGTTCCTTCAAAATCTTTTGCAAAACATTTATGTCATTTGGGGCACTTGAACGCAATAAAAAAGTCAGAAGGTGCCAAATCGAGATATACTGGAATGATGAATTTTAAGAAAGCAATAACTGAATTTAATTTTATTAAAGGCATTTTTGATATCCCCTTTTTTATCATTGGAATTAATAGCAATAATTTAGATTGAATTTAAGTTTAAAAGATAAAAAGTAATTTATGACTAAAAAAGAATTAATAAAACGCTTACAAGACATTGAGTGGGAAGATTTTGAAGTTAAGAAAGCTGGAAAACTTATATTAATAAAGCAATGGAATATAAATACAAATTTGATTTTATTGAGTTGGAGATGACTACACAGAAAACTACCCAGAAACTTGAATTAGAAATCGAAAAGTTCGGTGAAAAGTTCGGTGAAAAGTTCGGTGAAAAGTTCGGTGAAAACCAGGTGAAAATCATTTATTATATGAAAAATGATAAATTAATTACAATACCAGAACTTTCTGAAAAGCTGAATATCAGCACAAGAGCTATAGAAAAAAATATAAAAAAGTTAAGTGATTTAGGGATTATTAAAAGAATTGGTCCAGCTAAAGGTGGCTACTGGGAAGTATTAGATTAAAAAGATTAAAGACTTACCCCAGAACGTCCTATAAAAGGATATTATCAGCCCACGGTTTCAACCTT
>Ga0209834_10001292_pt1 | contig 14320 bp, 15 predicted proteins | sample Mar14236cmmetaG_FD_184134 | JGI IMG/M metagenome (GOLD analysis project Ga0209834, IMG submission 184134) | Marine hydrothermal vent microbial communities from Guaymas Basin, Gulf of California to study Microbial Dark Matter (Phase II) - Marker... ...
GAATGATCTCACCTTTATTGTTGCGCAGTTTCTTAGCAGCAAGCAGTAGGAGGCGAAGACCTGCACTACTAATATATTCGAGATCACTAAAATCGAGGATGAACTTTTTTTCACCACCATCGATCAAGGGGATAAGTACTGCTTCGAGCTCTCCCGAAGTGTTTGCATCTAGACGCCCAACAAGCTCGAGAGTGATGATGTCTCCTCGTTTATCCTGTCTTATTTCCATGTAATCCTCCATGTCATAATTAACTTATATCCTGTGGTTTGAATTTTTAAAGAATTTTGTCAATGTTAAGATGTTTTTATCGTTTACCCGTTTATATTTTACTATATCCATAAGCTTTTTCACCAGATAGATACCCAAGCCACCAATAGGTCGATCCTCCACTGCATGCTGAAGGTGTTCAGGATCTTCTTTCTTGGTTGGATCAAAGGCTTTCCCGTCATCTATCAAGGTGAGTTTCAGCTCTTTTTCATGTAACTCAAATTTAACTTCGATCTCATGTGTTTTTTTATCATCATAGCCATAGGATATGATATTGGTGATTAGCTCATCGAGACACAGAGAGATATCATAAACGATTCTCTGAGAAAGTTTATTATCCTTTGCGAAGTTCTCGAATTTTTCGGTAATGGTACCAATCTCTCTTAAGTCGTTTCTTATGTGTGCGGTGAGAACTTTCATATACTATTATACCCTGTAGTGCAACACAAGTATTGTAATATCATCGAACTGTATAGCATCCCCCTGGAAGGCGTACACTTCATCGATGACATGCATGCTGGTTTTCTTTGGAGGGCAATTATTGCATGAAGAAAGAATATTTTCCAGGCGATCAAGTCCGAATTGTTCATTTTTCTTATTCATTGCTTCATTTACTCCATCAGTAAATATGAATATCTGATCATCTTTCATTAGAAGTGTGGATTTTGTTTCAAATTGAAAATCTGCCAGTACTCCCAGTGCAATACCTTTTGTGTTTTCAATTTTTTTGATCAAACCCTCTTTGTGAATGATATAGGGAATATTGTGCCCGGCGTTGGAGTATTCGACTTCTCCGGTTTCAATGTCCAGAATACCCAGGAAAACGGTCACGAACATACTCGACTCATTTTCTTCGCAAAGCATATTGTTTACTTCAAATAATATTTCAGAAGGACTCATATCCTGTTTGGCATGTGCTTTTATAAGTGTTTTTGATACTGCCATGAAGAGGGATGCTGGTACTCCTTTACCGGAAACATCTCCCACACAGAAACAGAGATGGCTCTCATCAAGAAAGAAGTAATCATAGAGGTCACCACCCACCTGTTTGGCAGGTTCAATGATCGCAAATAAATCGAGTTCAGAGCGTTCAGGAAATGGAGGGAATATCTTGGGAATGATGCCCATCTGTATGTCATGAGCGATATGAAGGTCACGCTCGATCTTTGCTTTTTCCGATTCCACTCTTCGCTCCTTTAAAAGATTACGAGCAATAAAAATGAAGATGGCGATACCGATGCTGTTCGTGATGATCATGGGTAGTATTACACTTCTGATAATCATCATCGTTTGTGCTGTTTTGCCAGTATGGAGACTCCACAAATATGCAAGCACCATATGAAAGAGTTCAATACATATAGCAAAAAGCACTGCTCCAGTTATCGAGATGATTTTTTTCTTACGAATAAGAAAAACAATACCTCCAATAAGCCCTGCAAATAATGTAGCTACTGAACATGGAACACCTGTCACTCCTCCCATGAAATAGCGATGAACAGCACCGATCAATCCTGCGCAAACTCCGACAACAGGTCCTGCGATAAGTCCTGCAATGGCCGGACCAAGGTCCCGCACGTTTGCTGTCGCATCAAAAATTCTGATACCGCTTACTGTTCCATAAATAGAAAAAAGACCAAATATAAGAGAGAGAATTAATCCATTCTTTATAGTTATCTTCTTCTCGATTATCACTTCAGAATAGAGTTTTGTTCTTGTCAGCACATACGCAATGACGATCAAAACTGCCATGTGATTGATAAGCGAAACTGCGACCATATTAATCCTTCAACTCCTGATTGTAATGAATTGCAAGCCAGTAACTTGTCATGTTCGGATCAGTCCATTCTACTCGATGTTTTGTATTTGCTGGTATCAGTATATAATCCCCAGGATTCATCTCAATTACTTCTGACGAATCTTTGAATGATAATTTTGCAGCACCTTTTACCAATATTACCCATTCGTGCATATCCTGCTCAAGCCACACTCCATCGGGTGTATACTGTCCCTGTGAGATTATACGTTCGATTTTAAAATATTTCGTTGCAAGAAGTACCTCAAATATTTCTTCGGAAAATTTTTTATTTGAGTAGAAGAATAGATTATTCGTCACAAGGATTTTGTCAGGATTTTCCACCACACGAATCCTCCTCTGTATTATTGTATCCGAACCATTTGTCATGAATTTGCTGATACTGACCAGTTTCTCTCAATCTTTTCATTCCAGCATTGATGAAGTCCAATAGTTCAGTGTCTCCTTTCTCAACTGCAAGGTACATGTAGCTGGTCTCCAGGGATTCACCAACCGCGCAGATGTCTGTATAATCCTTTGAGTTTATAATATATTGAGCTACACTTTTTGGTCCAATAAATGCATCGACAAGATCGTTTTCAAGTGCTTCAAGTGCGTCATACTCTGAATCTGTAGGTAAGATTATCACTTTTTCATAATCCTCGAGCATTTGTTTATATGAACTCCCCTTTTGTACAGCAACGCGTTTGTCGAAAAGATCTTGAATGCTAGAAATCGTGTCATTTTTTGAAAAGATCATCACTTCATCGATAAGGTAGGGTTCTTCGGAAAAATCATAGACCAAAAGACGGTCTTCTGTTTTATTCATCTGTGACATCAACTGAACTTTTATGCCTTTGCGAAGAGAGTTAAGCCCATCCTCCCATTTATACACCTTTGGGGTAAATCCGTATTTGCAATTTACAAAGATATGAGTAAGAATGTCAATATCAAAACCAGCGGGTTCACCGTCTTTTAGAAATGAAAAGGGCGGATGATCCTTATCAAAAGCAAAAATAATACCACGGGCTTTTGCCTCGCATACGGCTGTCAGGAGTAGTATTATCAGCATTGAAAGGATAAATGTTTTAATAAATTTCATTAATATACTCCAATTTATTTTTCTCTTTTTAAAATGAGAATTGTAATATCGTCAAATTGATTATCAAGCTGGAATCCATCAAGGTCTTTTGTAATCTCATTAATGATAGTAATGATGGGCTTATCCGCAATTTCTCCAATTTTTTCTATAAAGCGTTTTTCGCCATACAGTTCTTTTTCCGGAGATGTTGCTTCGATTACACCATCGGTATAGAGAACAATAATTTCACCCTTGTCAAGCGTTGTCACACCTTCGTGATATGTATGTGAGTCATCGATTCCAAGTGCAATATCCTTAAAAGTAACAAGTTTTCTTATCGAGCCGTTAGGAGCAGCAACTATGGGTTCATCATGACCAGCATTTGCCCATGTCATATGTCCTGTTTTGATATTATAGAAAGCGAGGAAAAGTGTGGTGAACATGCAAGCATCGTTATCCTGGCACAGTACATAATTTGCACGTTCGAGGGATGCTGCAGGTCCTATCTTAAGATCACATACCGTTTTGATAAGGGTTCGGGTCACTGCCATGAAAAGTCCTGCAGATACTCCCTTTCCGGAAACATCAGCAATGATCACTGCAATATGCTCTTCATCGAGCATAAAGAAATCAAAGAAATCACCAGCGACCTCTTTTGCAGGAATATTTCGAGCATAGAGGTCAAACTCCTCTTTATCCGGGAAAGGTGGAAAGATTCTTGGGAGGAGTGATTCCTGAATACTGCGGGCGATACGAAGTTCACTTTCCACTGCTTCTCTCGCCTTTGTCGCCTTCGTGAGGTCTTGAATGTAATGTTTCAGGTCATAGGTCATTTTATTGAATGCTTTTACGAGTTGATGAATCTCATCATGCCCTTTTATTCCTACAATCTTTTCATTAAGATCTCCTTTTGCGATCCTATCTGCACTGATTACAAGTTTGCGAATAGGATTTGTGATTCCAACGGCTGCCCATATTATTACAAGTAGAATGATTAAAAGCCCGATGATCATGATTGCTATCTGTTTTATAACCATTGAATTGACGGTCTTCATGATCTCTTTTTCTGGAATTACTGCTGCAAAACTCCAATCACATTCTTTAATTGGTGAATACACAAGCCATTTCTTTTCTCCAGTAAAGAAATCATCGATTGTTGCCATACCACGTTCCCCTGCGATCATCTTCTTTCCGATAGTTCGCAATTCCAGCTGATCATACTGCTCAGCCAGACTGAAGATGCTCTCATTCATCATATATTCTTCTTCTGGATGGTAAATAAAAGTACCAGTTCGCGTAATGATAAAGGTATATCCAGCCATGATCCTTATGTTGCTCATTTCCGTCTCGAGATACTCTAGTGAGATATCAGCTGTTGAAATTCCAATAAACATATCATTCCTGTAGATAGGTTGCGAATAAGTCGCCATTAAGATATTCCCACCGCCCTCATCAAAGTATGGTTCTCCCCAGTAAGATGTTCCGAGTAATTGTGGTATTAAATACCAGTCCTGATAGAGATAGTTATAAGAGTCCGCAAGGTTGCTACTTTGTATTTTGTCGCCGCTTCTGCTGACATAGGGAGAGAAAAGCTTAACATTCTTTCTATAATAATATGGTTCAAAGGCGATTGCCATGCCGAATATATTCTTATTATCTTTCAACTTTTTTTCCATAAGAGCAATGAGTTGATCATTTTCTGGGGTTGGGAGTATTCCCATTGCATCGGCTATACCTACAGATGCTTGTGATACCCTGGAAAATGTTCCATCAAGCATACATGCATGGTGTTCGGTGAGCTCAAAAAGGTACTCTTTCATCTGATAAAGTGCATTCTTACCGCTCCAGTAATAGGTAAATAGAATGACGATTACATAAACCAAGAGTAGGGGAGCACCGATCCAAAACAGTAACTTACGTCCCAGAGGCCTTTTTACATGAATATTATCATTTTTCATGTAGTACATCCTTGTAAAAATCATTGTAGGATGGAATAGACTGTATCAAGTCTTGTTTGAGAAGTTCGTCTGCTACTGTTTCATAGTCTTTTTTGCTGAGAGTTCCCCAATTTGTAATAGTGTCGCCTACTCTATATTTGAGGGCAGACTCAATTGCGTTAAGCATCCATTCCTGGTGAGAGCGATTGGTTTGCATATGATATTGTCTGCAGTATTTCATGACTACATCAAGGGTTTCTTCTTTGTGTTGGAAAGCATACTCCCAACCCTTGAGAGAAGCATGGACGAAATTTCTGCATAGAATAGGATTAGCATTGCAGGTTTCTTCAAGGCAATAGATTCCATCCTCTGGAAAATTCAAATCATAATCCGAAAAGAAGAATGTGACGAGTTCGTCTTCATCGATCCCTGCTTGCAAAATCTTATGATATTCATTATAGTACATTGCAGAGGTAACATCGATTGCACCCATAAGAAATCCATCAATTCTGAAAGATTGAGGAATAATGTTTACATCAATGTCCGCTTTACGAAAAAATGCTGTTGGTTGTATTGAGAAATCTCCACCCCAGTTACTAATCCGCTTATCTTTCATGTCTTGAGGAGTGGCGATACCGCTTGATTTTTTTGCAACCAAAATGAGGGAAGATTGTTGTAATATTTGGCTGATATTTATGATTGGTTTATTCTCAGAACGTAACATAATTGCCTGTGAGAGCCATCCTGTACAAAAATCGACTCGCTTATCCAGCACTTCCTGAAGCGGACTATCAGCACCATCGGAGAATTTAATCGTAACGTGCATATTCTCGTCTTCGTAAAAACCTTTTTCCATTGCCATGATATATCCGGCAAATTGAGCCTGAGGAAACCACTGGACCATGAGAGAAATTTCCTCAGCTGAACTAGCAAAGGAAAATGAAGAAAAAATAATCGTGATAAACAGAAATACTATAAGTATTCGTTTCATAAAGACCCCGTTAAAATTTATTCGAAGTAATTATAACTAATTTTCGGAATTTTCTTTGTTGTCCTCGGAGCTTGCATCTTCTGCAATGTCTGCAAGGTGTTCTTTATGACGATGTTTGTACTGTTTTAAAGCTTTTGAAATATCAAGGATACTGAAGATCTCTGTCTGGTTGGCAAGCTCCTGTAGTTCTTCAGACAACTTTGCCACAGTTTCTCTCTGGAACCGGAGTGCTTTGGTAAATTCATCCTTGCTTTCCATTCGCTTATCATCACGAAGACGGAATTTCTGCACTTCTTCAATTGCTTCTTTCTTAATTACAACATCAAGGAATTTCTGTGCATTTTCCATGAATGGATCGACACGGTACATAAAAAATTGCACATTTGCTTTATCTCTCATCTCCTGAACAAGTTCGGGTCTTGGGCCAATGATTTCACCTTTGAATTTAAGCCACCAGTCATCAGTTTTTTCGTCTGTAAGGAGTATAATGGGTTTATATGTCGCCTTAGCATGATCAATTATCTGGTACCAGATAATGAGGTCACGATAACGATCGACATCTCTTTTCGCATTCCGGTTATGAAATCCTGGTGGGATCTCTTCCTCGTAACGTTGTTTGCCTTCTTTGAAGATCTCTTCAAGACGATCTTTGCTGAAATTATTTCCCACTTTCCTCTCCAGTAGGTTCGCGATTGCCTCTTGAAGTTTGTCATTTTCAAATAAAGAGAGATACTCTTCCTTGCGATCGCTCAGTTTACTCTCAATATCCTTGAATATCTTCACGACTTTATCAATAAGCTGATCGGCTAGAAATGAATGATCGTCTGAGAGGAGTCTTGTTTTCAGCTCATCCTGAATTTCCTTAAGAAAACGTTGCAGGTCGATATATGCATCTTCCTGGTGTTCAATAACTTCAAGCCGTCGCTGATGATATTCTAGAGCTGCTTGATAGGGTATCCAGACTCTATTGGATAGTTGCTGCAGCGTATTTAGTATCTCGGTATTAGTTTCAGCAGAATAGCGATACAAATTGAGTAGAAGGTTTGCATCAAGAACAAAAATGCTATTCTCCCATAGCCTGGTCAACTCTGTTTCAGTTGGTTTATAATATCCAACAAATGCATTCCTCATCAAAGTGCTCCGTTATTTATTTTTATCTTGAATTACAAAACTAAGTTTTTTCAAAATCTCGTCAATGTTCTTATTCTTTCTCAATGCTTTGTTTGTCATCAGATTTCTGTAATAAGTTAAATCCCCTTTTTTTCAATTGTTCAAGAAGAATTTTTGGGGATTGCTCCCATTGCCCCAATTTTCTGCTAATATGCTCAGTCCAGCTATATGAATCAAAATTGTAGTTCTCTTCATCTTTCTCGGTCAATTTTATTATATACCCAGCTTTTCTGTAATAATCCTGAGCAAGATAACCCTCATCCATAATCTTCATTGCATCATTAATCATTTCATCATCCAATTTTGGATATGTGTTTTCGAAGAGAGTAAATTTCAGCGGATAGCGTGGGCGAGTGGGTGGATTTTCCCCGGGATAACCGACAGTAATACCAACCAAAGGAAAAACCTTTGTGGGAAGATCAAAGCGTTCCGCGACTTTATCTGCAAAATAGGGAACAGAACCTATATAACAGGTTCCCAAGCCAAAGCTTTCTGCAGCTATGACAATATTCTGAGCCATATATGCAGCATCCTGTAATGATAATAAAAATGCAGAAAGATCGCACATGCGAATCCTCCATCCTCTTTTTTTCATGATGAGCTCGATTTTATTCAGGTCAACACAGGGGATGAAATATAGAGGAGCGCCAAAGGGATGCTTTTTCCTGTCTCGCGAGAGCAATACACTATATGCTTGATATGCAAACGCTGCTTGTTGTCCAGCCCGGATAATGGTCTCTATTGTTTCTTCCGGAACTTCCTTATCCTGATACTTTCGTATCGAACGATGTTGCATAAGAAGCTCAACTACATTATTTTTCATGTGATACTCTTTATGATTTAATCATGCTCCTGTGTGTTTGAATCAAACATGGGTGTTTCATGTTAAATCATTATTCCTGCCATAATCCACAATCCTTATAATATTTCTCGGCTCCGGAATGAAGCGGGAAGCCAGTATCGATGAAAGCATTCTTTGCTTGAACTTGTTTAAGTACTGGCTCTGATCGTGAAAGTATTTTTGTATTTTTAAATAGAGTTTTTGTGAGTGCATATACTCCACTTACAGGTAATGACTTCACCACAAGAAGTACCGTGTAATCTCCTATGACATGGGTGTCATGTGGCAGGAAGCTGTACGTGTGTTTTTTTAATTCATGGCTGGTAGTTCCAAGTTTGTGACGCATTGCATTCAGTAATTTTTGTGAGCATGTAAGGATGCTGATATCCATCTGTTTTGATAGATCCATCACAATATCAGCGGGTGAAGATGCCATGAAAAGGAATGCGTCGATCTTATCTTGTACGAGATGAATTGCTCCGCTGTTATAAGTACCAAATTCGACAATTCCACCATCAGCTTGTATATCTTCGTAGGTTTGGCCAAAGTAATTTAATACATGCTTGCATACAAATTCACTCACTGTCCCTTTTTTAAGTAGAGCAATACGTATTGGAATGTCCAATTCAAATAATTCATCGATTGTTTCAATCTTATTCTTGTATGCAAAATCATGCCTTACGATGCAATAGAAATATTGCTTGTAGAGATTACCGATACAGACAACAGAAGTTTGGGGAGAGGTGAAAGGTTCAGTGCCTTTCAAGGCAGCTTTACCAAGTACAGCTGCAGAAAAACCCATTTCAACATGTCCGAGATTCACATCAATTACATTTTGAACACCACCCCCAGAAACTGAAGTAGTCTTCACAAGTTTTTCGGTATAGAGTTGCTCAAGCAGCTTGCCGATTGAAAACCAGGTACCTCCAGAAGGACCTGTGGCTATTACGACTTCCTTGGGTAACTCAACCTGTTTCTGCGTACAACCAAATATCAGTGCAAATAATAAAATTATTGATAAAGCTGGAATAATATAATGTTTCATGAGATCCTTTTATTTGCTATGTTTCTGAGGATAAAAACAAAAATAAATATACCAGTAGTGTTACCAACAACCATGGGTATAACGATTTCTTTAACCAATGCAATTGATTGTGAATAAGGTTTTGATATGATAAGGATAAGTATCATATGAAACAGCTCAAGACATATTATTACGATGATAGCCAGCCAATAGGAGAGAGTTCTTTTGAATCTTTTTGAAAGGAAACCTGCTAAGATACCAGCAATCAGCGTTGCAAGCGCACAGGGAATTTGCGTGAAACCACCAAGAAGAAATCTGTGCAACGACACAATAAAACCTGTGATAATTCCCACTAATGGGCCTCCAATGAATCCAGCAACTAACGGAGCTGTATCGCGCACATTGGAGATCGCGCCAATTATCCTAATGCCCATTATCGATCCATATATTCACATAAGTGAGAACAGAATGATTACAAGAACGAACTGTCCAATATTTGCCCGTGAGTGGAAAAGGTTCGCAAAGGTTTTACTATAGGTGAAGAGAAAGAAGACGAACATAAAGAACAGAGCTTGTTGTATCAGACTGTATAATGATTTCATTAGTTGAACCGGTTGTAATTGTTCTGCATGGACAATGCTGACCTGAAGTACTAAGATTAATAGTAGTAGAATGAATACTTTTTTCATGTTGCTCCTTGGAATGTTATTATTTTCACATGGCTATTCATATTATATAATATTCTATATGTATTAATCATGCACCTGTGTGTTTTCGCTAAACGTGGTTGTTCATTTCTTCAATTGCTTTATCAATTGTTTCGTAGATAGGAAATTCTGATTGAAAATCTACCATTTCGAGAATATGAAGAATATTATCATTTGGTTTACTGAGAGCAATGATTCCGTTCTTGTCAGTTATTTCTCGTAATGCATAATAAAAAGCTCGAATACCTGAGCTGCTGATATATTCGAGCTCTGCACAATCGATTAAAATTTTTGTTTCTCCATCGAGAATACTCTTTATCATTGCATCCTGAAAATCCTTTGAGGTGATAGAATCAACCTTTCCATCAATTCGAATGATGTAGATCCCATTTTCTTTATTTGTTGAAATATGCATAGTTAGTCCTTCCTTTTGTCAGGATTATACTGCAGACATATCATTGTGATATCATCAGCCTGCGGGATTTTACCAACAAACATTCTTACTTCTTTCATAACATGGTTTATTATTGTGTCAGGTCGAACAGATTCTGTTTTTCGTAAAGTTTTTTCTAATATTTTTTCACTGAAAAATTCGCCTGCTTCATTTATTGCTTCGGTTACGCCATCTGTGTAGAGAAAAATACAGTCCTTATTTTTCAAAGATATCGCATGGTCAGTATAGTTCGTATGAGGTCTTACACCAATTGGCATTCTTGGCTCGAAATTTAGGATTCGCCAAGTTTTTTCACGCACAAGAAAAGGAGGATTATGCCCGGCATTCGAAAGAGTTACATTACCATTTTTTATATTGATAATTCCGATTATGATTGTTAGAAACATACAATGCGTGTTTTCCATACAGAGTTCAGCATTTACTTGATTGAGAATTTCGGAAGACGAGTAAAAAGTGTGCTTGTCTTTATTCAGGAGCATTGCAGTGGATCGAATAAGACTTTTGCTTCGAGCCATGAAAAGAGCTGCAGGCACTCCTTTATCAGAAACATCACCAATCAGAAAACATAAATGGTCATCGTTGAGGAAGAAATAGTCATAAAGATCGCCACCAACCTCACGTGCAGGTTCAAGAAGTGCTTTGAGAGATAGGTTCTTATTCGATGCAAAATCCGGATTTGCTGAAGGAAGCATTCCCATCTGTATTTTATGAGCAATCCGAAGCTCACTCTGAATTTTTTCTTTTGCTGCGGTCGTTTCCTTGAGGTCATGAATATATTTTTGTAACCGCTCTTCCATTTTGATAAAGGTTACTGCTAGGTTTGATAGCTCATCATTGGACCTCTTTGATAATCCAATGAGATCTTTATCATCATCAGAAACGAAATTATTCCTGATGAGATTTCGCGCATGGGCAGTGAGTACTTTAACAGGTCTGGTAAATTTCTTTACTAAAAAATAGGTTAGTATGCCAGAGATCAGTATCGCAGCAAGTGCTGTGAATAATTCTTTGCGGAAAATATTCTTCACCGGCTCATTCAGTTCATCCTCATAATAAGTAGAAACAATATACCAGTTCAAGGGTTCAAAATAGTCAACGTATGCGATCTTTTTAAAGACAAAATTACCGATATGCCCTGGTTTATCCCAGTAATAAGTATGCGGCACATCTGGATTTTTCGATGCTCGTTCAAGGCTATACCAGTGTTCCATGCCCATGCCTGGCACATCTACTTCTGTAAAATCCATGCCGTCCATCGTAGGATGAACAAGCACAATGTGATTTTTATTAAAGATAAAAAAATATCCATTTGTGCCGATACGTATTTTTGAGAAGGTTTTTCTGAATTCACTGAGCATTTCATCAAGGCTTTCTTTGTATTCCTTCTCAAGATCATCAATATAGAATCCAGTTCCAATAATCCACTCCCAGGGTTCATAATACGTACTGTATGTAAGCTTTTCAATAGGCTTCTCTTCTTCAAGTCTCATATACCAAAATGAATTGTATCCTTTGCCTTTCTCCAAAATAGTCTCTCTTATCAGCTTCAGGGGATAATTACTCTTGAGATCCTGATATTCTGTCATATTGCTGCCGCGGATTTCTGGATCAGGATGTGCTATTGCAACATTATCTTTGTCATAAACGAAGAAGTAATCATTGTTTCCATACCGGAATTGTTCAATACTTCTGAGTGCAAATTCTCTGGCATCTTCTTCAGAAAGGATATTTTTTTTGGCGAGTTGATGAAAATACTGTACGTTAGCCAGTGCAATATCTGTTAGATCTTTAAGTTTTTGTTTGTACAGGTTAAGGACATTTTCCTTATGAAAGACAAGACTTCTATACTGATTATCAACGTAGAGTGATATTAGTTGACGCATATCCTTAATAGAAGCATTGATTGTGTGTCGAATCGTTCTTTCTACCTCATATTGTGTGATAAGCATGAAAGTGATAGTAGTAATGATCAGCAGGATGAGTATCAGCACAAGCATCCGTGTAGTGAATGACATTGAATGAAGAAATCTCATGTGTGACTTAGATCTTTTTGTCTGCTTTTGCATTATTGTTAATTTTCCTATTGTTGGATGAAGACAATGTCAAGAATAATTTTCTTTGACAGATTAATATCGACCGGAAAATATGTTTACATGGGAAAAGAAAGAGATGAATTTATCAGACGGCTCGGAGGTACTCCTCTCGACGAGTATGAAATGTCAGAGGAAGAAATTCTTAAGCTGGCAAGAGAAACTTACAGAAGACGCGGAGATATCCCGACTGATATCCGAATGATGATGGAAGAATATAACAAACTTAATCCAGAAAAGCGAGACAAAGAAGAGGACCTTATATAAAAATATTAATTCAGAAAAATACACCTGCCCGTTTCTGAAATAACGTCGTTCACCTTTACATTATAGAGATAGATTCCAGATCGAAGTGCCCTACCGTTTTCACCAGAGCCGTCCCAATATAAGTTAAATACGCCTGATTCATGATGCGAGATTTTTGTGGATTTCACCTCTTGCCCCTTAAGATTATAGATGGCAATTTCTACATCAGCTGGTTGGGTAAGTATATAAATAAAACGTGTCGAATGTGTAAAAGGATTTGGGTAATTTAAAATATTAATAGGATCATAAGTACTGTTTGGATCTATTGAAACACCGGGATTAATCGGATCAAAGTCAACAATTCCGTATGCAGGATTATCATTCCAATCAATGATAGTTAGCTCAATTTCTCCGTAGTTATTACTATCCCATGTATTGTTCTCTGCTTTGATATCCTCTGCAGACATGTTGTAGAAGCTATATACTGTTCCAGATTCATCTTCATTATCATGAATGTAGTTGAGTCCATCGTCATTGGGATCAAAATTTCCGAGATCACCGAGGTTTGATGTCGCATTCTCCATACAGTAGAAACCACAAAAATTGCCGGTAACTTCATTTTGTACAAATGTTCCGTTCGTGCCTGAACCATAGAGCATAACACCAGCACCTGAATTCGGATTGCCAAGTACGAAGTTAAATCTAATATCGTTATCCTTATAATATCCCTGTCCGTTGTACAGATATATTCCAGTGAGATTATATTCAATTATGTTTGATTCAACATGAGGAGCCATCTCGCCATAGTTAAAAAGGTTGGCCAAAGTAATTCCCTGTTTTTCATTATGATGGATATGATTATTTGTGATTGTGGGATTGCATTCTCCGGTAGAGTTCTGCAAGGCAAGCTGAATTGCCGGCCAATATGAAGCACCGAGTCCACATTGAGTGATTTCGCAATTATCTATCAGTACATTTGAGTTTTCATTAACCAGAATACCACACTGTTCACAGTTCGTAATGTAAGAATCAAGGATTTCCATGTAAGAGGGATCAGCTTCTCCCATTGCTGAAAAGTTCACTGCCTTCCTGTGATTATTAAAGTAGCAGTTCTGAATACTCACCGGACTATTTAAAGAATGAATTCCTCGAGCATTTATTCCATCGGTATCTGATATCCTACTATAATAGAACGTACTTTGATTTGTTTCATCCTCAAGCCGTATGCCCTGCCATGTTGACTTTGCCTGCCCATAGAAATGGATGGAATCCGATTCTGTTCCCTCTGCAGTGATATATCCCTCTGCAGTGATCTGGAAATCCCCCTGGACTTCGACTATTACTCCAGGTTCAATAGTAAGAGAGTTTCCTGAGGGAACTGTTATGTCACCAGTTACAAAATAGGGACTTCCAGCAAAGTTCCATGTGCCTGTTTGAGTGCCCGAGACATTGGTGTCTGCAAAAAGAGAGGTACACATGCTCAGAATAATTACAATAAAAATGAATGAAAAAAAAGTTTGCTTAATTTTCATTGCGACCTGCCTTTATCATTTCTTTAAGTATATCAACATTTTCTGAGATGAATCTGTCAAGAATAATATTGGTATATGCATGCATACACCTAAAATTTTTTCAGGGGCATGGCATTTTTTCATTATTACACAAAAACAACCTAATACTAACAAAAGATGAGGGATGGTGCATATCATAGCAAAGTAC
>Ga0209834_10001295_pt1 | contig 14293 bp, 9 predicted proteins | sample Mar14236cmmetaG_FD_184134 | JGI IMG/M metagenome (GOLD analysis project Ga0209834, IMG submission 184134) | Marine hydrothermal vent microbial communities from Guaymas Basin, Gulf of California to study Microbial Dark Matter (Phase II) - Marker... ...
CATATTAATATTATAATACAAAATCGGCAAAAAGCACCAGAAAATAATATCGGTTCGGCTATGGTTTGCAGTTGCGGCAGGGTGAGTAGCCGAGGCGGAAAGCTTCCTCGCGCGTCTCGAATCTGATCCAGTCTTTTACATTATAATCTCTGGCCGAGGTACACCCGGGGCGGTGAAAACGATAGGAGGTCTTCAGGGCGACATAATACGGCTCCGGTGAATGGGGAATCGACCACACCCCGACGCCGTTATCGATGGCCTCGTTCTGAGCCGCGATCAAAGCGGCGATATGCCCGGTGTCGCCGGCGTTGTCGGGAAAGCGGTAAACATGAGCCAGCCCGCGGCGGACTATCTCGGCGTTGACAAAGGTCGAATCATCGATATACACATATCCCAGCATGCGTCCGTAACGGTCGCGGCGGCGTTTGGAGTATGTTACTCCGGCCGTTTTGCCGAGTGTCATGGCCTCGATAAACAGCATCGCCGAATCATAGTACGGCTCCCCTTTTTCCGGGCAGTCAATCCCGATCAGGCGGAGCCGGTCGCCGCCGGGAAGTTCGATCGTGTCGCCGTCGATGATGCCGGTGATACGGAACCGATCGCGCGGGGTGATATCATGGCCGATCTCGGAGACAAAGCGTACTAAAAGGAGGAACAGTACAAAGACTGTTATGATGAGTATGCGGTATCGGTTTTTCATGATCACCTGATGCAAAAGTTATCGGTTTATATGATAAAAATCAAATATGAAACGGACGGTAATTTGTATATCACAAAAGCGGCGTATTGGCGGTTTTTGGCCGAAATTTCGGTGAATTCGGGCCCTAACGGGGAATTTTTTCATCCGGATTGAATATCGCCTGAAGCGGGTGCTGTTTAAAAATAATACACCCGGCGCGCCTTTATTGGGCGCATGTTGTTGTTTTGCATTTGGTTAGGTCGCCGTAAATAATGGCTGACGGGGGTTGCGGGCGGGCCGCACAGCGTCTAAGCTGTTGTGTGGATTGAATTTTTCGCTTGACAAAAAAGCGCTTATTTATATATTAAGCACGAGTGCGATGTCCTGTGTGCCAGCAAAAATGAGAGCCACAATATTTTTTGAAGGCACAAGTTAAGCTACGAATTACTTCACGAAGTTAGATCCAGTCGTTAAGGAAAACAATCCTTTACGGGGATTCTTGCATTTGAAATCCATAATTATTAAGCCACCTGTAGTTGCCTGATAAATATAGATTTCCGCAACATTTCCCACCTTAATTACTACCTGGATCTGTCAAGCACCTAATTTCTGATATGAAAACTAATAATCGCAACATACGTATTTATTTCATCTCAGGAGGTGACGCTTTAACTTACACGAATAATAAGTTCTATGATTTGAGCGCAGAAGCATTTACTTCCTCGACACAACGCTTGGGAGTTATTTGCTCAAGAATTGTTGAGGAATTTAAAACTCCTTTCTCCAAATAGGAATGATTATGAAATTGTTGGCTGAAACAGATTACTCGCGTTTCCCTGGACAAGAAGCGAGGATGAAAAACGGCCTCGATACCATCATTGATGGACTGAAAAGGCAAAGAATTTTTGATTTTTGCCGATTTAGTTTATATCAGATTGGTTTGGCTAATTTTCTTGTTTTGGCTGCAATACCAAGTTTCCTAATTTTTAAGGAGGAAATTGATGCTTAGTAAACTAATTAACGCGGTGCTCGTTTTGGGTCTCTTTTTGACCTTTTTCGGTACGGCAATTTCCGGTGACAATCCTACTTTACCTGAACCTCAGAGGATTGGAAACACCATACAGAATGTGAGTCCCGGACCAAGGCTGGAAATGCCCAACTATACGCCTCCGCTCTTACGTTCGGCTGACGAAACCCTCGATTTAAAATCGATGAGTCAGGCGCCCCATGTTGTTCCTGCCGGTTTCGATACGACTGCAACCTATTTACAGGATTATGTCGACTATGCCGGAACGTCGTTCTACTTCAGTTGGACCAGATCGGGTGGGGATCCCAGAGAACTTGCGATGCGATTCGACATTCCTGAATTCTATATCGCAGAAGTCGACGCTGTCGAACTTTATATCTGGGAATCCACCAACGATGACGGCGGAAACACTCTTGTCGCTACTGTATATGAAGATGACGCCGGGCTTCCCGGGGCGGTAATCTACACTGAATCTTTCTACCTCGGGGAGATTTTGGAAGAGGACGGAGGATATTATTACTTCCCGTTCACGACTCCTCCGGTTGTCGAAGGCGCCAACTACCATATAGGTGTTAAAGTCGAAGGCACCGGAAATGACGTCACATTATTTATGAGTGATGACGGCGGTCATTCCGGTTATGGCGGAACTGCTACCGGTACCGGCAGAGGCTCCTACTACAATGATGCAGAATCTCTGTGGTATTCGAATATGGATTACCTCGGCTTCGATCCGAACTACGGTATCTTTTCTTACCAGACGATATTCTATACAGAATGTCGCTGGGTCCGCGGTATCACTCCGGGTTATGTCGATCTTTGGCCGGTTCCGGATGACGATCCTCTCGGGGACGGCTCCGGATGGCCCGACGGCGGCACGCTCAACGGCATGGCTCAGAGATTCCTTCTGGGCGCCGAAGGGCAGGACACGCTGAAGACGGTCCGCGTATCATTATTCGACTACTCGGTTTATGGTTGGGATCACTACCCGACCGGATCGACCAATGGTCTCATAGTCTCGATATATCCCGATGACGGCACCGGGAATATCGATCAGGTCGCCGGGCCGATCGCTACGAGAACCATTCCGGGCGGTCAGGCCAACATGTTCCCGGCCGGCTACGGAGCGTCCGCATGGCAGTATATCTATGTGGACTTCGAATCCGATGGCCTGATATTGAACGGTTATTATCACGTTGTCGTACAAACAACAACCAATGATCCGGCTAACGGCTATTTAGTCTTTACGACCAATGTCGGAAGCTATGATCCTGTATATCAGAATGTTCCCAACTCGGGCGGTTCCGTCGGATTCTGGGACGGCACCCAGATCTGGGAAAGAACTGGTATCAACAACAATTGGTTGTTACTTGGTGAAGGCGAAGAAAGCGGATATAATGTCCGCATCGAACTGTGTAAGGACGAATTCTATTTCTGCGAGACACAGTTGCTTCATAACACTGATGCAATCTGGACCTGGTATACGTATCCCCAAAATGCCTGGCTGGGTATGGCCCAAAGGGTCAAGGCCCCATCCTTGAATCGTATTGAAAAGATACGTGTCCAGGTTAAGAACCCGGCCGACTATGCCGAGCCTGAACCCGTTAACGCCCATGTTTCACTGCAGATTTATAGCACCGGCGGAACCTCGTTTGAGGGCGTAGCCGCTCCAGACGCTCTGATTCAGAGCTATGAAGTTTTGCCTGTCGATATGCAGTATGAGCCCAACTGGATTGAAGTGGAAATTCCGGGCGGATTTATCTATCCCGGTGATTTCTATATTAATGTCCATATTGAAGATGCGACTTTGACCGATTATCTCTACTGGCGCACTGAAGACGCCCTGGGCGAAGCCGGAATTAACAATGACGGCGCTCTTGCCGAGTATGACGGTATCGGCTGGGTCGACCTGTATGCTCAGTGGGGATACACAGATAACTGCATGTTCGAAGTCGATTTCTGCGCGGTCCCGATTATCGAGAGAACTTGTGCTCCCGGTGACCAGTGGCCGACCATGAACGGCGGATTCGACCGTAACAACGCCTCACTCAGCTCGCTGGGTGAAGATGCCCAGGGTAACCTGACCAAGGCGTGGGAATATGTTCATCCGACCGGCCTGGTCAGCAACCTGAACAGCGCGGTTATCTACAATGATACCGTCGTAATGTATTTCCTCGATTATCTGGCCTGTATTGATATTAATACCGGCACAGAGATCTGGAACATGGCTCATGACGGTTTCCATATTGGATCCGGCTGTTACAGCACGCCGACCATATTTAATTTCGATGATTACGGCGTGACCGAGACCTATGTCTATACCGCCGGTGGTGATGCCAAGGCCTTTACTTGTTTCGATCTCACCGATGGTAGTATTATCTGGACCAAGAACTTCATGTTCCACAACCAGCATTTTATGACTTATGGTCCTTCCGTGATCGTGGATGTCGAAGGTGTCCCGGTTGTTGTTTATTCCGATGACAACGGCGATATTTATGCTCTGGAAGCTCTGACCGGTAATGTTTTTGCCGGTTGGACGGTTAACCCGATCAACCTCGGCGGCGCTATCCTCAAGGGTATCTCCACCGACGGCACCAGCATTTTTGTTGGTATCGACGCCAATATCAGCAATGGCGCTGTATTCAGTGTCGATGCGGCCACCGGTGTAACGAACTGGTCGTTCACCGATCTTCAGGTCTGTAATCTCAACCCCGAGAACTGCGGCCCTGAAGCTTTCACCGGTGCAATCGCATACGACGTTTACAAGAACGTCCCGACACTGTTCACCGCCTCATCATACAACCAGTATGTTGATTATCCGCCGTATATGAGCGGCGGTATTTTCTACAGCATCGACGCGAATTCAGGCGCCCTCAACTGGGCTACAACCTGTAACGCTCAGGACTATTGCGGTCCCGCGATCGATGCGGCGCATGTTATCAATTCCGGCTGGAACGGCTGGCTGACCATCGGACAATATCGCGGCCCGGTTGCATTCAGCAAGTCGGTCGGCTCCACGCTGTGGTCCAACACCCGATCCAATCCGGGTTCCGGTCCGCAGAACCTTGCCGACGGTATGCTCAGTTGCGAGACGGAGAAATTTGACTGGTTTGTTATCGGTAATAACGCTGACTTCCTCAGCTTCTACAACTCCGATAATGGTGATATGATGTTCCATCGCCGCATGGCCGGTGGTGCGGACTTCATGCATCACTACATTCCGTCAATGGATGACGGTCACCTTTTGATCGGATATGTCGATAAACTGATCTGTCTGACCGAACAGGAACCGCGTCCGCGTCTGGATCTGCCGCAGTATACCATTTACTCGCCGGTAGAGTTCGGTTCGCTTGACAACCACACGGTTGTCTTCGAAAACGCCATTGGTAACATGGGTGGTGCTCCGCTGACCATCGACTCTGTAATCCTCGGTGATGACAACAACAACACGACTCCCGAAGCCGCGTTTATCAGTGTTGTCAGCCCCGAACGGGTCGAGCGTATTGCCGAGAAATACGGCTCCAGCGCCGGCCTTTACAAAGCACTGCTCAGCGAAGATATCGCCAGCACACCCGAGGACGCCAGCAATGACGTCAGGTCCAACTCGGCCTATGCTTATCCGGCATGGATCTATGGCCTGACTGCCCCGGCTCCGGGGACTATTGTTCCGCCTCAGGGTGCGTACAATGATTCTTCAAACTATATTGATATCGAAGTTCTCATCGACGGCACCCAGGTGCCCAGAGGTCTGACACCGATGTATGCCTACATCTATACCGACGATCCTGACTACTTCCTTGATAGCGCCAGGATTGACGGCGGCGACTACGCGGTTCCGCAGATCCTCCTCGGTATTGTTGGCGGCTGTCTCTACGACAATGTGCTCTTCACATTCGGCGTTGGAGCTGCCAACCAGTGCGACGTCTTCAACTCGACAAAACTTCTCGAGGACGGCGTTGCCAACAGCACCTACCTGATCGATGATGATGATGCCTCCTTCTTCCAGGGCGCACTGTTCTTTGCCGGTCCGCAAGTCGGTAGCGTTCCTCCTGGAAAGCCGGGCATCTTCTCGGCCAGAATGGCCACGCATGCCGGCAACTGGCATTCGAATCCGAATAACTGGGAAACCATTCTGCCGGATCAGAACTGCTTTGACCAGACCTGTGCTCCGAGTCACCGCACCAACGTCCTTCTGGGAACCATTTCCAACGACTTTGGCGCGAACTACGAGGATGTGTTTGGTGAAATCGTTGCCTTTGCATTCGTCGACTCCGTTGCCGATATGTGCGAATACGACACGCTCGGCAACTGCACCAGCTGGGATTGGTTGTACATGATCAACGAAGGTGTCCAGCCGCCGCTGCGTGACACTCTGACCATGGGCTTCCACGCCTGCGGTTCCGTGTTCGGCGCTTATGATCAGGCCTTGCTGAACAACTTCGTTATCTACAAATTCGATTTCAGCGGCCGTTACGGCCCTGTCAATGACGTCTATGTCGGCGCCATGCTGGACTTCGACATCGGCACCGACGTTGCCGGTTACAGCGAAGAACTGTCACTGGCTTACGATTATGACTGCTCCAACCCGACTGGCGGCTGGGGTATGGTCAGGATCCCGTTCGGCTGTGGATATGATCCGATGCGGGGCGCCAAGGGTATTGAATCACAGCAGGGTCCGTGGAACGACTCGGATGTCTGGCTGGATTCACTGTACTACTGGCTGTCGGAGGTTCCTGGTCTGACTTTCCAGACCGGCGCCGCGCCGTGCCTGCCTGTCATCGACGACCGTGACGTATTCTTCAACATTGCCGAGCTTGATATGCCGGAAATGGGCACCGGTGTTCTGACACTGGGTATTGCCTTCTTCGGTCTGCCGGATCTGGAAAACCCGGATCTGCCGGAAAGCTATGCCGATCTTGCTCATACCGCTAACAAGTGGTGCGGATTTGGCCGCGGCGATGTTAATAACGACAACGTGATTAACCTGGTCGACATTGCTTATTTGATTGACTATGTTTATTACGGTGGAAACGGCCCGTATCCGTTCATGCACCTCGGTGATGTCAATGCCGACGGTGCTGTTGACGCTGCGGATGTCACGTACCTGATTGATTACTACTTCAATTTCGGTCCGTGCATCCAGGGCGAGTGGACGCTTGCCGGTTATTAAGAAGAAGCTGCGTTTAAGCAAAAGAAGCAGGGTCAAGGACCCTGCTTCTTTTTTTATGTTTTTTCCGCGGATCAATAACCATTTGACAAACCGAACCATTTAGGTTAAATCATGTTATAAACAGGAAACGGAAGGGAATTCTGGAGAAAGCGGTTTGAAAAATCCGGAACTGATATCAAAGTCGATTTACTATCAACTGGCCGACCTGTTCGAGATTTCGGCCATCTATAACCATCGCGGACGGCTTATATATCGTGCCCGGCCGTATGCCGATAAAGACAGCGCCGTATCAAAGATGCAGGCAAGGCTGCGTCCGTCGGGATTTATAACCGAGGTCAAAGAGGATGCCGACGGACTGCTGATCGTCGTTCGGGAGGATAAATCCAGAAAGATCCCGTGGGTCAATATCGTCCTTTTTCTGGCCACGCTTTTAACCATGTTCCTGGCGCCGCTGATGTGGCGGCTGGATATCGATACCATGCTGAATCCCCGAGCCGTTTTGGAGTATCTCGGTCAGCCCGGGGCGGTCGGCGAGAGTTTCGAATTTGTAATCGGCCTGATATCAATTTTGCTTTTTCATGAATTCGGACATTACCTGGCCGGACGGCGGCGGGGTGTTTTTATGTCGCTGCCGTTTTTCCTTCCCGCACCGAATATTGCCGGTACGTTCGGGGCGGTGATCAAGACCCGCTCGCCGATAACCAACCGGCGCGACCTGATTGAAGTCGGCGCCACCGGCCCGATCGCGGGATTTGTGGTTGCGGTAATTGTCCTGGTCATCGGTTTTGCCAATGCCCATATAATAGAAGCGGATTTTGTGGACGGCTGGAGTCTGGGCGAATCTTTGCTGATACGGTTTCTCGGCTGGCTGATAATCGGCCCCATTCCCGATGGTTATGCCATCGAGCTGTCATCGACCATTTTTGCCGGCTGGGTCGGGCTGTTGGTGACGATGCTTAACCTGTTACCGCTCGGTCAGTTAGATGGCGGACATATTATCTATGGTCTGTTCGGAAAGATGCAGTACCGTATCAGCAGAGTGTTTTTCGCATTGCTGGTAGCGCTGGGGTTCTGGTGGCCGGGATGGTGGTTTTTTGGCGCGCTGGTCTTTTTGTTCGGGATCAAACATCCGCCGACCATCAATGATACCATGAAGGTACCCCGATTGACCCGGCTGGCAGGTTATATTGCGATAATTATTTTTATAATCAGCTTTGTACCGGTACCGTTTGCCGGGCCGTAATATCAGAAGTGTTTTCTTTCCCGTTTCCGTAAACGGTAAGACAATCGATCAACCCTTCTTCATAAGCTTCCAGAAAAGCGTCGACAATGACCGGATCGAACTGCCGGCCCTTGAATTTGATCAGCTCATCGATCGCCTTTTTTGCATCGGCGCCGGGGCGGTACGGGCGGTCCGACATGATGGCATCGAAAGTATCGACCACGGCCAGAAGTCTTCCCTCGACCGGGATATCCTCGCCGCTCAAACCATGCGGATATCCGTTGCCGTCATATCGCTCATGATGCGCGATAACATAAGGGATGATCGGTTCAAGAAAGGGAATACCGCGCAGAATACGGGCGCCCATTTCCGGGTGCTTCTGCATCATAGCTCTCTCGTCCTCGGTCAATCTGCCCGGCTTGTTGAGGATGGCATCGGGCACGCCGATCTTCCCGATATCATGAAGGATACTTCCGTAACGCAGTTCGATCATTTTTTCGTTGCTCCATCCCAGCTTACGGGCGATGACCTTGGCCACCCGATAAACCCTGACAGTATGACCGGCGGTGTAAATATCGCGGGCCTCGACGGCGTTGGCGAGCGCCTTGATTGTAAGGAGATAGGACTTACGCAGATTGCGATCCATAAAATTGCTTTCGACAGCCGATGCGGCTGTGGAGGCCAGCAGAGATACCAGGTGCTGCTGTCCGGGGGTGATATAGTTAAAGCGATTCTGGCAGACCAGATTGAAATAGCCGATATTCGCCCCCTTGGAAACCAACGGGAATATCACCATCGAACGCCTGAATGGAAACTCATCGCCGGTGATTTCTTCATTAAATATATAAGATTCGTTTTTGCTCCGGGTGAGGGCGCCGTGCGGGCCGTTACCCCTGAGAAACTCGTCTATCCGGGCATCACATCCGGTGTAAGATATACATCTCAGGCCGTATCTGCCCGCCTTACGGTCGAGCAATATCAATGAGGCGGCTTTGGCCGATAGGGCCCGCACGGCCGAGTTGACGATCTGGTTCAAGAGTTCGTGCAGTCCGACACCATGAGTGAAGGCCTCGCTTATTTTCATCAGTTCCAGCTGGCTGCGCAGTTCGACATTCTCCTGCTTTATTCTCTGATGGTCGAGGCCGCGCTTTATGGTCGATTTCAGGTCTTCCAGCTTGAATGGTTTTATAAGATAATCATAACCGCCCTTCTTCAGCACCGAGATAGCGGTCTTGACGGTCGGATAACCGGTCATAAGAATTACTATGGAATCGGGATGATTCTGAAGTGTCGTTTCCAGAACCTGCACACCCGAGTGGTTGCCCATAACCAGGTCGGTCAGCACCAGATCGACACCGTGATCGGTGATGTACTTTATCGCCCTTTGAGGATCGGTGAATTTATGGACACGAAAATTATCGAATTCGCTGAGAGCTTCCATGATAATATTACAGACATATTTCTCATCATCGATAACGATTATATTTTTAACGTCTTTCTGCATCTCCGGGACTTCCCCACTTTTACGTCCAAAAACAATTTTAAGACAGATCACATAATCACCATATCGGAACAATATCCCGGCCGGACACAGGGATTTCGGGAAATGTATCAAAATTATTCTATCTGTAGGGAGATTCCTACTATTGACGATACTGCTCTCGGGCGTGATAGGAAGACCGCACCAGGGGCGCTGAAAAGACTGATTTTATGCCGGTTTCGCGTGCCTTCGCGGCCAGGTCGTCAAATTCCGCGGGGTGATAGTACTTAATGACCGGATGATGTTTTTTCGACGGTGAAAGATACTGCCCGATGGTAAGATATTCGACCCCGGCCGTATTCATATCGGTAAAGACTTCATACAGCTCGTCTTTGGATTCGCCAAGCCCGACCATCAGACCGGATTTGACACCGGCCCGGCCGTCGTCTGAAGCATATTTTAAAACATCGAGGGAGCGGTTGTAGTCGGCTCCGGGTCTGACTTCACGGTACAGTCGGGGAACGGTCTCGACATTATGATTGAAGACATCGGGGCGGGCGTCAAGAACCGTTTTGACATGCTCGAGCCTTCCCCGGAAATCCGGGGTCAGGACCTCAACCGTTACCGGCCGTTCAAGCTCCCTTATGGCGACAATCACGGCGGCGAACTGGCCTGCCCCCCCGTCGGGGAGATCATCCCTCGTAACCGACGTTATAACAGCATGTTCGAGATCGAGGATGGCGACCGTCCGGGCCACGTGGGCCGGCTCCTGATCATCCAGCGGCGTCATGTTTCCGTGAGTGACATTGCAGAAAGTACAGTTGCGGGTGCAATTCGGACCCATGATCAGGAAGGTGGCTGTTCCGGAGGAGAAACATTCGCCGCGATTGGGGCAATTGGCTTCCTGGCAGACAGTATGAAGATTATATTTTTTTAGAAGCGACTGGACTTCAAGATATTTACTATTGCCGCAGGCTTTCACCTTGAGCCAGGGCGGCTTGGTATTTTTTATTTTGGATTTTGTTTCCATATCTCAAATGTATAATTTTTATACACCCTTCGGGCCACATCGGCCAATCCGCGTCAATACTCTTTTGGCGGGCTTAAGTTAATGAAAATACGCACGATATCAAGAGTAGTATAAATTTTTCTATAAAAAAGGAGTGTCCGATGGCTCGATGGGCAATGCTGCTTCTGATCGCCTTCCTGATACTGACATGGTCGGCGTATGGACTTGATTACAAGAAGGAGGCCAGAATTGATCTGTTGGCCAAGACACCGCCGGAATACCGCGCCGCCGCGCCGCATTTTGCCGCATCGGAATTATGTACTGTCAGGAATGATGCCGGCGGAGAGCTGATGGGTGTTTCTCACTGGCTACTGGGCAATGAACTATATAAATCATATCAAAATCCCGGTCTCTCCTGTGACGGACCGTATCCCTTTACGGTTGAAGAAATTTACATGGTCCTCTGGTTTGATTACGCAACCACGATATACGTTTCTGTCGATGTCGAGTCGGCGGATGTCACAAATCCGGGCTGTCCCTTCCCGGGCGACCTGCTCTCGCTGTCATCCACCTATGAGGTCGTTATACCGGGTGGCGGGCTGTACCAGGTCGCGGTCCCGCTTGACTCGCCGGCCGTGGTCGATGAACCGTATTTTGTCGGCTTCTATTTCGCCGATGATGTCGATACCCTGTCGGGGGCATCGCCGGTGACCGATCAGGTCCCTGTCCCCTGTGTCAGCTACAATATCTGGGACGCCGAAATCGGCTTTGTTGATCTGTACGATACCGGCTTTCCGTCCTTCCCGCAGTTCCCCGGCCGATTACTGCTTTATTCTTCGGGGATCCCGGGCGGTTTTGGAGGCGAGGAACCGGAACCATCGGTGACGATAATCAAACCGAATTACAATGAGATCGTCGTTGAGGATATAATCATCTGGGCGGCGGAAACATCGGGCAGCAATATTATCGATTATATAAAATTCGATTACCGTACGGATAACGGAGCCTGGACCGAAATCGGTCTGGATGAAGACGGCAGCCGCGCCATGCGAAACGGGATCGACCCTTCTGTTCCCGGCGACGGCTTCACGATGCCGTGGGACTACTCCGGCCTGACTGAGGGAAATTACTGGCTGAAAGCAACTGTTTATGACACGCTGGGACGATCCAGTGTCGATTCGATTCCGGTCTCGATCGACCCGACACCGCCGGTACCTTTCTGTGTCAACCCGGCAAAGACAGATACTATCTGCCTGCCGGAAACACTGGAGATCACCACCGCCGACGAAGATGTCAGCCTGGTGAAATTCGAGAGCAAGGCGGCCGCCATGGATTACGAGATTCCTGTCGTGACGCTCGACCAGTCGCCTTTCGGAGCCCATTACTGCGGGCCGGTGACCGGAGCCATCGCGATCAGATATTGGTTCGATCAGGGGAACATCTATTGCATGCGCGAAGGGGCGCAGTACATTACCATCGATACCGTCGCCGCCCGTCTGGCCGACAATATGCTCACCGATGAAAACAACGGAACTTATGACGATCTTTTTTACTACGGGCTCCAGCAATATATCCTGACTCACGGCAACGAGCTCAGGCTGAATGCTTACCGCAACCCGGATTATCATGATTTCAGGACACTGCTGCAGGAACGCGAATTGATTCTGATTCTGGGCCTGTCGGGAGAACCGGGTCTTTACCTGGTTGGCGCGGGAGTCGCGGGACTCGAGGACGATCAGGAACGGTATGCAATTAAAGTCTCCGATCCCCTGACAGGAACAATTATGGATGTATATTTAAGGAATACCGGAGGCGGAGCGGAAGTGTACTATGACGGGAGCTGGCACAATCTCGACCTGATTATTACCGTGGCCGGATATACTCACACGGTGACGCGAGATTTTATCGGCGCCGACAATAATGTTTCGGGCGGCTGGACGACCGAATGGAACACCTATGACATATTCCAGGATTCTTTGTACTTCATGACCGCGACCGTTACGGATGCGGAAGGCCGAAGTGATATGAAGACATCGATGTCTCTGCATCGATGTCAGTCGGTGAGCGATCCGGGAGATTTTAACGACGACGGGACGGTCAATGTCGGGGATGCGTTGTACCTGATTGAATATATATACAAAGACGGCCCGGAACCGGTGGGCGGCCCCGGGCGGGCGGACGCCAACTGTGATGACAATATCGATCTGAACGACATTATTTTCATTATAAAATATGTGCTGGCCGAGGGGGATGCACCCTGTTATTAGGGCCGCACATTTGACATAAAAAAGGAGCCGCCCGACCCGGCGGCTCTTTTTTTATTTACGCGCCAGCGCCGCCGAGATTGCCCTGGCGGCCACCTCCGTATCGATCCCGCACACCGAGATGATCTTATCGACGGCCTCATCGAAATAGACAACCCATTCTTTATCGGGGTATTTCCTGACCAGGTCATCGGTGATCTCATCGGCAATACTGGCGATATACCTGGCATACCGCATCCGTTTTTCGACCACCAGAAACGGAACCAGGTATTTTTTGGCCACCCAGGCCACAAGGGCCAGAAAGACGGTACCCACGCCCCCGGCCAAACCGAGAATATTGTTTGCCAGAAATTCGATCACTGAACCAAGAATCGATATTACCAGTAGCATCATAGTTCCTCCTTTTTTAATTGTTACCAGGTCATCAGCCAGGCGGGCTGATCAGGTACGGTTACTCGTTCGCGTAAGATTGTCCCGTCGGTACGGGACACGGTTATTTCATAACGGCATGTATCGGGGATCATTTTCGAATTGGGAATCAGGTCGAGATAAAAATATCCGTTCTCGTTGGAACTGGTCTCGACTTTGAACGGCGAAATCATCCCGGAGCTTACCCGCGATACGCCCGCCGGAAGCCAGGCGGTTATCTCTGCTCCGATCTCCGGCTCGCCGCTGATATCGTAAATAAATCCATAAAGGCGGCAGAACGACGGTATCAACGGTTCGCCGGGATCAAATTGATATCCATACAGGGTATCTGTACCCTGTTCCGGAACATTCAATGTATCATGGCTGTCGAATATGTATCCGGGTGAAAAACAAACCACGAGAAAACATCCGGCATCGAGATTGAATCCAGCCCTTCCGTCGATGCCTGACCGGCCCAGCGCCACCAGCGCCGACTGATCCAGATTGCGGACGGCGATATTGACACCCGGAATGACCTGGCCGATAGTACTGTCGATCAGGATGATTTCACAGGCGTACTGCCCACCGCCGGTACCGATCTGCCCCCGATACGACAATGAATCCTCGAGAACCCGGTTGGCGACAGTATCGGCCGCGGCGGCTTCCATATCGGCCACCTGCACCCGCGGGAAGGCATCTTCGCGGGCGCTCATAGAATCAATCAAAGCGGTATAAAAGGTGTTCTGGAATTTTGTCGCTGTCAGAGTGTTGTCATCAATTTTATTGACATTGATAGCTGCCGTCCCGATTTCCGCCGCATCGAGCGTACCGTTTACATTGTCAAGATCGACAGCGGCCTGTCCCCCCGATGAAACATCCAGTGATCGCCCGGCGACGGTCGGCCGCATTACCCATTGTGACTGGCTCTCGAGACTGTCGATTATTTTGCCCAGTGAGTCGAGGACGGCATTGATGCTGTCAAGCGTCAGGCATGCCCGGGCGGCCGAATCAAGTGAATATTCCAGGGGTGCATTGAC
>Ga0209834_10001296_pt1 | contig 14289 bp, 7 predicted proteins | sample Mar14236cmmetaG_FD_184134 | JGI IMG/M metagenome (GOLD analysis project Ga0209834, IMG submission 184134) | Marine hydrothermal vent microbial communities from Guaymas Basin, Gulf of California to study Microbial Dark Matter (Phase II) - Marker... ...
GCACTATAGTATACCTAAACTCCGAGAGCAGTCTGAAGTTCTTGGCTGACAACTTTCATAAGGAGCGACAGGTAGACCTTACCGGGGAGGCCTACTTCGAAATAGCCCAGGACAGCCGGGAACCCTTTGATGTAAACACTCATGACTACACGGTCAGGGCCACAGGCACGGCATTCAACGTTATGGCATATGCTGATTTTAAGCGTACCGAAACCACGCTGGTTTCCGGAAAGGTGAATATCCTGTACCGGGACAAAACCATACCATTGGAACCTAATACAAAATTCATCCTTAGAGGCAATACCATTTCAGTTGAAGAAGCTGAGGTGTTTTCAGAAACCTGCTGGAAGGACAACAAATTTAATTTCAACAAGATCCCTTTTACGGAGCTTATCCGCAGACTGGAACGCTGGTACAATGTAGATATAGCAATTAACGAACCCGGAGCGTTTGCCGATCAATATTATTCAGGGACCTTCAGACATGAAGAAACCATATGGCAGGTACTGGATGTGATCCGCATGACCACTCCCTTTGACTACGAGACTATTGGTTTTCGTGAAATATCAATTACTGCTAAACCTAACAACAACTAACAAATGAAAAAAATAATCAAGGGGCCTTAAGTATCAGGGGAAGAGCTGCGACCTCCTCCCCTGAAAAACAGCGTTAAACACTACGAATAATGTTAACACCACAAAATTATGAAAAAAACACCAAACCGAAAGGGAAATTTTATTCCCTGTTCCGATAAGAATATTTTTCGGATTATGAAAATTTCAGCTTTATTATTGCTTGTTTGCCTGCTACCGGTTTCTGCGTCTACATACTCACAAACCAAAAGGGTATCATTCAAGGTAGAACAGGCCACCATGAAAGAGACTCTGCACAAGATTGAGCAGAGCACAGAGTTTTCCTTTTTCTATAACGATAATTTGCTTGTCTCTGAGAATAAATACACCTTAGAGGTAGAAGATGAGCTAATTACGGATGTCCTTGAGAAACTATTAAGCGGGAAGTCTTTAGATTATGTTATAAATGACAAAGTGATTGTCATTGTTCCTGAGAAGAATCAGCAGACCTACACACAGCAGAAGCTGGTAAGCGGTACTGTTTGTGATGATCAGGGCATCAGCCTTCCCGGTGTTACCATCCGCATAAAAGGTAAAAACATTGGTACTACCACCGATCCCGATGGCTATTTTGAGATCCAGGCAGAGATTGATGATGTATTGATCTTTTCCTTTATTGGTATGCGTGAACAGGAGGTAATCATTCAGGATTACACTCCCCTGACCATTGTAATGGAGAATGATCTATTGCGCCTGGAAGAAGTGGTAGTCACAGGTGTTGTAGCGCAGACCCAGCGTAAGAAGCTGAGTTTTACAGTTGAAAAAATCAACTCTGACCTTTTACAAACCGTTCCTGCAGCCAACCTGGCAAATTCACTTACCGGGAAGGTGGCAGGGATAAAGATCAGTAACAACGCCGGGAGCCCGGGTGCTGATGCCGATATTCAGCTCCGTGGGGCAACGGCCATTTTTGGTTCTTCCAATCCCCTTATTATAATCGATGGTATACTCACCGAAGGACGGCTCTCTGACATTAACTCAGAAGACATAGAATCCATAGAAGTTGTAAAAGGGGCATCAGCCTCATCTCTCTATGGTTCAAGGGCTGCAAACGGGGTAATCCATATTAAAACAAAAAGAGGATCCAATCTGAGCTCCGGCTCAACGGAAATCAACTACAGAAGTGAATTCGGGGCCAGCTACATACCCTTTACCCCCGAGAAAACCACCGCTACAAACTTTATAGTAAGCGGTGGAGCTGTAGACTACAATACTCCTTCGGCTGATGGTATTTACGACAATCCCTATCCTACCCTTACCGACCCCGTGGGCCAGTTTTTCAACCCCGGATCATATAATACCAATTACCTGTCGTACAGTACAAACAGCCAGGATGGTCGTACTTCCCTGTTTGGGTCTCTCCACTATACCGATGAAGCCGGTGTGGTAAAGCTCACAGATGGTATGCAACGGACAAACTTCCGCATAAACGCCGACCATTGGATAAGTGACAAGATAAAGGTCACCACCTCCAATTTGTACAGTCAATCGACAATTGACCAGCGTGCGGGAGGTATATGGGACCTGTTTTATTATGCCGATCCGGATGTGGATTTACTGGCCCCCAACGAGGAGGACGGAAGTGCTTACAACGTTGACCCCAACCACAACAATCCACGGCTGGCAAACCCGCTTTACCTGATCAACAATAGCAAGAATTTCGAAGAAAGAACCCGTTTCCTGGGACATTATGCAGTGCAGTATAAACCCCTTGATTACTTGGACTTTTCATTGGCCTACGGTATCGACCAGATTTCACGCAACAGTTTCTCCCTATCACCGAAAGGCCTGTTGCAGGCCGATAGAGATGAGTTAACCTATGGGTCTATTTACAAGAGCCATAATAATACCACGGCACAGACCGTACAGGTAGACGGATTCTTTTATAAAAAATTGGGTGATTTCCTTACCAAGGCAAAACTGCAATACCTGTACGAATCGAATGAGTATTCATATTTCGCCGGTTCCGGAACACACCTGGCTGTAAAGGGCATGGATGTCACCAGCCTGGAGCAGGCATCTGAAGACATTAACATCAGTTCTTATGAGAGTGCCATTGTGGCCAATAATGTCTCAGGTGTATTTAATCTGGTGTACAAGGACAAATACATTTTTGATGCTTTGATCCGTCAGGACGGAGTGTCCTTGTTTGGGGCAAATGTACGGTGGCAGACCTTTTACCGTATGTCGGGCGCCTGGAGGGTCACTGAGGACTTCAGGATTCCTGGCTTTGAGGAACTGAAAGTACGGGCATCATATGGTGTTGCCGGCTTAAGGCCTCCTTTCGAGTCGCAGTACGAGACCGTAGGGCTCTCGGACGGTACTATTACATCACCGGTAGCAATTGGTAATGCTGACCTGAAACCTTCATTTGCCAAGGAGACAGAACTTGGCCTTGATGCTTCTTTCCTGAACAGGTTCTCCTTTACCTTTAACTATGCACACTCGTTCAATACCGACCAGATATTGGAAGTACCTGTATCGGCAACTACAGGTTTTGCAACCCAATGGCAAAATGCAGGGAAACTTGAATCGCATGCCCTGGAAGCATCATTAAAAGCCAACCTGATAAACAGCAGCGACTGGAATTGGGATATCACACTGCTATGGGACAGGATAACACAAAAGGTTGTGGAACTGAACCGCCCGGGGTATGCTATCATTTCCGGAGGTATTTTCCGTATTGAAGAAGGCCAGGATTTTGGTACCCTCTACGGTCATAAATGGGCAACAAGCCTTGAGGAAGTGGCTAACCAGGTGCCGGAAGGTATGGCAGTGGAAGATTACTTTACAATTAATAACCAGGGGTTTGTAGTACGTACAACAACCATCGGTACCGTGGATGAAGAACCCATTAAAATAAAAGATGACAATGGGAACGACAAAGAGATGGTCATAGGGTCGGTCATCCCCGATTTCAACATGAACCTGTCCAGTTTCCTGACCTACAAGAACCTTGAATTGTATATGCTATGGGGTTATCAGCAGGGAGGGGAAACCTACAACCACATGCGCAGGTATATGATGATCAATGGAGTATCTTCGGAGCTTGACCAGACAGGCAAACCCGACAATGAAGTAAAATCGGCCAAGTATTTTGACCGGCTTACAAGCTGGAACAACAGCCACTTTGTTGAAGATGCCTCTTATGTAAAATTAAGAGAGTTATCTCTTAACTATAGTCTGAAAGAGAATATTCTCAAAGGATTCCTTGGTATTGAACGGATCCGTCTGGGTATTGTGGGCAGGAACCTGTTGACCCTTACCAAGTATTCCGGTTTTGATCCCGAAACAGGGAAGTCGGAGGAAGGTGTGGATTCCAATGTATTGAAATTTGACCTTTCCAGTTATCCGAATTATGCCACCGTTTCCGGGACAATTCAAATCACGTTTTAACGCCTTAACCGCAAGAAAATGAAAAATTTAAAATATATATTCATACTAATCATTGCCATAGGCTTAACGCATTGCGATTCGTTTGAAGACCTTGAGGTGCCAAACTACAATAATCCTGACCTTGACCAGGTATATTCCAATGTTGAAGATTACCCGTCATTATTATCGGGAGCCTACAGTACTTGGTGGAACCATTGCATAGGCACCAATCCTAATTTCGCTCTTGCACCGGCTTCAGAGACCATGAATACGGGTTATGGTTCTTGGGGGGCCACTCCCTATTACAGGATACCCCGGGAGCCTGTACCAAACCAGGATGGTGACAGGGTGCTTTACCCTACCTGCGGAGGGTGGTTTGGATACTATCAGGCCATACCCACCGTGAACAACATTCTCAACAAACTGGTAAATGATGGCCTTACTGTAGTAATCGGGGAAGAAGACCATACGACCTCTACCCTTGCACATGCTTATTTCCTGCAAGGTATCCTGTACGGGCATTTGGCCTTGCTTTATGATAAGGGTTTCCTGGTTACAGAGAATACCGATATAAGCAGCTTTGATTTTGAATTCACGGGATACAGCAGCATGATGGATTTTGCCATTTCAAGGATTGAGCAGGCCATACAGATTTGTGAGTCCAATACTTTCACTGATCCTATCGAGATGATGCCGGGCAATACTTTCACAAATGAAAGCCTGGGGCGTTTGGCAAATTCATATGCTGCCCGTCTGCTTGCCTACAATGCACGCACAGCAAGTGAGACTCAGGCTGCAGACTGGGGCAAGATACTGGCCTTCGCACAAAAAGGTATTACCACCGATTTCATGGTTACCAGCCAACCCGGATGGAAGGGGCTTGCTATTGAACGTGACCCCTACAGCTACCTGGACGTCACACTCTGGGGGTGGACCCGGATACACCAGAGGCTATTGAACATGATGGCCCCTGATGACCCCAACGCAGTATATCCATGGCCGTATGGCGTTTCAACGCTTGGTGAAATTAATTCACCTGACACCCGTTTTGATGAATATTTCACCTATAACGCATCGATTCCCTGGGCAAAATACGCTACCTCAAAAGGGTACCATATAATGTCGCACTACACATTCAACCGGTTCTCCGATCTGTACGACTGGGGCGTGGGCAGCGTACCATTCTTCCTTACCACTGAAAACGATTTGTTAATCGCCGAGGCCCTTATCCGTACAAATGGAGACAAAGGGATGGCAGCCGGCCTGATTAACAAAACACGGGTGACATCAGGCAACCTGCCGGCAGCTGATGCATCTGATACAAACCTGATGGAAGAATTATACTATGAGCGTTTTGTTGAATTGCTGATGACCTATCCCCTCTCGGGTTATTTCGATCGCCGACGTACCGATGTGGAGGGTATGGGCCTGTATGAAGGAACCGTGCGTCACCTGCCAGTACCATATCATGAGTTAGTAATACATAGTTATGATATCTATACCTTCGGCGGGGCAGGTAACGAGATGTAATTTGTTTATTAACCTTGAATAAAGAAAAGACACATGAAAAAACTCACCTATATAATCTCAATTGCCCTTATTCTGGGCATTATGGGGTGCGAACGTGGTTATGAGATTGAGACTGTTTCTGAAACAAAGCCTGAATTACATGTATTCGTTCAGGACGATTTATCGGTAGCAGTTGCAGGAGCTACAGTAATCATCTACAAGAATGAGGACGATTACAATAACCAGGCAAATGCTTTGGCCAGTAAGTCAACCGATGCAGAAGGTAAGGCTGTTTTTACCAAGTCGGAACTCAAGGAGCCCGGGATTTTTTATGTCTATGCTTCTGAGGGCAGCCGAACAAATGCCGCCTCCACAATAGCTACGCCCTACATGTTGCTAAACGACGGTCATACTTTTTTCTATACTGTAATTGAATAGTAACATTCATGAGCATGCCGGGGCATAATCACGGACCCGGCATGCTCTTTTTTCTTCTTAATACCTTTTTTACAGGAAGAGGGGTAAATCCTGTAAGGTATATTTGTTAATTTCCATTCGAAAAACATCTCGATGAAAAGAAAATTAAGAGACCTGCCTGCAGGCCTGATTGTTCTATTTATCCTGCTTACCACCGGTTCATGTCGTCAGCGCTTACTTCTTTCAGAACTGCTCTCGGGAGGGTCAATAATCACTGAGAAAGCCAAGATGGTTCAGGTATCAAGCTATGACAAAACAGGAGGGAATAACGACCGCATCAATGTGCATGCAGGGGATACTGCAGTATTTTTTCAGGCAGAGGGGCCTGGCCTCATAAGCCGAATCTGGATGACGATAGACTCCAGGGATCCTGCTGCACACCGTAGCCTTCTCCTTCAGATTTTTTGGGACGATGAAACGGACCCTTCGGTAGAAGTGCCCCTGGGTGATTTCTTTGGCTGCGGGTTCGGTTACCAGCACTACTGCGCTCAGTATACTGGTATGAGCAGCGGTGGATACTACTGCTATTTCCCAATGCCCTTCAGGAAAAAAGCACGAATGGCGCTTGTCAATCAAAGTACCGAAGAACTATATGCTTTTTATTTCCATGTAGACTATTACCGTTTAAACAAAAAGATGCAGGCAAGGACGCCCTATTTTCATGCACACTGGGCCCGGGATATCCGCACTACCTCAGATAAAAATTTCACTGCTGTTGAGGCAGAAGGCAAAGGTGTTTTCGTAGGAATGAATTTCAGCGGACAACCATATAACAACAGCCTCTTTTACCTGGAAGGTGATGAAATGATATATGTTGACCATGAAATAAAACCATCAATACATGGGACAGGTTTTGAAGACTATTTCACCAGTGGGTGGTATTTCAAAAACGGCACCTTCAGTGCTCCCTACCATGGACTTGTTTTACTTGATGAATCAAATGGCAGAGTAACAGCCTATCGTCACCATATCCCTGATGCCATACCCTTTGAAAAATCTCTTAAGGTAACTTACGAACATGGTCACGGCAATGAGTCGGTAGCAGATTTCAGCACTACCTGCTATTGGTACCAGGTTGAGCCCCATAAGCCACAGGCGATGCTCCCTGCCCCTCTCCGAAAACCTTTGTCAAGGCCTGTTGCCCCCCGGGCTATAGATAGCAGGGACCTTAACTGGATGGAAGCAAAAAATATGTATGAGGAAGACATGACATTATTTGGTCCGGACTGGCTGGGGGGCAGCCAGATGGCCTTCGTGGGAAGCCCTGGAGAACATTTTACCTTAAGCATACCCGAACTTGAAGAAGACTATTATAACATTACAATATATGCCACCGGAGGCCCGGACTATGGTAAGCTGGAGGTAATATCAAACAATAGTACTATTGCCAGCATTGAAGGCAATAAGCCTGAGATTATACCCCTTGAAGCTATTCACCTGAACCACATAGCCAGCAATGACAATGAAATACGGCTTGTATTTAAGTTTACGGGTCCAGCGGAAACACAAAAAGCAGGTATTGATGCCATATTGATAGAACCTGTCCGGAATTTCATTACCGACTGGCAATTGATCGGGCCGTTTGATAACCCCAGGGAAAGTGACGACCTTAGATATGGACTGGATACGCCTTACCCCCCGGAACGGGAGATTGATTTTTCCGGCTCCTATGATGGGAAAAACGGGCAAGTGCACTGGGAAGGCTATTCAGGGGATGGGGCTGGATATGCAATGGGTCTTAACAAACGGTATCAACCATCAGAATTCATTATTAGCTATGCCTACACGGGTATATATACCCCGGAGGATACCAACGTACCCTTGCTCATTGGCAGCGATGACGGTCTGAAAGTATTCCTTAATAAACAAGAGCTTTACCGCTATTTACAGGTAAACATATGTGCTCCCGACCAGGACACAGTCATGCTGCCTCTGCGGAAGGGCTGGAACGAACTCCTCCTAAAAGCTGAAAACAACTTTGGGGGATATGCCTTTTTTGCCCGTATCCCGGATGCTCATAGAAAATCCCTGCTAATTAACTCCCATAAAATAAGAAAGAAATGAAAAGATTCATCCATCTGTTACTTTTGGCCCTTTTGTTCCCCAATCTGCCGGGGCAGGAACTGCAACTATCTGATCCCTGGTTGTATGTTAATGCCCGCTCAAACGATCCTTTATATACAACCTATACGGCAAGCATGGAACGTTCGAGGATGTATGCCGACAGAGGGTACAAGATGGTTTATGACAATCCGGGGAGGCCCCTTTCCTATACCACCGATCAGGCGGGCAGTATGTATACATTATGGCTTGTTAACGATGTAGCAGTATTCAATACCGGCGAATATGATGAAAAACCCGTTGTTACTGTCTCCTTCCCGGATATGTGCATAAGTGAGTACAAACCATACAACGGGCTCAAAGTGCAGGAAACCTTCCTGGTGTACAGCTCCCGTATAGCTTTGGTGCGACAATATATTACCAATACTTCGGATCGAAGTTTAAAGATAACCTGCTTCCCGGTATTGGAAATAGGGAACGAAGAAATAGATCTTCAGGAATATAACAGTGAACATGAAGCATACGTAAGCTGCCGCTTCGAAAGCCGGAAAAGGCTTATCAGCAACATGAATGAAGCTTATCCGGTAGATTTTCGGGAGTGTTTCACAGCCAATTACAAGCCCTATTCATATGGAGCTTACAAGGGTTCCAATGAAGAATTCTACCAAACAATAAAAACCGATCATTATGCCGAGGACAAGTATAACGACACATTGAACCTGAAAACCCGGGGACGCTTTGATTTCCTGGCTTTACAGCATAAGCGGGTACTGGAACCGGGTGAGAGCATCGAATTACGCTACCTCAGGGGTATTGAGACTCTGGATGAAGACCTGGCTGAGCTGGAAGAAGAAATGGGAAAGCTGAAAGACGAGCCATTACAACCGTACCTTGCGGCTAATGAAAGCCTTTATGAAGGGGTCCCGCGCCTTCAGTTTAAGCGCGGGGATGACAAAACAATTTATATCAGTGCCCTGAACCTTGCCAGGGGGTGCATGCTGCCCCCGGAGGGTCAAACCTCATTCAACTACTATGCATTTTCACGTATGCCATTATGGGGATGGGGCCACGGACACCAGGTCTTACACGAATCATTGAGTATGTTGGCCTATGTATACCTTGATCCCGAATCGGCCCAAAACTCCCAACGGGTGTATATCGAACAGCAGGCAGATGACGGATTGATTGCCTACCGTCACGGCCCCAGAGGCCGGCAGGATTACCCGCATCAGGGTGAACCTACTACTTCCGCCCCCTTCTTTTCATGGATAAATTGGGAAGTTTACCAGGTAAGCAAAGATCAAAAATTCCTGGAAGAAGCCTATTTATCGGGTTGCAGGTATATGGAATGGTTACAGAAAAACCGCGACGATGACCGGGACGGAACCTTCGAATGGGGGCCATACGGTATTATTGAAAATGTAAGAGACTGGTATAACGTGGTATTCCAGGTTTCAGCCGAAAGATACCTGGATGTGGACAAGGAAGATATTTCCGATGAACTGGAATGCCTGGACCTGTCATTGATGATCGTTAAGGAAATGCGTTCACTGGAAGCCATGGCCAGGGAATTGAAGCTGGACCGGCAGGCGGATAAATGGCACCAGCAGGCGGAAAAAACCGCTGCTCTGATCAATGAGAGGATGTGGGATGAAAAAACAGGTTTCTATTATAATGTTAATGCAAAAGATCATAGTTGGTTCTTTATGGACAGGGACCTCCGACGACAGGAAATTATCGGGCTTTTGCCCCTTTGGGCGGAGGTGGCTGACGCTAATCAGGCTGAAAAACTTATTGGCCACCTGAGTAATCCCGACAAATTCTGGAGAAAATACGGTATCCCAACTGTTGCGGCCGACGATGTTTGGTACAGTCCTGATGTAGACTATTGTTGTAAATGGAACGGGCCGGTATGGCTCCTTTGGAATTACATGATCTACGACGGACTCAAAAACTATCACCAGGATGAACTGGCACATGAACTGGCACAGAAGATGATCTCTGCCGCTGAAAACCAACTGAGGAAAAACCACAACTTTTGGGAATCCTTCAGCCCCGACCATGAAACACTCAATAGTCCGTCAAACTATATATGGGATGCCATACTGGCCAAATTGTATATTGAAGAACTGACAAAATAATGGGACATGACAAAGATATCAGTAACTCTTACCTTACTTATTCTGATGCTGACAGGTCTTAAGGCACAAACCCAAGGGCAAGGGCATCATATTGACATCAGCGAACAGAATCTTTCAATAACGGGAATAAGTTACCAGGGAAATCACTACGGGATGACCGCTATACCTCTTATAAGTTTTCGCATAGACAATAAACTGGTTATGGGGTCAATGTGTGAAAGAGAAGCAACACAGGATAGTGTTTCTTACATCTGGGACCAAAAATTACGGATAAGCTACGAGCGTTTCACTGAATATGCTCCTGCAGAGGGTCTCAGAATCTACTTTCTGAATATCAGTCAGGATACGCTCGATATAACCAACGTAGTACCCTTTGGGGAGGAACCCTCCAGAATGTACATCACTGGTAAAGGTGAGCATTATCTTTCCAGGACACATCTGTTTCGCCCTGGCTATAATCCGGTAAATGTTATTGTACCCGATAATGCCTGGGAATTAGGATTTAGCGAAATTCAGTTCAAGGAAGGCCATAGCCTGGCTGCCTTATGCCGGCGGGAATCTTCTTCTGCTGCGCATCGCCACCGGTTTTCCACTACCCTCTATCCCGGCGGGTGGGTTAGTTACCGTTTATGGAGTGAACCCTATACCGGGGCCTGGCAGGAAGGGATACGTAAGATTTTCCAGGAGCGTTATCTATACGATGTATTGCCGGGAGCATTTGACAATTCCCTTTTTGAAAGACCCGACCTGCAATGGATCCGTCATACATATGCCAACACTTCCATAATGGCCTGGGACAATTATTATTATGACTGTGCTGATGATTCATTCAATCTGCTGGGTTTTGAGGAATACTGCAGGGAGCTGTATGGAGGCAATGATTTCATTGCTCTTTGGCCCACCTGGCCAACACTGGGCGTTGACCAGCGCAACCAGTGGGACTTATACCGCAGTTTACCCGGGGGCATGGAAAAAATACGCTCCCTGGCTGAGGGGCTCCAAAATTCCGGCAGCCGTCTGTTCATATGCTATAATCCCTGGGACCAGAGCACCAGGGATGAGGAACATGCCAGGGGTATGGCCTCCATTATTAAGGCTACAAAGGCCGACGGGGTGGTCCTGGATACCCGAGGAGAATCAAGTTATGAACTGCAACATGCTGCCGACAGTGTCAGACCCGGCGTAGTAATGTACTCTGAAGGTATGGCTGTCCCTGAAAACATGCAGGGAATTGTGTCCGGAAGGGTACATAATGCCTTGTATTACTGCCCCATGTTAAACCTGAATAAATTTATCAAGCCCGAATTTGCAATATTTCGTGTTGCTGAATTGTTTAGGGAACCTATCCGCAGGGAATATAACCTTAGCTTTTTTAACGGGTACGGTACCGAAATGAACTTATTTCACCCCGGGAAACCCGACTGGGCAGAAGAGCAATACCTTTACTGGGGCAAGATACTCAGGATACAGCGTGAGAATACCCATAATTTCGTAAGCCGTGATTATATACCTCTTATCCCTACACGCAGGGACAGTATTTTTGTGAATTACTGGCCGGGGGAAACAAAAACAATCTACACCATTTACAGCCTTATTCCCGGGGGGTATAACGACCTGCTGTTCGAAGTCCAGCCCAAGGAAGGGTATCATTTTGTCGACATATGGCACCACACCGAACTGGAACCGGTAAAGGAAGGAGGGAAATGGTATATTCATGCAAAAACAAATGCATTCAATTCTTTCGAACTGGGTACTAACAATGAAGGTTCCGTTGACTGCATTGCAGGTTTTCCTGCCTTATTGAAGGTTAGCCGGGAGGGTGATTTTCTCAGCCTAAGCTGTTCTGAAGGGGACTGTATTAAAATATGGGCAGGAGAACCTTCCTACAACAAGGAACCCCTGATACTAAACCCGGGAGATCATGAAATCAGGATCCATGAACATTTTGGCCGTTACGAGGGGAAACTGGTTGTTCAGGCTTTCGAAGAGGACATCCTGCTTGATGAAAGAATACAAACACTGCCAACGGCTGAGGCCCGTTTGATAAGCGAAAAGGTGCAAACATCTCCTGCACGCAGATGCCCAAAGGGAATGGTGCGCATCCCGGAAGGGAACTTTACTTTTCACCAGACTCATGGCGACGACTTTATCCCGTATCCAGAGTATCAGGAAGGGAAAACATATAAAATGGGACCTTATTATATGGATATTCATCCGGTAACTAATGCAGAATTCCTGGAATTCATCAGGGACAGTGGTTACCAACCCAGTGACTCTAGTCGTTTTCTGGAACATTGGGTACAAGGTGCTATCCCTGATGGCCTTGAGGACTATCCGGTAGTATATGTCAGTCTGGAGGATGCCCGGGCTTATGCAAAATGGGCCGGGAAACGGCTGCCCACAGAACTGGAATGGCAATATGCAGCGCAGACCGGAGAGCTTAATCCCTGGCCATGGAAACAAAAAGAACCTGTAACAAGAAAAAACACTCCCGTTACCGCTACATTAACCGTAATGGAAATAGAAGGTATAGACTCCTGCCGTTGTAACCTGGGAACCGGAGTGCCCGATCCTGTGGGGAAATACCCTGAAGGCAGAAATCCGTTTGGGCTGGAGGACCTGGTGGGTTCAGTATGGCAGCTTACCAATGATGTGTACCATAACGGTAGTTACCGCTACATTCTTATGAAAGGCGGTAGTTATTATAAACCTACTTCCAGCTGGTGGTATGTGCAGGGAGGCCCCAGGGAACTAACATACCGGCAATACTTACTCAGGGTTTCACAGGGTTTTGAGAGAAATGCCACCGTGGGCTTCCGATGTGTTAAAGATGCCCGATAGACTCATCCTTAAAAATATTGTGTAATGAAAAACGCATTCTTGTTGTTATTATGCATACTTTGTTTTTCGTCCTGTACTAAACATGAGCAGAAACCCGATATCCTGGTCCTTACAGAACAAAAACCCTCTGTCGGAGAAACAGAAGCCATGAAAAAAGCCCTGTCTCCTGAGTGCAGGTTTATTAAGCTGGTTTCTTTGCAACAACTGAAAGAGGATCCTGATTTACTGAATGCCTATGATATTCTATGGTACCACAGGCATGATTCTTCCGATATTTATCCTGAGGAAGAAAGACTCGGGGAACCCGTTTCGAAATGGGTTTCAGAAGGTGGAAAACTGGTGCTGAGCCTTGACGCTGTAAGGTTACTCAATGCCTGGGCAATTGAACCCAGCCCCATTGAACCCAGTACCTTTATGGTTGTTGACCAGGGTTTTGGGCGTAAAAGGGGCTTCCATGCCTACCATCAGCACCCCTTATTTTCAGGTTTACACGGAGGAGCTTATATATGGAATCCCAATTCAGACCAATATTGCCGCACCCTGGGTTTCCGTAAAGGAGTTCTCCCTGCAGCAAAGGGGAGTAAGGTTATTGGTATCGACTGGGCGTATATCACATATCACGAGGATGACAAATTGGTATGGCAAACACCTGTTGGAAAAGGGACTGTCCTGGCTATTGGTGGTTACATGCATTTTGCCGATGATAACCGGAACCAGCCACATCTGGAACGGTTCACACAAAACTGTATTTCTTACCTTGTATCCGGTGATTCGGAAGAGGAAGGATGCTACTGGGACTATTCGCCCCTGGAAATATGCAACGACCTTAAACTCCCTGAAGGGGAAAAACCGCCGGATTGTTTCGGGGAGCTGGAGAAGGTGTTCCCTGTGGGGCGCCGGGGGCTCAGGGAGACTCCGGATGGTTGCATGTATCACTGCTCCTTTAAGACATCCTGTCTCAGGGCAGCTCTGGCCGGCAAACAGGGAAAAAGCGTGGAGGAGGAGTTGATCCAGCGTGGAGAAGATGCGGGCATGATAGGTTTTTTTGAACGCTGGTCCAGAAAAAAACGTCTCCATTCCAAAAAAAACAGTGAAAGATCTTGAACCGGGCTTTGAGGAATGATTTTTATGGTCTTGAAATGGATAGGCATATTTATCGTTGGAGCTATCCTGGTAGTATTGGTGAATGGAATTCAAGTTTAAATTGGGTTATGTATGGATATGCTATTAATCGCCCATGTGTTATGGAGGAT
>Ga0209834_10001297_pt1 | contig 14284 bp, 11 predicted proteins | sample Mar14236cmmetaG_FD_184134 | JGI IMG/M metagenome (GOLD analysis project Ga0209834, IMG submission 184134) | Marine hydrothermal vent microbial communities from Guaymas Basin, Gulf of California to study Microbial Dark Matter (Phase II) - Marker... ...
AGGTGTCCACTACCGCGTAATGGTGCACCTTGTAGGCGCCAATATCCGTCTTCCAGTCGCCGGTCACCTCGCTGACTTTGTACACCCGGTCGTTCCAGCGAAAGCGTACCGGCTTCATCTTGTGGTTTTCGAACAGCGCCACCACCTCGATCGGCTCATCCATATCCTGATACATCTATTTCAAACCTCTGCTTATTCGCGCAATAATTTTCATAATCTCATACAGTAGGAATTCTCACCTTTACTCAAAATTCTCAATTGTGATCGGTGGGTCCTCAGACCCACCGCCGGCAAGTTCCGGTTACAACTCCTTGTAGGTCAGGAGTCTTGCACTCCTGACAATATAAAATCCTTGAAGCTCTCCAAGTGTTGCCTTACATCGGATAATGAGTCTATCAATCCTAAATTGAACTCGTCAATAACTAACTCAACGATCAATAAATACATCCTTACAGCTTGAATAATTGTTACAGGAATGTCATCTTCTCTTGAGATATTAGGGTCAAAACTGAAATTTTGAAAATTGAAATATTCTGGGATATCTTTTACAGAAGCATGAATAGGTATACAATGCAATTTGTAAGGTATAATTTCAGCAGGCATTCCACATTTCACGGCCATTTTCTCAAAGCCCAGTCCAGACCAATTATGCAAAAATTTACCTGTCTCCTCTCCATTTTTATCTAATCCATAAAATTTCTTGGCTTCATTATATGCTTTTTCGATATCAGGCCCCAGCTTTTTATATTTTTTAACAAACTTATCGTTAGAAACCGGTCGAAAATTTTTATTCACTAATTTTTTCCACCAATCATAATCTATAAGAGCGGCGTGATGCCAATATTTTTCTATTCTATCATCAATATCCTGCGATATATATTTTAAGGTTACCGTCAATTCTATAAGTTTCCTTACCAGAGATTCAGCATCACCTACTAATCCTTCATTACATAGGTACATTATTGAAAGAAACGAATTCTGAGCTTTATAAAAATTTGCGCCTAAGATAATTTGGTATTTCGAGAGCTGGTCTTGTTTTAATTTTAAGGCTTCTAATGCAGGTATTACCACATTATTACTTAATTCAAAACATTCATCAGCCAATTCAAAAAAATCTTTGTATTTCTTATGCAACTGTTGATTCAATGTAATACACATCGGTCCCATCATCGCACCTTATTATGGTTATTTATTGAAATATCTTTTTTCATTCCCCAAACCCACCTTTTAAATCCATCGACTTTTTCACACCCCAATCTGCCGGATAGAACCCATCTTTCAAATATTTGTGTATAGAAGTATTTTTGTAACCAAAAGGGCTCTTAACCAATCCGTGCTTAACAGGATTATAATGTATATAATCAATATGCCTGTTCATATCTCTCTGGTCGCGAATAACATGATCCCAAAACCGGTTTTGCCAAATCCGTCCACTTCGCAACCCATTGATAGACCTATAAGAACCAGCAAATTTTAATTTTATTCTCTTCATTATCTCAGAAAGATTACTTTCAAAAGGACGAATTATCAAATGAAAATGGTCGGGAATTATAACCCACGCCTTTAATTCGAATGATATTTGATTCTTTACAAAATTAAAGGCCTCCCATAATTCATTTTCATATTCAATAAGAACCGGCATTCGCGCATAGGTGACACACGTCACAAAATACGTATATCCATTTTCATAATAGCGGCGTAAATTCGACATTTCAAGACCTTGACATCAAATATAGGTTTTTAATAATGTCAGGAGCGCAAGGCTCCTGACCTACAACTTTCTCTGAACCCGCAGATCACGGCTTCCCCTTCTCACATCACCCGCCCCAATAACCGCACCACCGTGTCGAAACTGACCGGCATCAATAATATCAAAAACATCCAGACCAAGACCCTCTTCACGGCAACCTCCGCATCAACCCGACCACCTTCCCGGCAATCCGAAACTGCGGCGAGCGGCGATCCACCACAATCGGTTCATACGCCTCGTTCTCCGGTTGAAGAATGATCTTCCCGCTTTTCGGCTGATACCGCTTGACCGTCGCCTCCTCGCCGATAACAGCCACCACGATATCGCCCGGTTCGGCATTTTTCTGCTTCTTGACCAATACATAATCACCGTCGAAAATCCCGGCGTTGATCATCGAATCACCCTGCACGCGAAGCGTGAAGGTTTCGCCGGACGGCAGAAAACTGGCATCGACAGCAAACTCTCCCTCGATATTCTCGATCGCATCGATCGGACTGCCCGCCGGCACCGCGCCGACCAGGGGCACTTTTTTCACCGCCCCCGAAAGCGACCGCACCAGCTCGATCCCGCGCGAAATCATCCCCCGCCTCCGGATATACCCCTTTTTCATCAGCGCCTGAAGATGCGCCCGGACACCGTTGGTGGAACTGATATTGAACTTAAGCCCTATCTCCCGAATGGTCGGCGATTTACCATACTCGGTAATCATGTTCTCGATATACTCGAGAATTTCACGCTGCCGCCGGGTGAGTGACTCCCTGACCATATTTACTCCCTGTATTAATAAACCTGTTCTTTTTCCGTTTTATCTCTTCCAATAAATACTACTGCACATTTGTTCAGATGTCAAGTGGATTTGTCATATCTTGCCCCCGATTCTCTAAATATGTGATATTAGCAGCCCAAGCGATGTGACGGTACCAATAACGAGATTCGGAAAATAAAAAGTATTGAAAAAAAGATGAAAATTGTTATAATATAAATCTATAAATTTTTGAGGAATAAATAACTATGATGAAGATACTTGTTGTTGGTTCAGGCGGGCGAGAACACACTCTCGTCTGGAAACTAAAACAATCCAAACTGGTAAGCAAAATATACGTCGCCCCCGGTAATGCAGGAATCAGCTTATTCGCCAATTCGGTTAATATAAAAGCCGACGATATCAAAGGACTGGCCAATTTTGCGGAAAAACACCACATTGATCTGACCGTGGTCGGTCCGGAAGTCCCCCTGACACTGGGCATTGTCGATGAATTCAAAAAACACGGACTGCGAATTTTCGGCCCCTCTCAACTGGCCGCCGAAATCGAAGGCTCCAAGGCCTTTGCCAAAGAATTTATGAGAAAATATCATATTCCCACCGCACCTTTTCAGATTTTCACCGAAGCTTCCGAGGCCATCTCCTTCATCCATTCGGCAGCTATGCCGGTCGTCATCAAGGCCAGCGGACTGGCCGCCGGTAAAGGCGTCATAGTCGTTCATGACAGCGACGAGGCGGCCGAGACTATCGACCAGATAATGGTCAAAAAAATATTCGGCGAGGCTGGAAATAAGATCGTGGTCGAGACCTTTCTGAAGGGGCAGGAACTGTCGGTTATGGCTTTCACCGACGGAAAAAATATAAAGATGATGATGCCGTCGCAGGATCATAAGCAGGTCGGCGAGGGCGATACCGGTCCTAATACCGGAGGAATGGGCGCTTACTGCCCGGTACCGTTTGTCGACGATATCACCATGACACAAATTAAAGAACATATCATCGAACGAACCATATCCGGCCTGGAAAAAGAAGGCAGAAATTACAAAGGCGTTCTCTATGCCGGACTGATGCTTACCGAGACCGGGCCGAAAGTTATTGAATTTAACTGCCGTTTCGGCGATCCGGAAACCCAGGTGGTCCTGCCGCTTCTCAAATCGGATCTGGCCGATATATTTATCGCCATTGCCGATGGCGATTTATCCCTTATTGACGATCTGGAATGGTTCCCGGGCGCATCCGCCTGCGTGGTTCTGGCCTCCAAGGGCTATCCCGGGAAATATGAAACCCATAAACGAATTTTTGGTTTAAGAAATTATAGCGACAGAAAATGTTACCTTTTCCACGCCGGAACAAGACGCGAGGGCAAAAACTGGGTGACCGCCGGAGGTCGTGTGATCGGGGTGACAGCGGTCGATAAAGATCTTCAGGCGGCATTGTCGAAAGCCTATAGCCTGATTGAACGGATAAAATTTGACGGAATGTACTACAGGGGCGATATTGGCTTCAGAGCCAATACCCATGTAAAATCTATGGGGATTTAACCAATGCCGAAAGTATTGATTTTGATCGGTTCCAAGTCGGATATGCAGTATGCCGAAGAGTGTCAGAAGCTGTTGGACACCTACGGCATAGAGAATACACTGGAAGTCTCATCGGCTCATCGTGAACCGGATAAAACCGATAAGCTTGCCCGGGGTGCCGCCGAATCGGGCTATGAAGTCGTGATTTGTATGGCTGGAATGGCCGCCGCCCTCCCGGGTGTCGTGGCCGCACGAACCAGATTGCCGGTCATCGGAGTACCTCTACCGGCCTCACTCGATGGAATCGATTCCCTGCTGGCGATTGTTCAAATGCCGTCAGGAGTACCGGTGGCAACTATGGGAATAGGCAAGGCAGGAGCAAAAAATGCCGCCGTTCTCGCCGCGCGTATTCTCGGAGTAAAATACCCCGAAATAAACAAAAGGCTCTGAATGGTCGTTATAGACTATTGAAAATCATTGCGAACTTTTCGACAAAAATTTGTAGAATGGAATATATAAAAGGAAAGGAGTTATTTGATGAAATCACAAGCCCGGTCAGGGAAAAGAGCGTTGCTTTTGGCTATTATATCTGTTTTCGGACTGACTTTGCTGGCTTCATCGGCTTTCTCCGGCGACACGGAAAAAGCCAAAAGTTTCTTTAATTCTGGATTGACCCTGGCAAAGGAAGGGAAAGATTCCATGGCTGTGCAGGAATACCGGCAGGCCATCAAAGAAGACCCTGAATTTGTCGATGCCTACATCAACCTTGGATCCCTTTATTTTAAGGGTGGCAATTATGCCGAAGCCCAAAAGTTATTCAAGAAAGCATCGGAAATCTCACCCGATAATCCCGATATCTGGGCTAATCTGGGGCGCTCCTATTACAAGCAAAGAAACTGGATGGAAAGCGAAAAGAGCTATAAAAAGGCTCTCGAAGTCAAAAGCGACTATATCGAGGTCTACAAGGATCTGGGACTACTCTATCACCAGCAGCAAAATTGGCCGGCCCTCATCGAGAATATCAGCAAATTCACCAGTGCCAAAGCCGATGATTATCTTGCATTTTATCTCCTTGGTAAAGGCTATCACAAACTTAAAAAGTACGCTGATGCCATCAATGCCTATAATAAATCAATCGAGCTGAAAAGCGATTACTTCAATTCCTATAATAGCCTCGGTCAGATTTATCAGAATCAGGAGAAAAACCTAAAGGCATATAAAATGTACAAAAAGGCGGTTGCCTTGAAACCCGACAACTACAGGGCTCATTACAACCTGGCAATATCTTATGAGACTGAATATCAGGACGATCCGGAGAAAATTGATCAGGTAATTGCCTACTGGAACAAATTCCTGAAAGTCGCCAAGGGAAACCCGAAAGCCAAATCGCTGGTCGACGGCATCCAGTCGCATGTCACAGATCTTAAAGATCTCAAGATCCATTACGAGGAAGAAGCCGCTTCCAATCCGTAAAAAAATATCGAATAATAAAAAAAGCCCGCTTACAGCCGGGCTTTTTTTGTTAAGGCAATGATGCCTTATTCACCCCTCTTTCCAACTCCCCTGAATTTTAAATTATATAAACTATTAGTTAATATATTTTCTCTATGATATTGTAATACAAACTCTTACCATAAGGTTTTTATGGCGCTATTCAAAATTGGTTCTCCGTGTCACATGATTCACGCCTGCCCCCGGCTCAGAATATTCCGTCAAAAATCCGACAGTATGTTTCACTTTTTCTTGACAAGACGCTATATGTCTTTTATTATTAAAGCGGAAAAAGAGAGTTCTTCTTTGTGATCCCTGGATCCATTTTAATCCCCTCTGGACCCAGCCAAAGAAAGCTCTCTTAAATTTTTTCCCGCCTAAATTTTGCCTTCATGATTTAATGGTCAAATTCAATCATTTCGAATTCGTCCCAGTCAACCACTATCTCATCATTACCGTCGATTATGATAATACCCTTGTTATCACTATCGACATCGTTGGAACCTCTCAGTTTGAAGCTCCGGCCGTCCTTGAGTGTAACCAAGCTGGTCCGCGACGACAGTCTTTCGATTGATTTGATAAATCCGAATTCAATATCGAATTCGACATCTCTCATATTTCCGTTCAGGATTTCCCAGGTATACTCCTCGTCCGAATCCCAGATAATATCACCGCTGTACTTGTCACCGTCTTCTGTGAAAACTGTCCCGTGAAGTTTACGGCCGCCGTCAAAATCATTGTATGAAAGGTCACCCGGGGGATCGGCAAATTCCAGCATGTCAAAACCGTCCCAATCAACTTTTACACAGCCCAGGTTCAGGTCTGAAATGACTATCCCGCGGTTACCGCTGTCGATATCATTCGAATCATCGAGACTCATTTCTTTGCCGGTTTTGAGAGTGACTTCCGCCGAACTTGACGAGCGCCGTTCTATCGATGCAATACTGCCGAAATCGAGCTTGCGTTTACGCCGACCCTCTCGACCATCGAGAATATCGTCACCGAAAGTCTCATCCATATCCCATCCGACATAACCGGTGAAAGTCTCACCGCGGCGAGTCGTCAGTGTGCCGTACAGACGCTTACCGAAAGAGGATTCACCCTTGGGGGTTTCCATAAATTCAATCCGGTCGATCTCATCCCAGTAAAGCTCGATTATGCCTTCTGTTTTGTCATCGATCAAAATTTCACGATTGTCATCGCCGATATCACCCGAACCTCCGCTGAGTTCCACTTCCTCGCCCGATTTCAACTCCAGCAACACTTCATTGTCCCCAACCGGAATGAGGTTGGCAATATGGCCCATGCGAATACCGGCTTCGGAACTGCTGAAATCCCAGAATTCATTGCCCTCACTGTATATGGTCAATCCAAAGATCTTGACCGTCTTGTCTCTCCTGCTCTCACGGCGATCGCGATACTTCCGATATTTTCGGCTTTCGCGCTCCTTGGTCCCATCGAGAATATCACACCACGAAGCCTCATTTTTATCCCAGCGGATAAAACCCTCCAGGACCTCATCATCCACAGTATAGATTTTGCCATAGAGCTGTCCCTCATCGGCCGAAGCGGCCACTGACATCAGAACAACGCCTGCCAAAACGCCCAGGGAAATCACAATGCTTCTCATGCCACCAATCTCCTCTGAAAAAAATATAGAATTTCCTTTAGTCTATCTGACGAAATCAGGAGAAAAAAGTTGCGCCGCAGAGAATTATATTGGATTTCTTTGGTATCAGAATATGGTAAACGATATTTTACTTGATCAATACCATCTTGCGCACATCGACAAAGTCCGCGGCGGCAAGACGGTAAAAATATATACCGCTCGGCGCCGGGAGTGAATTATTTAACCGTCCATCCCAGATAAGACTGTGCTCACCAGCCGCCAACAACCCGTTCTGAAGATCGCCGACCTCCTGGCCAAGGATATTGAATATCTTCAATGTAACACGTGCGGCCTTCGGAAGCCGGAATTGAATTTTGGTCGAAGCATTGAACGGATTCGGGTAATTCTGTTCAAGAGATATTTTGTTCGGCAGAAGCGGTCTCTCATTATCTGTCACACCGGTCGGATTGCCGATTATCAAATCACCCGATATCACACTTGGAACATCATTCGCAAGCGTTTTCCCGAGGATATAGATACCGGAGCTGTCCGAAGAAGTGCTATCGACCGTATTAAACACCTCATGCCCACCGGCCGTGAAAAAAAGATCGGCGATATGATAGGTCGCCGCCGGTATTGAACTGTCGCCGATATCCGATGCATTGACCCGCCAGCCGAATTCGGCGGCTCCCCCGCCGACAATCGTCGAATAATAATCGACAAAATCAGGCAGATTATCTTCGTTGAATACTATCGAGTCAAGAGTCGCGGTACTGCTGTCATATCCAAACGGTACATATCCGCCTTTGGAAGAATCAATCAGAGTAATATAAACCGGCATGAGACCAAGCTGATACGGCATAACATTGGTATTCATAAATTGAACCGTATCGCCCGAAGAAAGATATATATCGATCGGAATAAATACTTCGATATTAAATGAAGCGCTGTCATAAACCATAATCCCGGAGTGATGATACCCCGTACTGAGTGCCGCTGTCTCGATCGTTACATTAATTATATCATTATCGGTGCCGGATACCCTGTCGATCTCGAGCCAGCTTTCTATGGCTACGGCGGTCCAGCTCAATATTTCGTCTCCAGGATTTTCGATCTGTACCTGACCCTCGAGCGTGTCACCCATCACGGCATAAAAGACAAGCGAATCCGGAACCGGGTCGATATACGACATACTGTCCAGCATTTCGGCTTTTACCCAGACCGTGTCGGGAGAATTGACCGCCTCGGATGAAGAAAATTCCACCGGCGCCAGGTTCTCACCCGGTTCAAGATTATTGACCTGGATACTCACCCTGATCGAGTCACCCTGAATTCCGGAACTGACATCAAGCGATATCCAATCCGCGTTTTCAACCGCATTCCATGTCAGTATCCCGCTTCCCGAATTGCTCACGACAATCGGCATCGGATCGGGGTCGCCCAGTTTCTTTAATATCCTGTAATAAAGCGTATCTGGCGACAAATCCAGAAGCGGAGCCGTTACGCTCAACGTCACCGGGATTGTCCTGCTGGAATCGATATAATCCTGGTCGATTAATCTAACATGGCCGCTGTATGTACCATAAGGCAGGGTATCTGTCGTGATCGAGATCTGAATATCAGCCGGCGTCACTCCCGATAATGGTGAGACACTCAGCCAATCGGTCTCTGCAAGAGCCGACCAGTTAAGTTCCCCCAATCCATTGTTGGTCAGGTTTACAGTTTGTGATGCCGGAAGGCTCCCCCCCTGCTCCATGGTAAAATTCAAATTCGCGGGCCCGGGAATTAAACCTGGATTGTTAAAATCTTTCACTGTCATATAAATGTCAAAATCGCCGGCCCTGTAATCGGCCCAGCAGAATAGTAACTTGTAGCCGTCCGTAGCTACATCCGGCTGCACCTGCCGGCCCTCATACTCTTCATGCACCATGAAATTATTATCGACCACCAACCCGTCACGATCTATTATCTGCGCCATGACATCATATTGACCGGTAACCGAATCGGCCCAGACAACACAGACATTGCCCATATAATCGGAACATAATGCGACATCGCGCTGCGCGCGGCTGTTATCATTGCGGTTTATTTTTTTCGCCGATGCGATAGCCGAACCCGAAGAATCGAATCTCCGCATATATATATCCGGATTGGCCGGATAGATCCCGTTTTTCCAATCGACCCAGGCGATAAAGAATCGCCCGTTTCCATCGCATGCAACATCCGGGAACGCCTGCCTTGCGCCCGTGAGATCATCGCTGGCCCTCACATTGGCGCCTATCGGCGCCGCTGATGAATCAAATCTCTGAAAAAATATATCATCGTCACCCAGTCGGTTATCGTACCATGTCACCACAAATCCGCCGCTTTCGGATGCGGCGATCCGCGGCGCATGCTGGTGACCGGTTCCATCACCACTGTTGATTTTAAAACTTTCACCAATCGCTGCGGCAACCGACGATAATCTCTGGCCGTATATATCCCAGTTGCTGTTACGATAATCGGCCCAGACGACAACTACCGAACCGTCAGACAGCTTTGCAATATCAGGTGTCTCACAGATGACGTCGGCAAGGTCGGGCGTAATATTTATATTATTATCTATGTTAGTGCTGTCCAGCACGGTGGCAAAAATATTCGGCCCGAAAGGATAATCTCCGTTACGGTAATCCCTCCAGACAGCCATGTAATTTCCCTCGCCAAACGGGACCACCGCCGCCTCCAATTGGATCGTTGAATTCAAATCATCGTTCAATCGGCGGTTGCTTCCGGATTTTACTCCGGAGGTATCTATAATCTGGCAATAAATATCTGAATTGCCGTTTCTCTTATCGGTCCAGGTAACGGCAATGTTTCCACCTGATCCGGAGGTCAGTCTTGGATTATATTGATCGGATAATGAATTGTCGATACTGACGGGAATATCATAAGTATCCGTCGAATACGATACTCCGGCAGTATACAATTGCAATAAACAGAAGAATAATACAATTTTGTACATAGCAGGGCAATTCATCGATTACTGTAATAGCAATTACGATGCCTTAATGTGCCCCCTGCAAAAAATGAAAATTCCAACTGTAAGCCATTGAAAGGCAATATAATTTAACTCCGGTCGGAATTTTAGAGAGATAAAAATGCAATTTCAGGAAAAAACAAGGAAAACAGTTCCGGAGTTAATAGGAACTGTTTTCCCTGATTTGCTTGAAAATAAACTTGAAATCCTGAGCTGATTATCTCTTTTTCTTTTTGTGACGGTCCGCTCTTCTGCGCTTTTTCCGCTTGTGTGTCTTAATCTTCTGACGTTTTCTCTTTTTACCGCTTGGCATCAATCCTCCATAACAGCTCAGCAAACAAGCTATACGGGTAATTTAGTGATCATGCTTTTAAATTCATTTGACGGTTTAAACACCGGCACTTTTCTTCCGGGAACAGGAACAACTTCGCCTGTCCTTGGGTTTCTCGCCTTCCGTTCCTTGCGTAGTTTTACCTTGAAAGTCCCAAAACCGCGGATCTCAATATTGTTTCCCGATTCCATTGACTTTTTCACAGTATCCAGGAAAGCGTCAACGACAACGGCAACATCTGTCCGGGTCAGACCAGTCCGTTCGGCCACTTTTTCCACCAGATCTGCCTTGGTCATCTTTCATCCTCCCTCATCTCTTGCTGGTTTATATTTAACAAATTTTTTCTCCAACCCAGCACTTCAAAACCCGTCCCCGATTTATAATTTTATATAAAGCTAACCAGAGCTATTTTAATGAAATTACGAAATGATTATTCGTAAGTCAATAGTTTTTATTAATTTAATATAAGTACATTACACGCGGGCCCTGAATTTCTCCGGTCGCAAATTCCTTAATATCCCCGGCCAGATTACCCAAAATATCAAAAATCCCGCGTTTTTTCTTGATTTCCCTGACCAGACGCGGTTCTCCCTCGATTCCGGCCAGATCAGCCGCAAGCCGAACCGCATCCTCAAAGCCCCCAAGAGTATCCACAAGATTCAGCTCCATGGCCTGCCGACCGCTGAAAATCGAGCCGTCCGCGATCCTGTAAACTTCTTCCCGTTCCATCTGACGCCCTTCACATACAACATCGACAAACTGCTCATATGTATCGGTTACCATCGCCGTAAGCATTTTGCGCTCATTTTCGGTCATTCGCCGGCTATACGAGCCGACATCCTTCAATTCGCCTGATTTAACCGTTTCGTAATCGACTCCGACCTTATCCAGAAGCCTGCCCACCGTCGGAAATTGCAAAATTACCCCTATCGAACCGGTCATCGTGCCCGGATTGGCCATTATCCTGTCAGCCGCACATGAAATCAAATAACCGCCCGAGGCGGCCACCGATGACATCGAAACAACTACCGGCTTACCTTCTTCGTTACGGATCCGAAGGATTTCATTATATATCTCCTGTGACGGTGCCACCGCGCCGCCCGGAGAATCGATATGAAGAACCAGCGCCTTGATACTGCTGGATTCACCCCATTTTTTAAGCTGGCGAATGACAGGAGCCGATTCATAAATACCACCGGATATCTCTATTACAGCTACTTTTTCACCAAAACCGCCAAACCCGACATCATCCTCGGCATAAAATGCCCCAAGAAATATCAAACCGAAAAAACCGATTGTCAGGATAAATGAAAAAACGATTATGACAGCTATAACGACATCCCTTTTACGCGCCATGATTAATCCCTTAATTCATATAAATTTTCAGCTTGTCCCCGATCCTTAATTTCCTTGGATCGGAAACATCATTCCAGGCCATTATTCTGGAAACGGTCGTATTGAAAATACCGGCGATCCGCGACAGCGTATCACCCCTCCTGACAGTATATAGCTGATAAGTTCCTGTCGAGGAGGTTCCGCCGTTTACAATCAGTTTCTGCCCGGGATATATTCGGCTGCTTCGCCCCAGGCTATTCAACCTTCGAAGCTGCGCTGCTGTCATACCGAATTTACGGGCGATATCCCACAGCGTGTCACCTTTTTTAACAGTATATGTACTCTTGGCACTATTGTCTTTCTGAGTATATGTCTGATAGGCGTTACCACCCTCAAAAATCCTGAGCTTCTGCCCTACATAAATTCGGGAACGACGGTCCAGCTTATTCAACCTTCTTATTTTGTCGGGAGTTGTACCGAACGCCCGAGCTATATCCCAGACCGTATCCCCTGAACGGACTTTATAAATATTCCCGTCGGCGGTATAATCCTGTTTACTCTGCCGGGCGTATTCACGGTCATTGGGAACCGGGACAATAAGGCTTTTGCCGGCATATATCTTCGATCGGCGGCTGAGGTTATTGGCCTCAAGTATTGCATACTGAGAAACACCATAATGCCGGGCGATGGTCGAAACAGTTTCGCCCCTCTTGATTTTATGCCTGACAAAACTTGTCTCCTGTGACGAAGGCATGCTGTCATAGGCGGCCATGAATTTATTTTTCATCCCCCTGGGGACACGCAGATCGTATTTCTTTTTGTTCGGCGGTGTAAAACGGCGTAACAACTCCGGGTTGAGTTCTTTCAATTCTTTAACAGTACAGCCGATAGCGTTCGCGACCGTCTTTAAATCAAGACACCGGCTGATCGTGACAACATCATACTCCCACTCTTCAGCATAATTTATATCCGTAAAACCGAATCGCTCCGGATCTTTACTGATCATTGTCGCCGCCATGAAAAACGGGACATAATCCATCGTCTGTTTGCGCAGCTTCAGCTTCCAGAAATCATTTGTCTTCTGCTTTTTGATCGTCCGGTTGACCCGCCCCGGACCGCCGTTGTAGGCCGCCAGAGCCAGCTCCCAGCTCCCGAAACGATCATAAAGATCCTTGAGAAATCGCGCCGCGGCAACCGTGGCCTTGACCGGATCCTTGCGCTCGTCATACCACCAGCTACGGCTCATATTGTACAATCTTCCGGTCGATGCTATAAACTGCCAGAGGCCCATCGCCCTTGCCCAGGAATAAGCATGCGGGCTGTAACCAGATTCCACCATCGCCAGATATTTCAGATCGGTGGGGATTCCATATTCGGTAAAAATACTGTCGATCATGGGAAGATATTTCGTGGAACGCGATAAATATTTCTCGATCGCATCACGGGCAACCGTCTGATAATAAAGAATACTCTTCTTTACACGCTCATTCAGGACTATCGGGACATTGTACGATATCTTTTCCTCCGCATATGTCTCGAAACGTTTAAATTCGGAGGAATCTATTTTCAGATTATTGATTTCTGAATATCGTTCGATCAAAACATCAGGCGAAATATCTCCCGGCAAATGCCCCAATGACAACAGGGTTGTCCGATAATTCGTGATAATGTCGGCCAGCAGTCGATTGTATTGGACTGCCTCGGGAGAGAGCGAATCGGTTTCGGCGTCGATATCAAGCTGCCCCAGGATAGAAAGACTCTTCTCGAAATAATACTGGGCTTCCTCCCACGCTGTTTCCTGGTTGGCCGTCACTCCCATACTGTAATATTCGCCGGCAATCGATAACTCGCGCCAGATATAATCATCAACAGCAATAGACATATCAGCGGCGGCCAGATCGCTCGAATCTTCTGTGACAACCGGTTCCCCGGCGACTCGATCGAGATAAAATTCGTTCTCGATTTCTGATGTCTCTTCAGAGACCGACATTCCCGGTTCGGTTGACACCGGTTCGATTTTTTCTTCTACGTCAGGGTTTTTGAGGTGAGGATTGGTGCAGGAGACTAAAAGGAATCCCAAAAATAAAAGAGTCATTGAAGCAAAAAAGATATTTCTCATGTTTTTTACACCCCAGGCGTTAATGGCTTTCCTTGCCAATAATTATCGTCCTCTAAGCCGTCCGACTTAACTCAATTCCCCCTAACTTATTGATATATATATGAAAATGGGGGGATCCATGTCAAGTTTAATTTTGCCGGTTTCGCAGGAATTCCCTCATAATCTCCTCGGCCCGCTCGGCGCTGTCTATATATTCTATATCGTCCATTCCCCTGAACCACGTAATCTGCCTTTTGGCATAGCGCCGTGTATTCTGTTTAATTAGATTGACGGATGAATCCAGAGAAAGTTCACCGTCTAAATATTTAAATAACTCGCTGTATCCCATAACATTTACTTTTTCAACCCGT
>Ga0209834_10001302_pt1 | contig 14247 bp, 8 predicted proteins | sample Mar14236cmmetaG_FD_184134 | JGI IMG/M metagenome (GOLD analysis project Ga0209834, IMG submission 184134) | Marine hydrothermal vent microbial communities from Guaymas Basin, Gulf of California to study Microbial Dark Matter (Phase II) - Marker... ...
CAAAAAATGCTGTAACTGTGGAATAGACCTGTCGTGTGTATATCTGTGAATGATGCCAGTCCAACTGTTCCAGTCCGGTTCCCTCAGGTATACATTGTCGCCAAGCCAGATCATAAAATCAGGTTTCCTATTTGCCATGGCCTCATAAATTTCATACTTGTCGCCGTAAGGAGTGCCTGGCCTGTCATACCGGCTTTCATTTATGTAAGCACCACTGCCCATCACGAAGGTGAATTCAGGAGGATCAGTGCGCCATTTCCATATCTTCTGCGTTTTAAAGGTAGTCGGGTAGGGGAATTGTTGCTTTTGGCCATTGATATAGATCTCATATTCATATGTATTTCCGGGTTCCAGCGTATCGGCAATCAAAATAGCCGTGTAAGCATCTCCTTTTTGCGTGGTGACGGAATTTGTGTAGAAGGCTGAATCAGGATTGCCGCTCAGCCAGTATTTTGCAATCACTTCCACGGGTTTAGTTGTCTGGAGCCAGACAGACACTTCTTTCATCTCACTGTAGCCTGGCATCGGGCCTGCATTGATCAGTTTCTCTTGTCCATTTACCGAAATTGTCAGTAATAGGAAAAAAATATAGATGGTCGTTTTTTTCATATGAAATCGGAATTTTGAAATTAGAGATTAGAAGTTTGTTATCTTTTATTCATTGTTTTTAAGGTGCTTGTGAAAATGGCCGTCAATTCGTCAGCTTCTTTTAGAAGACCTTCCAGAAGTTTGTCATTGACCCATCCTTTTTCTTTGATCACTTCCAACCAAAATAAAGTTTCGTCAGCTTCTTCCTGAACAATGTTTATTTTAGCAATAAATTCTTTATCGCTTCGGGCTCTTTTGGCTGCACGATAATTTGCTCCAACCGATGTGCCACTTTTTAGAATTTGATAAGAAATAACATTAGTAGCCGTCATTTTAGGCAAGAGTTCTACTAAGTCAATGATATCACTTGAGAAGTTAAAAGTTCTGCCTTTTAAATCATCTTTTCTCATTTTTCGAAGTTAAAAAATAAATATCTATGTTTATTTCTAATTTCCAAATTCTTATTTCTGATTTTCTTTCAGCATTTGTTCTACATTACTCAGCGATCCATCAGTGGAAGCGGGGGAGAGGTCAAGGATGTGTGCCATCAGGATATACAGGTTGACATTTTCAAAAGTCGGATGCACATAATCTGATTTGAAGGCAGGGCCAGCGGCATAAAAGATAGCATGCATGTCTTTCAGGTCGTTGTCATAACCGTGAGCTCCTTGCTCGGCATCCGGATGTTTTGTGGTGGCAATGGTCCATCCGGGGTCAGCCACCAGGCTGATATCCTGAGTCCTGATATTTGTTCCGTAATGTAATCGCTCCGGCAATTGACCGTGTTTCCATGCATGTAAGTGCTCGGCGGCTTGCAGATCAGCATATACTTCGTCCAGCATTCCTTCTTTTACCTTGATATTCACATTAGGTGTTATACCATCCATATACTCTATTTGCGATGTGTCAATTACCTGCTCGATAAAAATTCTTTTTTCGTTGGAAGTGGCATTCATTCCGTGGTCGGAGGTGATGATGAAGTTCAGCTTATCGAAAAGGGGTAATTTTCGCATCTCTGTAAAGAAATCTGCCAGGCAAGCATCCAGTTCTTCTACCAGTACTTTTAATTCTTCACTTTCCGGTCCCGCTAAGTGTCCTGTGTGGTCGGGTTCCGAATAATACCACATGATCAGGTGCGGTCTTTTATCCTCCGGCAGCGAAAGCCAGTGAACCACCGAATCGATGCGATCTTCAAACGGAATGGTCCAGTCGTATTGATACCAGTACGTAGGCCTTACGCCTTTTATTTCGGCTTCGGAGCCTACCCAGAAAAAGGTAGCGCTTTTCATTCCCTGATTCTCGGCGGTCACCCAAATGGGTTCACCCCCATAAAACACGCCATCCATTACTGCTTCCCTGTCGCGCATACTGTAAATGCGGTTAAGGTCAGTGGCATGAAAATAATTATCCACCAATCCGTGATGATCGGGGTATAATCCTGTAGCCATTGTATAGTGGTTCGGGAATGTTTTGGTGGGGTAGGAAGGTTTGAGGGATTCGGCTATTACGCCTGCTTTCTTTAACGAATCGAGCGTAGGTGTATTCGCCATCTGTGGATAGTCCCATCTGAAACCGTCCAGTGATAAAATTACAAGATAAGGTCTGTCATCCCTTTCTTCCTGTTTATTGCATGCCGAGAGCACAAAAAGGAGTAACCCTAAAATAAGCCAATGTTTGTTCATTTCCGTATTTTTCGATAAAATTAAAAAAGCCTCCCGAACAGGAGGCTTTAAAAAGATAATAATTGTTTATTTTTTTAAAAATTGATCTTAAGGGCAAAGTTCCAGTTCCGTCCCCAGATCCAGTAACCTTTTTTGAACGTATGTTCAGTTACATTTCCGTCATCATCTTTGATAACTTTATCTTCAGCTTCGGCTAACGCAACTGTGTTAAATAGGTTGTATGCGTTAATCTGCAGTTGTGAATCAAGTCCTCCAAGCTGGAATCTCCAGGCAGCACGCGCGTTAACTACTCCGTATGAAGGTAATTTCCATGCTTGCGCCCTGTCGTTAGGATCTTTACGATCTTCCAGAGTGTATTGTGCATACAAATTAGCATAATACAAATACTGAGCGCCTAAGTCAATTCTCTTGGCAATTCTGAAGTTTGCATTCAGACCTAATTGAGTTTGTGGCTGATCAGGTACTTTCAGATCTTTCAGGTACAATGTACCCTGTCCGATCAGTTCGTGCGTCTGGTCATCGTAAAGGTCAGCAACGGGGTCGTTGGCATATCTCCAGTCACCGATGGAAAGCAAACCGCCAATATTAACCCACCTTGTAATTGTGTATTGGGCATCTAGTTCGACACCTAAGTGGGTCTCCTTAAGGTCCGAAATAAAAGCATTAACACGGGTATCGTCTTCTGTGTAGAAGCTTGTTAATTGTGAAATGTCATCCCAAATAGTATAATATCCGTTAATATTCAGTCTGAAATTTTTAGCAATGAAACCATAGCCAATTTCTGCAGCATAAATTTTTTCGTTCTGCAGGTCAGGGTTTACATCGTTTTGATAGTTCAGAAAGTGGAATCTGAAGAACGGAACACGCGAATAAGCGCCAGCGTTAATGAAAACATTATTTTTCTCATTTATGTTGAAGTTAGCACCACCTTTAACATTCCAGCCAAAATTGGAGAGTGTTTCACTAACATTGGGATTGTCTTTGGCATAATCTTCGGTAACAATTCCATCAAAATAATTGTAATAATCTTTTCTTTTGGTCCATGTATTAGATATAGTACCACCCAGGAATGCTGCAAAATTACCGCTTGTAAATTCCATTTGAGCGAACAAACCGCCGTAGGTAACAATCCCATCGTTCCAGTAAGCGATTTTGTCACCAACAGTGGTTTCCCCAAAGCGTCTGTCAACCCAGTAGTCTCCACCAACAAGGTCGCGAACCTCACGGTAATGCTCTCCTACATAATTTCTGGCATCAATACCGGCTGTTAATTTCAAGCTCTTTGTAAACTCATATTTCAGAGTGGACAATATTCCGGTCCAGAAATGGTTGTTGACAGAGTTTCTGATAATATGTTTCGACTCGCCACCAGGGTAGAGTGTTGTGTCGCCATCATTAATGTAGAACATATCCTGAGCGTTCAGGTCTGCCATCAGATCCCAGTCGTATTGACCGCTTGCATTTTGAGGTGGCTCGTACTTCATATAATATCCGTCTCCACCTTCTGTTTTCAGATATTTTCCAATTCCCAAAGGACCAGAACCGCCACCATTACCAAATGAAATATATCCGGAAGTGGCAAGAAATGCTTTCTCATTGATGTTCCAGTACCAGTTCATAGCGATCTGTGGCTTGTGGTAATAATTCACCCGCTCATTTAAGAGTTCGCCACCGCGCCATCCCCAGTTTCTGGTATATTTTGCTCCATATGTTTCATACATTGCCGAGTCGAGCATATAATACCCGTCGCGCTGACCATGTTGCTGAGGAGCACCTACAACTGTTAGTACCAGTTGATGGCTTTTTCCTATTTCCTGGCTAACAGAGAGGAAATAAGACCATGCATCTGCCCATGTTGCGTCGATGTAGCCTTTGCCAAATGTACGTGAACCGACAAATGTGACAGCCGTTCCGGTTTTTAATTTCCCGGTAGACAACGAAAGCATTGATTTAAATCTTCCGTATTCTGTTGCGGCGAACATTAGAGAACCACCTTTGTTGGCATCTGTAGTTTTGGTTACGATATTAATCGTACCACCTACTGAGTTAATAGCCAGCTTGGAAGCTCCAAGTCCTCTCTGGATCTGAATAGTACGCGTTGCATCACCCAGACCTGCCCAGTTTGACCAATAGACCCATCCGTTCTCCATATCGTTTACCGGAATACCGTTGATCATCACAGCAACGTTCCTTTGGTCGAAACCACGAACATTGATACGTGCATCACCATAACCACCGCCCGATTTTGTAGCATAAACACTGGGTGAGTAGTTCATTACTTCCGGAAATTCCTGGCTTCCCAGGTTTTCTTCAATGGTTTGTGAAGAAATGGTGCTGACAGCAACCGGAGTTTCACGGTCAACAGCCATCGAAGCAAAGACGCTCACTTCGTTCAAACCAATAGAACTGGATTCCATCAGGATGGTTCCAAGATTGTACGTCGAGCCGTCCTTAACAGAAACATCTCTTTTTACTTCCTTATAGCCAACATAATGAAAAAGAATTGTGTGATCGCCTTCCGGAGCAATAAGCAGAAAGCTTCCATCAAGGTTGGTAGTTACACCAACTGTTGTTCCTTTAATAAGAACTGTTGCACCAATCAGTGTTTCGTTGGTGTTATTGTCCTGAACAACTCCTCTGACAAGTCCCTGTGCCAGCACTGTACCGCTGAACAACAACAAGATCATTAAGGATGAGAGTAATTTAATTCGTTGCATAAGCATTAATTTTTGGTTAATAAATTTCGATCATTTAAAATGAAGGTAAATGTAAAAAATATGGTTTTCAACTGCGTTAATTAATCATTACCTTTTGTTAACAATCTGGTTGCTTAATAATGGGGAGACGTATAATTATGACATATTCAGATAATTAATATGTTAATAAATGTTAATAAGTTTTAAGGCTGAAATTGATAATAATCTTGATGCTTCACGATGTAAAAAGACTTACAGCACCCTTTTTATTAATCGGAGGTTATGCGAATACCGGTTGTCGTGCACATTGTAGATTCCCTGATGGTCCAATTGGTCAATTCTGACCTTCCCTGAAGCATGAATTATCTTCTGGTCATTAAGTACAATGCCTACATGAATGATTTCCCCTTCTTCGTTGCCAAAAAAAGCCAGGTCACCCGGTTCAGCTTCATGGTTAAAGTCGATCGTTTCTCCATGGGTAACCTGTTGCGAAGCATCCCGGGGAAGTTTGTAACCACATATGCTAAAAACAATCTGGGTTAAGCCCGAACAATCGATACCAAATGGAGAGCGTCCACCCCAGAGGTATGGGGCGTTGAGGTATTTCAGTGCTGTTTCCGTAAGCTGTTTTTTTTCGGGTTTTTGGGGAGCAGGGTGGCAGGAGCCCTGCAGGGTAAATTTTTGTCCGTCCAGTTCAAATTCACCGTTTTTAAGCCCCCATATTTGGCTTCCCAAAACAAGGTGTGTATCTGTCTGATCAGTTTGAGAAATACATCTGCCGGTCATTTCATTTAAAAAGAATTTTTGTGCAGACAACAGATGATTGTATGTTTCGTCCGTTAGCCTGTGTAGTTGTTTTTTATCGGCCCATCCTTCGTAGCGGTCATCCGCTCCTTCAATAAGTAACCAATTTTCATAAGTATCTTTTATATGTACCAGTTCGCCAAATAGCAGCTGATTGATCATTTCATTTTTATCGCCCGGAGATTTGCGTACCGGAACAATGGCTTGTAAACATATACCGTAATTTGTCATTATCTGATTTTAACTAAATCCTTTTATTACTTTTGTAAGATAAACATACAATCGTATGAACATAATCCTGTCAAAATTACAACATAATTATTACGATATACTCAAAGTTTTACTATATGTTGTTGCTGTTGCTATTGTAGTATGGGTAAGCCCGCGTGAGAGCATGTTCAAATATGAGTTTAATCTTGGGAAACCATGGAGTCATAACGACCTGATAGCTCCGTTTGATTTTTCAATTTATAAAACTGATAAGCAAATAGCGGAAGAAAAACAGCAGGTGCTGAATAATTTCAGGCCTTATTTCAGGTATGATGATAACGTGACTGCCTCAGGACGTCAATTGCTAATTGATAACTTCGGTGAGTTGTGGCAGGTAAGTGATCTGGGAAAAAGCAATAAAGATTCTCTCAGGTTACAACTGTTTCTGACCCGAATCTATGATGAAATCCAGGAAAAAGGAATTATTCAATATCATGAAATACTGGAAGGTAAAGGACCTGAGTATCCGATCCGGATCATTCGTGGTAACGAAGTGTCGGATGCGCATCTGGGGATGTTTTACAATGTTCGTACTGCCAATGAATACGCATCAGGTAAGATCATTGAATTAAATGATCCGGACAGTTCGCTGATGAACCTGATCATTAACCAGTCGTTGGTTCAGAATGTATTTTATGATGAGGAGAAGAGTAATGCTGAACGAGATGAACTGCTGAGCCGTATTTCTATCAGGTCGGGACTGATTCAGAAAGGGCAATTGCTTATATCAACAGGCGAATTGGTTGATCCGGAAAAATACCAAATCCTGATGTCATTGAAACGTGACTATGAACAGGATCTGGGCGGATCGGAGTCACAATTTTATATTATCATTGGAAATTCATTGCTGATCATTTTACTGTTTCTGATACAGTTTTTGTTCATTTATTTTTACTATAAGGGCATATTCGACTCCCTTAAGAAGACAGTACTCATCTTATTAAGCCAGGTAGGGCTGATCCTTATTACGCATTATATCTTCAGGAATTATACCCAGTGGACATACATGATCCCTTTTACCATGTTGCCTGTTTTGATAGCTGTTTTTATTAATAAAAGAGTTGCTGTTATTGTGCATCTGGTAACGGTAATGATCCTCGGGTTTTATGCACCCAACAGTTTTAACTTCTTTTACACACAATTTGCTGCCGGTCTGATAGCCGTTTTCTCAGTCGGGAATTTATCAAGAAGAGTCGATCTGTTTAAAACATCCTTGTTTGTTTTCCTTACTTACATGGTAGTGTATGTAAGCATGCTCTTTGTTCAGGAAGGTTCGCTGGATAGCTTTTCCTATGAGTTTATGGGATATCTGGCAGGAAGCTCCATCCTTATATTACTTGCCTTTCCCATTATATTTCTTTACGAAAAAATGTTTGGGATCATTACGCACCTTACCTTATTGGAACTTTCCAACACCAACAATCCGTTGCTGCGCGATCTTTCAGTAAAAGCACCTGGTACTTTTCAGCATTCGTTGCAAGTGGGTAATTTAGCTGCAGAAGCCTTATATGTTATCGGAGGTGATGCCCTGCTGGCCAGAACAGGTGCCTTGTATCATGATATAGGGAAGATGAACAATCCGCTTTATTTTATAGAGAATCAGGCGTATGGCTATAACCCACATGACGAGCTCTCGTATGAAGACAGTGCAAGGATTATTATCGGCCATGTGATTGATGGTATTGAAATGGCACGTAAAGCCGGTTTACCGGAACAGATCATCGACTTTATCAGAACCCATCACGGTACCCGCAGGGTAGAATATTTCTATAAGCTGGAGAAGAAACAGATGCAGGGGATGGAAGTGGATGAATCGGAGTTCAGATACCATGGTCCTGTTCCTTTCTCACGCGAAACAGCCGTTGTTATGATGGCTGACTCTATTGAGGCTGCCTCACGCAGTATCAAGAAACCCGATGAGCAAAAGATTGACGATCTGGTAGAAAATATTGTTGATTCCTTAATGGAAAAAAATCAATTTCTGAATACAAATATTACTCTGCGCGAGATCAATACGGTGAAAAAGGTTCTTAAAAAGAAGATCATGGACATCAACCATATCCGTATTGCCTATCCGGAATAAAGAGAATGTTTACATATGGTCTTGTGACATTTGAATCCAGCTAATTTTTCAAAACTTGAATTTAATACCAGCCATTACATTAATTCCCTGGGTTGGATAGTTGTAATAGATTTCGTAATTATGGTTGAGGAGGTTAGTTAGTTTTAAGAATACAGTGAAATTGTCTTTTAATTGATAGTCAACACCCAGATTGATATCCACAAATGGATCAAGGGTTATTTCCGATGGTAACGACCAGCGCGGATCGAACGCGTACCTTTTTCCCGAATAATATAATTCAGTCCAGATGTTCACTTTTTTAATCAGGTAGGAAGCTCCGAGTTTTATTTCGGTAATTGGTTTATGGTAGGGTTGACTCAACGAATCCAGTGTGTAGCTGTTATATCTGACCCTGAGCCACGTTTTAAATTTTGTATCGTAGGTGTAATTGACCTCACCACCAATGTGCCAGACGCTACCGGCATCGTAAACTACATCGAATTTATTCAGTGGACCGTTCGGAGCGACTTCCGCATTAAAATATGTGTTAACAAAGAAGTATTCGTTATCGAATTTAGTCCACCCACCTTCGATATTAAACCCGATTTTTTGGCCTATATTTCCTCTTATTCCGGCATACCCGCTAAATTTATTATTCTTCCACCTGGTGTCAATTGTGGAAGAAACGTATGGATTCTCGTCAGCCAGAAGATAGAAACTGTTTTTCTCCAGACCACCGTCAATTCCGGCATAAATAGTCAGTCGGTCAGGGATTAATTCAACAGTGGCATCCAGTTCGGGATAGAAATGAAGACTTCCTTCTGTTGTGTTCAGATAACTGAAACTTAAGCCTAATCTGAAATTGACAATACCATATCTGGCCTTGAAATAAGGTGTAAGATTAACAAAAAGGTCGCTTGACGTAATAAGCGTGTCGCTGTTGCGGAAATAGGTGACCTTGCCCTTCAGTCCAAGATATTGATAATTCAGTGCTTTGGTAACATCAAAGGATTTATAAAAGTCGAACGGCAGATCGGCATTTGCTTCGGAAGTTTTGTATCTGTCGAAATAATAATAACCGGATAAACTGATGGAATGGAATAGCTTTTTGTTATTCTTATAATTGCTTCGGATGCCTACATTTGCCTGCATCAGGTTGAACATTTGCTTTAGATTGCTGTCGTCAGGATCAATGCCCTGATATTCGCTCTCGACAAATCCATAAAACCGGTTTGTATTCAATTTATACTGAAATCCGGTGTTGATTATATGATTTCCGGAAAACTTTTCATAATTAAGCAGGGCACTTGTGTTTGTGTAAGGGTTCGTGTATTCGGGAATATTCCGGAATGCTGACAAATGATAAATCTGTGTTGTGAAACGATAGCTGTTTCTTCTGCCTGCCGAATGAAGGAAATTTACATAAGGACTAAACAGGCTTCCAATACCTGCAACCAACAGATTTTTATATGTTTTTTTTCTTTTATCAACGTTAATTTTTGCAGGAGTAATGGGCTCCAGAGTAATTTTTGTAGCTGTTTGCTTATCCAGATAATTAAATTCAAATTCGGGATGTTGCAGTGAAAGCTGACCGGCTTTTGGTTGCTGGTTAATTTTATATGCTTCGTTGATGGAGGGGTCAATGGAACCGATAATGGTTACCTGTTCGTTGTGGCTATTATCTTCCTGACCGATCAATATGCCGGTCGGCATCAGTATTGTCAGTAAAACAAGAAAGAAGCCGTGTGTTTTATGTGTTCTATAATTCATTTGTTCCTGTTTTTGCTAACGATTAGTTCTGTGATTTTAACTGATTCAGTTTCTCCTGAGCTACCTGTCTCAGGTCATCACCTTCAAAGTTGTCGATGATACTTTGCAGAGTTTGTTCTGCCTGAAATGTGTTTCCACGCTGTACGTAAATATCAGCAAGCAGGATGAACCCCTTCGCTACCCAGTATGGATAATCGCTGTAATTTTCCGATAATTCGTAGATCAATGCTTCCGACTGATCGGTCTGACCTTTCCTGAAAGCGCTGAGACAAAGTTCGTATTTAGCTTCAGCACCCATCTCATCTGCACTGCCCTGTTCCACCTGTTCGAATGCTTCAGTAGCTTTGTCCGTATTGCCCATAGATTGGTATGATTTTGCCGATATGTATCGGGCATACACGCGCTGGTTGTCATCGGCAGTACCCGATTCGATGAGTAGCTGTGCATAAGCTATCGCATTTCGATAATCAGCGGTATAATACGAGCAGCGCATGCTTCCGTCCAGTGCTTCAACAAGCATTCCTTTATCTTCAGCAATATCTGCCAGATGCTGGTAGTGTTTTTTTGCCGGATCAAACTCTTCTCTGTCATATTCAATACGGGCAGCTTTAAGCAGAGCACCGGCCGTATACGGATTATCCGGAAATCCAATTATTTCCAGATTATATTTCAACGCTTTTTCTTCATCTCCCATTTTTTCATAACAATCGGACAAATAGTAAAATGTCTTCAGCACAAAGCCTCCCTGCGGAAACTGTTGCAGGTAATTTTCAAGTTTTGGGACAGCCTCACGGCAGTTACCATTAATGTACTGATTTTCACCTGTTGTAAATACCAGCGAGTCCTGTTCGCCCGTTGACACCTGCACAAAATCGAGTTTGTTTGCGTAAGCAAAGTATTCATCAATGGCACCTTTGTCCATGTAGATACTTTGCAGGGTGCTGAGCGCTTCTCTGGCTTCAGTGGAGGCCGGATATTTATCAACTACCTGCTTCAGCGTACTGATGGCTTTTTCGTTCTGGTTGTTGTTGTAATAGATGAATCCGAGTTTTAGCAGTGATTTTTTAGCCAGGTTGCTCTGTGGTTTTTCCTTCACCAGCTTATCGAAATAAATAATGGCATGCCTCGGATCATTCTGGATCACATAAGTGGAGGCGATTTCGTATAAAGCGTCATCGTAGAGATATGATTTCTTGTATCGCTGAGAAAGTGTTGTCAACGAACTGATCTTGCTGTTAAAGTTTCCTTTGGCCCCGTAACAGAAAGCCCGCTGATAGAGCGCGTAATCTGCATCCTTTGCGTTATTTTGAATCACGCGGTCGTATAAAGCAGAAGCTTCGTCAAACTTTTTCAGGATAAAATACGAATCGGCAAGACGGAGCGTGGCATCAGATACAAGCTCTCTTTCTGTGCTGTTTGTCTGCAGGAACTTTTTAAAATACGTAATTGCCTGCCAATAGTTTTTTTGGTTAAAATAAGTGTAAGCGAGGTTGTACAGGGCAGCGGCATAAAACTCAGATCCTGATGACCCGGGAGTAGAAATAAAAGCTTTGTAAAGTTTTAACGCTCCCTCATAATCCTTGTTCCTGTATAGTCCTTCTGCTTTCCAGAACAGAGCATTTAATTTCACTTCCGGGTCGGCTGAGAATTTTGTGGCTTTGTCGAAATTGGTCATAGCCTGCTCATAATTACCTTTGTTAAATTCGCTGACGGCGCTGGTAAAAGCAATTTCCTGATAAATGGCTTGTAACTCCGGATTCATTTGCCCCGACTGCTCCAGCGAAGCAAGTGCTGCTTCATAATTGTTTGACGCAAGGTATAATTGTCCCAGAAGTTCGTAGGCGTTACTGATTTTTTCCAGACCGTTGTTTTTTTCAATGTATTCTTTTACAATGGTCACAGGATCATTGTACATATCCCCACCCAGTTCAATAGTGAGCTTCACATAATTATACAAAGCGTCTGCGGTAATTTCAGGATCTGTTTCCTCCCGGTAAGCATTTAAAAAGGCATTTTGTGCAAATTTCTTCTGATGAGTATACAAATAGCAGAACCCCAGGTTATACCAGGCGTTTTGGGTGTTATCGCTTTGAGTTTCGCTGGCTTTCTGAAAATTGGTAATAGCGGCGTTGTATTGTTTGTTCCTGAATTTAGTGTAGCCAATTCGGTAATGTTCATCCGAACCCAGGTTTTTTGCACCCATTCGTTCATAATCCTCAAAATAGCTGAGGGCATTTTCATAATCTCCCAGTTCGTAATAAGCATTGGCGATCAGTCGGTTTACCTCACCTTTAATTTTGCGGTCGGCCTTTTGAAGATAAGATGAGCCCTCGGCGATGACCTGCTGGTAATTGCCCCTTTCAAAATAAATGTGAAGGATATAATAGGGCACGTATTTGTTGAACTTCTTATTGTTTTCTATTGTTTTAAAGCTCATCAGTGCTTCATCGTAGTTACCTTTCTGGTACTGGATGTGGCCGTAATAGAAATTAGCCGCAGGCCCGTAGCTGCTTTTCGAATCGAGGATCTGGGAGAAAGATGCTGCGGCTTCATCAAACTCATTCAGACTTAGCTCACTGTATCCTTTTTTGTAGTAATACTCGGGTTGTTGCTCTCTGGTCAGTTTCTCAGGAGAAGTTTTTGAAAATGCTTCCAGTGTTTCGGTATATTTTCTCGATTTGAAATACAATTTTCCCAGCTCGAAATAAACCTTCGGCAGCCAGGCGCTTTCGGGATAATCTGTAACAAAATGTTCTACCTGCTGCAAGGCATTTTTGTTGCCTAAAGCTACATTGCTAACTGTGTAATAATAGGCAGCATTTTCATAAAAAGCATCGTGAGGATTGTCATTTTCGGCCATGTATCTTTCGAACAGCGGAGCCGCAGCGCCATAGTTCTGTTGCCGGAACGATTCCATAGCCTGCCTGTAGGTTTCCTGGGGCGGATCATAATAGACTGATTTTTGTGCTGAAGCCGGAAAATATATGAAAGACAGAATCAGTAAAACAATACTAAAAATAACTTTTCTCATTTGCTGAAGTACTATGATGAATAGTTGAAAAAAGTAAAGTTTGTCTCGATAGGCGATTACTGGTTTTAATTCAGTTATGAATGTAACGGAAAATTGAGCAAATTAATATAAACATCTTTACTTTTCTGAATAAAAATGTTCAACAGGCCTGTAAGCGGGATTCTGTACCCGTCTGAGATTCTGTCGGACGAGTGCCTGTCATTTATCTGGGTTATACATCGCTGCATAACTCAAGCAGCCTACCCACCGGCATCGGACGAGCAGCCCTCAAACACCGGCATATTTGGCCTTGCAACCCATAAGGTTTACCCCTGCCTTATGTCGCCATAAAGCAGCGTGGGCTCTTACCCCACGTTTTCACCCTTACCCGTTTGGGCGGTTATTTTCTGTGGCACTTGCTGTCACCATTCGTAAATGGCGCCTTCCCGTTAGGAAGTATGGTGCTCTGTGTTGTCCCGACTTTCCTCCCCCTTGCGGGAGCGACAGGCCGGCCTGTTGAACAGTGCAAAGATACGCAATCCGTAAGCTTATCAATGTTTGTGCCGATAATATCAGGTTGTGTTTACTTATTTAATTAATTTTGAAAAATAAATTAAAACATATGGTACAGTATTGCGGAATGTTTGGCGGCACCGAGATCATTTTGATTGTTGTGGCTATCGCTTTACTTTTCGGCGTAAAAAAAATACCTGAACTTGCCAGAGGGTTGGGTAAAGGTGTTAAGGAGTTTAAATCGGCAACCGAAGAGAGTGATCTTGCCAAAGACCTGAAAGATGTAGCTTCAGAAATGAATGAAGTAAAAAAGGATGTAGAGAAATTAAACCCTAAAAATGCGTTCAAAATAGAAAATCCGTTACGTACTAAAAAAGAATAATCCATTATACCTGATCGTAAGCGTTGGTCATGTATTCAAACTAATCTTCATTTAACAAATTTGTTCCGTTGAAAGACTTAACTGTAGGCAAAGAAGGAAAACAAATACTCAATTTTGCTTTGCCCATGTTGGCTGGTAATGTCTTTCAGCAATTGTACAATGTAGTTGACAGTATTATCATCGGAAAAGTACTCGGAAAAGAAGCCCTCGCTGCTGTAGGGGCCAATTTTCCGCTCATTTTTGCCTTGATCTCGTTTGTTGTTGGTATCGCAATAGGAGCTACCGTGATCATAGCACAGTATTTTGGAGCCAAAGAGATGGATAAGGTAAAACGAACAATTGATACGTTATACATATTCCTGTTTTTCGCCGCAATCGTTATTACTACAGTAGGAATTCTGGCGAGCAAATTTATATTTACACTGATCAGTCTGCCTGAGGATGTGATTGGGCCGGCTGTTGATTACTTC
>Ga0209834_10001303_pt1 | contig 14237 bp, 7 predicted proteins | sample Mar14236cmmetaG_FD_184134 | JGI IMG/M metagenome (GOLD analysis project Ga0209834, IMG submission 184134) | Marine hydrothermal vent microbial communities from Guaymas Basin, Gulf of California to study Microbial Dark Matter (Phase II) - Marker... ...
GTCCTTCCGGAAAGACAATCCATTGCCACGGTTAACAACAATGAAATAGACCTAGAGCAATTTAACCGGGTTTTCCGATGGCATGCCGAAGGCATTGCTGAACTTTCACAACCTTCCCGTACGGAAATAGAAAATGCCTTAAATGCCAAGCGGTTGATTGCATCGCAATTGATCGATAAATATCTGTTGGAAAAAGAGGCCGCGCGACTTGGCATCAAAATCACTGAAGAGGATATTCAAAAATCAAGACAGAAAATCGTTGATTCCTTCCCGGATGCCACGATGTACAACAAGTACATTGCAGAGCTTCCCGGTGGAGAAGAAAATTTACGCTATATGCTGCAAATGATATTGTTGCGTGAGAAGATTGCAGCGGCTATCAGCGCTACCGACAATGTGACTGCCATGGTGATCGATTTGCGCAGCAAGGCGGACATTCAAAATCATCTGGCACAGCGATATCAATCACTGACTGCACACAGCTTAGCTAAAAGACGTATCGCTGTTGGTAATAGACGCCCTCTGGGCCTTAAGGCCAAGCCGGTCAACAAATCGGTCAAAACACTATGAAACTCGGCGTTAAAATATGCCTGCCATGTTATGTATTGCTGACGGGCGGACTCATCTTGGCGTTCATAGGGATTTTAACCGGCTGCGAGCAGGATAGCGCGGGGAAAACAGATAAGGTCAGGCCGATGACAAAGGCCGATGCGATGGCCTTAGAGCAGGCCCCTGTTGCTACGGTGAATGGTAATGATATCTCGCTGGACTTATTCAATACACTTTATAAGGCGCGGATTGCTCGCCTTGCCTCAAATGAGAAGCTAACCGTTGGGGTCGCACTTCATTATAAAAAGATAATTGCCCATGAGCTTATTGATGATCAACTCATTCGCGCAGAAGCAGAAAAAAGAAATGCCACGGCGACGCAAAAAGAGGTGGCCGATGCCATGGTTGAGCTGGCCGCGGGGTTTCCATCAGAAAGGCATTTTAAAAAATATCTTGAAGCATTTCCCGGGGGGAAAGATCGTCTGTTTGAAACAACAAAAACACGCTTACTTGCACAACGTCTTATCTCAAAGGTCCCTTCTGTAAACGATGAAGAGGCAAGTCGTTATTATCGTGAACATTCCAGTCTCTTTAATGTTTCTGCCTATCTAACGGTGCAGGATATCTTGATCCCGGTGCGCCCAGATGCCTCTCAGGAGCAAAGGCAGAAAGGCATGCAAAAAGCAGAACAAATTCGAATTGAGGCCTTAAAACCAAAGGTTTCTTTCACGGTGCTGGCGCGGCATCATTCGCAGGCGTCCAGCGTCATAATGGGCGGTTATCGAGGCATGTTGACAAAAAACAAGATCGATCCCGAAATTTGGGATCAGCTGAAAAATATGGAGCCGCAGGAAATTTCAAGGGTGATTGAGGCAAAAGATGGTTACCATATAGTGAAATTAATCAAGGCCATTCCGGCAAGCAGCCGTTCTTTCCTAGATGTCAAAGAAGAGATCAAGTCAAGGATTTATTCTCGCCGACGGGCCACAAAAATATCGGAGTTGAAAAGGAGGCTGCGGGCAGAAGCCGAAGTCAAGAATCATCTCGATATCCGCTATGCAGAGATATTGGCAGAATCACGAAAGCAACCAATGCCTTCAAAGCGCGTTATTGGAAATGCAGCCGGCATTGAAAAACTGCCGCTTTATGTTCCGGTTGAGACTGACGGAGGCCTGTCATCGAAAAGATCTGAGAGACCGTAGATGCGCCTTGCTAACGCATACAAGTATATCTGTAACGCCGTTCGGCAATATTTGGTTGTCACTATTGCAATTGTAATCCTGCCGGTACCCGTGTTTGGAGACGAACATGGTTACTACGACCAATTGGTGAAGGAGATGACGGGCTACTATGTCTTTATGCAAGGCGGCGTGGATTGGGTGTTTGCACAAGAATGTGAAGTCATAGGTTTTACACCATCACGTACGGCTCAGATTGCGCCCGGAAGCGGCGATCCAGGATTTTCCGATGCCATTCTGGTGCCGGATGCCTGTACCTTTCCAGAAATTGACGGTCAGGTTGTTTTTGCCTTCAATGTACAGTTTGATTCATTAACGCAACTTGGCACTTGGGATATCATGTGTCATGGTTTTGGTGCTATACCCCTATGGTGTCCGAATGGATGCTATGGTTGTACCCATTACGGATGTACTTTGGAATGTGACACGGAAGTTATATACGAATCATTTAATGATGCATATTTACACATTACTGCGGAAAACGATCCGCCAACGGCCAGCATTTCACATAGCCCGACACCGGCATGGAATCAGGTCGTCACACTGAACTCAAATGCCAACGATCCTGATGGCGGGTCATTAAATTACAGTTGGAGCATCGTCGATAAACCGGCAAGTAGTATCAAGACATTGTCCAGTACCAGCGCAGCAAATCCGACTATCGGGTTTACCAATGATGATGATATCGGTTCATGGAGTTTCAGGTTGCATGTTGACGATAACGAAGGTGAGCGAGTTCTTTTTACACACAGCTTTGATGTACCTAACGTAGAACCGCATATCAGCAGTATTTCGGGCGACTTGGATATCAATGCCACCGAAACCATTGCGCTAAGCGTGACTCCAACCGATGACGTCGACGGTGGCAGTCTGACTTTTAGCTGGGACATCGATTCTGCGCCATCCGGTGCTTCGGAAGCGCCACAATCGGGCTACTCAACCAGCTCAAGTATCAATATCCCTACCACCGATATCGATATCGGCACCTGGGAATTTACTGTCACCGCGACCGACGACGAAGACCCACCGGGAACCGATACCGAATCTGTCACGGTGATCGTACATAACATTCCACCTGAGATCAATTTCGATGGAGGCGATGTAATTGATATTGGAGATGCGATAGACATTGAGACCACTGTATTGACCGACGAAGATGGAGGTGATCTGGAATTTATATGGGATATCGTTCAAGTCCCTCAGTCGTCTTCATTGACAGTACAAAGTGCTTACCATGGCGGGACTGGAGCGGCTGGAGCGGGTATTTATATTCCTACTGATTTCAATGATGCCGGCACCTGGATTTTTCGCTTGACCGCCATTGACGATGATAGCCAACCCGACTCAGAGATAGAAGCAGAGTTTATGGTTGTTGTCGATGGGCCGGTGTTTGCAGAGATTACCGGTCCCGATTTGATCGGCAGCCTATCGTTCCCTCTGGTATTGTCAGGTACGGATTCGCTGGATACGGATTCACCTTGTGAGGGCATAGCCGATCGTTGTCATGATACGTTGGACGGCCGCCCGGTCAGTGGTATCACAGCGGGTATACAGCAATATACCTGGTATTTAGCGGATGTGCCGTTTGAAGCATATGGCACGTATCCTTTAGGTCGTGTTGATGATGCGTTCGGTATATCCGCCATCGAACCCACCATGAGTATCGATTTTGCCGACCTGCAGGAGGGCGATTGGGTATTCGAACTGGAAGTGGTTGATGCCGAAGACAATGCGGATTTGACCTCATTTATTGTTACGGTGGTCGATGAGACCGGGCCGCCTATTGCCATATTGAATCCAACACGACGTTATGAAGTCGATTTTGCCAATATCGTGTCAGAAGATATTGCGCTTGATGGCAGCGCGAGTTTTGATCTTGACAATATTTTAATAGGCGATCCGCTTGGGCCTGGTGTGGGGATCACGGAATATAAATGGAATTATATCGTATCACCACTGGGATGTTCTCCACCTGCCATGCCGTCCGACACAGGTACGAGTTCATTCAATCTTTATGATAATGGAGACGGCATTGCACCGGGGTGCCTGGGAGTCTGGCAAATTGGCTTAACGGTTACCGATGACGATAGTACGCCCAAAGAAGCCACGTCACAAACATCCGTAATCATTGGTGATTGTCCGGAGTTGCTGTGTATTAACTATCCTACCAATGCACTACCGGCGACAGTCGCATTTAGTGATAATACCGATATCATCATTTACTATCGTATGGACGCAACGCTTTATGATGATCCGTTTTTTCTCTATGGCCTGTTTACTGAACTGGAGATTTATCACGAAAGCGATCTAATCTCACCCGTGTATACCGATTACGATCCAAATGTACTGGCGAGTAATAAAGGCAGTATGTTGATATTTCACTGGAATGGATTTACAGATTCAGACGATAGACCTGAGCAAGGGGCCTATACCATAAAACTAAAATTGACAAACTCAGCACTTATGCACGCAGGCTTTATTGAGGCGATTGAGACTGATGCTATTCTGATTGAAGTGGCCGAACCTGAAATTTTGCCTAGCAGCGACAAGTTTATTGATTTCGATGCCCTTGATGCGACGGTTCCAACAGATACCATCGACATTGATTACAACTTCAGCGGCTCTGCGGTACCTGATCAGATTCGTTGGCGTATACGTGACGCTGCGAATAGTGAGATCTTTGTACATACCGAGGCGTTGGGGGGCAGCATCAGTTGGGACAGTAAGGTCAGTGGTTCAACTCTGCCGGCAGGAATCTATACCATCGAAATCGAACTTCTGCGAACCGGTGACATACTCGGCACAAGCGCACCATTTCATTTTGTCGTATATCAGATGTCATTGATTCCAGCCAGCGGCATATACCCAGGCCCGTTGGTCTTTGCGGTTCCCGATCAACTTGTGCTGGTAAACGACGACGACGACAATAGTAATGGCATCGTCGATTCTAGTGAGGGTGGTCCACTTCTGGGTGAAAATGATCTGGAAGAGATGACACTTCAATTCTCACCAAACGGTTTGCCACCTGAGCTTCACAGCAACTTGAGACTTACTGCACATACTGGTGGCGCCAATGTGAAACTTTGGGAAACAGCGGACAAGACTTCGGAAATTTTGTTGGATGCGGTGTATGATTTGACAACCGATACGCCACCTGCGCAGTTCTTTGTCGAAGGGCTCACGACGGGTGATACGGAACTACGACTAATAATAGAAGATGGGATTACAGCGACTGAAATCGTGCATAAATCCGTCACGGTCCATGTACACAACATCGATATCGACATCGATAGCGACATGAGCGGTACTTTGGACGTCGCGGATGAGGCGGTTGAAATGGACGATCAGGCGATTATCGTTTATGTCAATAATGATGACGACGGTGGTACGGGAAATGATGCCGTCACCAATGCAATCATAGAAAATGCCGCCGACAAGGCAGAGCTTACCGAGATGACCATACGGCAGAACAACAATCTTCCAGCCGGTTCAATTTTGCGTCTATCGGTTGGCGATAAAAACAAGATAAGGATTTTCGATCAAAACGATAACGCAATTATCGGTCCACCTGCTGCCGATGGCGGCCCGGATATCGCACAATACGATATTCCGCATGCGGATATTGCCGCAGGTGATCTCACTTTCCGTATCGAATGTGTCCACGGCGGCTTGCAAACGATATCGCTGGAGTTGTTTGATAGTGCGATGACGTTGGTTGCGCAGGATGAGCTGAAGGTTGCACTCAATGTGCATCGCCGACCGGGCGCTGCCTATGAAACTATTCGCAATCGTGTCAATTTGACTGAAACCATTGCCGATCTGGAAGGATTAAAAGCCACACTGGATGGTACCAAACCGATAGTGTCTTGGGACCCCACCCCTCCACATACAAAAACAACATCATTCTGGATCTCGATCCAACATAATACCATTGATAATTGGTTGCAAACAGGGGTGCGTGTGATAAGAAGCAGCGCCGGCATAGATACTGAAGAACTCTATTTTGAATTCGTTCCAAATTATCCAAATTACCAAAACGGTACCGACCCACTTGGATACCAGATTTTTACCAAGGCAGGTGCAGGCTGGACAGTAGGTGATTTCCAGGTCGAGATTACTGATCGTACTATAGGCGAAGCAAAGGCCTTTCATGGCGGCACGGTCTGGCGCACCGCTACTCATGCGGATTTCATTACCGCCGTTTTCCATAATTATCAAATGGGCGCGGAGCCTAAACAGACCGTCTCACGTATACCAGGTTCGGCGGCGAGCAGGGCCGGCATCTCAGGAGCTGAATACAAAGATACTACGGGGTGGCATGCCACCGCTTTTAGCGCCTCTGACATAGAAATACACTCAACTGATGGACGTGGCACCGTTAATAACGTCAGCGCGGTGGCACCGGTTACCAGCGCGAACCTGGATGACATGAACTACAACCGGGTCAGTGGTCAGGAATATCAACTATGGGATGATCGTAACTGATGAGTAATTATATAAAATATTTTGTGTTATCTTTTTTGCTTGGCGCCAGCATTTCATCAATTACTTATGCGGAGCAATCAGAGAAAATAGGCATACAGGCCCAAAAAAACATTACTCGTATCATACCGGTCAATAAAGAACAACTGGCCAAAAGTCGTCGTATTCAATTATCTCCTACAGATGTAGCGTTTTTAAAAACACCATTCACTTCCATTGAGATTCAGCATGAATTAGTGCTGCAGAAGCAGCAGCCGCCACTGATGGTCAAGTCTTTCTTTTCGGAAAAAGGCCATTTTGTGGCGATGGAATCCGTCAATAAAATCCCTGATCCGCGCCGGATGCAAACGGAATATATAGAAAAAGGGATGAAGAATATCAACAACAGAATTATTGAACGCAAAGAATTAGACAATAAGGTATTGCTTGATGAGTTATGGAAGGTTATTGCCAGGCGCATCGACCTAAAACAAATTCAGGAATTTAATATTCATCATGTTGAATACGAATTCGATGATGGTGCACGTCATCCGGTATTTATTGTAAATATTTGGGGTCCGGATAATCCATTAAATATGCCGGAAGGATTGCCGGCGGTACTAAAGAATCGTATCCGCATTATTTATGATTATCAAAACAAAACACTATTTGCAGACAATCTATTGTAGAGGCATGGCAATAAAGTACCTGAAAATTTACATACAATGCATGATGTTGTTTCTTATGACATCTACCGCATTGGCGACAAGCCTGGAATATGGACCTCCGGTGCCCGTGTCGGATGGCTTTAGCGTCCCAACCGGTCTGGCCATCGATACGGTAAATAGTCGCATTCTGGTCGTCGATACAGCCAATCACCGTATTAGATACACGAGCCTGAGCGGATTAGAGGCCACGCCGGTATGGAGTGAGTTCGGTTATGTCGCCGACCGGTCGTTGCCCGAGGCACTTTCCGAACCGCAGGCCGTTGCCGTTGACGGCAGCGGCAATGCCTATGTGGTCGATACCTTTAATAATGAAGTGCAACTCTTTCGCTGGAGCGGCGGCGCTTATAGCTACGACCCTGTGTTTGCGCAAACAACACGAAACAGCGTTGCAGGGACCGATATCGACCTGCCCCGTGACATTGCAGTCGGTGCCGACGGGAAAGTCTACCTGTTGGACTCCGGTAATGATCGTATTTTGGTTGCCGATGGTCCTGATGATGATTCGTGGCAGGTTCATTTAAGTGATACCGGCTGGGGTAATCCCTATGGCCTGGATATCGCCGCAGACAATACTCTATATATTGCCGACACCGATAACCATCGCATTCTTAAAATACCACCGGCCGCACCTGCGACCAGTTTCGGTCATTTTGGCCGAGGTAATGTTCAATTTCGTCACCCCCGCGATGTTGCCGTGGGAGATGATGGACGCATTTATGTTGCGGATACGGTTAATCATCGCGCCACGGTACTGACCCCGGAAGGAACTCATTATCGTAACCTGGGCGCTGCACCGCTATTTGCGACTTTACAAAAGATCGCGGTGGATAGCTACAATCATGTATATGTGATTGATTCAAATCTAAACCGTCTGGTTGCTTTTCTGGGTCCATTAGATCCACCGCCTTATGACGCCTTCGTAAGAGACCATGTGGGCGATACGGGTGTACAGCCCTCCAGTGAAGGTTTTGTGCTGTCATCTCCGGATCTTCTTATTCGTCATACGCCCGATGTTGATCTTGCCGCTGCTGAAAGCAGTGGTTTGAATAGTATTGCATTTCAACAACCGCGTTATGATGAAAATAATTACCTATATCTTGCAGTGCATAATCGTGGCACACACGAAATGAATAATATTACTGCAAAAATTTATTGGGCCGACCCCGGCACAATGTTGGATTTTCCCACATATTGGCAAGAAAGCGGATTTTATAAAAATTACGTTGATGACACGATAAATACACCCGGTAATTCATTAACCGTTCACAGTATTTCCGCCCCGGATGGAGTCACGGTAGTCGGTCCGTTGGTGTGGCGGCCACCGGCACCTGAGTCGGCAATTGCCGGCGACGGACATTTTTATCTTTTCATTCGTTTATTACACATCAATGATCCCACCGATACCGAGGTTGCATTGCAACAAGTGCGTTTAAACAATAACATCGCGATGCGGGAAACGGTTGTCACACGCGGACCATTTCCTATCGGTGATCAGGATACACTGGTGGTACGCGTGGATTACAATGATATCAGCGGTAGTGCGGATGAAGCGGCGGTTATGGACCGCATTGCCGAATTGCAAACATGGGTGGCGGAAGTTAGCTATAACCAAACAACGATCGATCCTCTTTTCCGCGGCCCGGTCCTGCTTGATAACAATAAAGACTACTACAACACTGAAAGTCGAAATCTGTTGATCGAGATGGCGGAAGAAGTGTTGAATAAGTTGGTCTCAGCCGAATCGGGTGTCTTGGATGGGCCGACGCCCGAGACCGAGGATAATATCGACCGTATTATCATGGTCGTTAACGATATCGATTACACGGCCGATTGGGCTACAACTGGACTATGGCCTTATACACTGGGTTCGGAGACACGTTATTTATCCGTTTCAGTACAAGGCCCTGCGAATTCGCTGGCGCAGTTTGCGCATGGAATTTCACATCAGTTTGGTTTACGTGATTTGTATGCCTATGCCGATGTAGAGTTTTCAATTACCCATCCGGTCGATCCCTGGGATAATATGGCAACACCTTTCAGCGGCGTACATCCGCTTACCTGGTCTAAAGAGTATGCATCATGGGTTACCTCGAGCGGCGGTAAAATTCTTTTCATTTCTCGACCTACAGATGGCATTCCTCCGCGCCTTGGTGAGCCTGCAATTCAGGTGAATTACCAAAGTATCCTGCAAAGCAATGAATACGGTGCTATCGCCATTGGCCTGACTCCGGGTGCGACAACCTTCGAGGCGGAGACACATTTTTACTGGGTAGAGTCACGCAGTCCGGTATTGGGTAACGCCGACAGCGTGCCGCAAGATGGGGTACTGGTCTATTACGCCAACAAACTGATTCCGCAGGGTCATGTTCCGGTGATCGTGCGCGATTTTACACCTTCAACTGATACGCTTACCGATGCGGCATTGGATGTGGGCGACAGCATCAGCCCGCCGGGGACCGGAATTGAAGCGCGTGTTATCTCAAAGGTACCTGACGCAGGTGGTTATATGGTTGAAGTTGATTATGATCCGCCGCCGACCGACTATAACGTACGGATTACCGTCGGTGACCCGCCCTGGATCAGTCCGGACATCTGGATAGACAACCAGCGTGATGGCGGCGGTTATCATGGCTATGATGGGACGACCGGCACTTCTGACGGACCGACTGATGAAGAACAGCCTATAGGTGAACAGGAAAACCGTATCTATGCGCGAGTCCATAATGATGGACCCGCCACAGCCTATGACTTCGAGGTAGAGTTTTTACTCTCCTCACCCTACCATACGGTGGATGGTGAACCTGATTTCGATATTTATAAGGTCGTACTGGTCGAACAAATTCCGGCTGAAGAGTATCGCGACGTGTTTGTGGTGTGGCAACCGGAAGTCGATGATCCGCATAACTGCGTGCGGGTGCATTTACGCCGCATGACCAACGATAATAATGCGGGCGATAATGAGGCACAGCAAAACTTTCAGGTACAATATCTCGAACACGGAAGCCCTTATGATGTCATGACGTTTAACTTCCAGGCCGGTAACAAGAATGAGGCACCCAAGCTGATCTATTTCCGTGAGGAAGGCGTACCCGCCACATGGACGAAGTCATTTTCACAGACAAAGGTGCTGTTAAATCAAAATGAAGATTTTACCGGGACACTGACCGTTCAGCCGCCTGAAGACGCACCGCTTTGTACCGACCATGAGATTCGGGTGACAGGATGGACGCCGCGGGGTGACACCATCGTTCGTTTAGGTGGTACGACAGTCAGCGCCAATCTGCGCGAGCGAACCGAACTTACCCTGGAGACCGCATTGGGCGATTGCAATATACGCGATCCGGAATACACTACGGCATCCACCTTTGCGACTACCGCAGGCACTGCCGCGGATGTTGACGATAACCGAAATCTGCGGGATTATTATGCCTCGATAGGCCTGGCGATCGATCCGATGAGGCCGATACAACAATGTGCCGTTATCACAACCGCCGGTTGCACGCAACCGCCGAGACCGAATGAAATCATCGTTCTGAATTACCAAGACCCCGCCGGCAACCCTCTCTACCATGAAGTGACAACGGATGAATATGGCTGTTATCAGGACCTTAACGTAGTGGTCGAAGGTGGGGATTGGCAGGTAGTTGGTTATTATCCTGGAGACGACTGTTCGGGCCCTGCAAGCGTTAAAGTAGATGTAGATGTTCCGCTAGTGCAGTTCGGAGACCAAGATGGTGATGGGGTATCGGATTATGATGAAATTCAGGGTGATGCCGATGGCGACGGTATTCTCAACCATATGGATCGGGACTCGGATAACGACGGCGTCATCGATGGCGAAGAACCTCCGGGGGACGCTGACGGCGACGGCCTGGACAACGGCATCGACTGGGACAGCGACAATGACGGCGTTCCTGACGGACAGGACATACGTCCCTACGACCCAAGGGGATGTCTGTGCAAAAAAGAGGATGCAGGCTGGGCACACTTGCTTAGCACCGTGCTGCTGCTGGCAGCCCTGCTAGTTGCGGTGCTCGGCTACATTCAACGCCGCTGTCGTCTGATTATTCTGTCAGCCCTGGTGATCCTGCTGCTTATCGCGATTACCGCGTTCCTCTGTTTCAGACCCCATCTTTGGGTGTTGTTTGCAATGGCCCTGCCGCTGTTCCTGGTCTTGTGGCTCTATCGTCTTTGCAGGCGCAACAAGAGTTCCGCTCCGGCCTGAATATGTCCCATTTAGAGAACGAATAGGGGACATCTTTCTATAAAGTAGCCACTAATTATAAATCTCCAGTGCCGTTGTAACAAAATGGGTGGCCGGATTCATAAGAATACGGACCTGGAAAGAAAAAGAAGGACAAGGTCCGGCTGTCATGATATTTGATTCAAGAGGGGATGCGCTTTTGGGTCTTTGGTGGTACGATATAAAAAAGTGAGCCGGGAAGAATACGGAATAGATGAAAAGTCAGCCAAGTAGCAGGCGGCGGTCCGTGTTGGGCCGGCGGGGTGCAGGGGTAAATTACCAGGGATCTGTTAAAGGTGCAGGCCAGACAATCTATAAGGCCTGAACATTCCAGGCCATGCGTTTTCATGATAAAAGTGGCCAACCATTTGGGATCAAACCGGGTTGTGAAGATGACATTGACCGACTTATGGAGATGTATGCCCAATTTCATCCCCGTGGTCACTACCAAGGGCTACCGCCGCTAAACCTTCAAGCTTGTCTCCCCTGGATCAAGCATCTATTTAAAAAGGGCGAGAATTTCCTTGCGTTGCGCGATGAGCGCATCGTCGGCCATGCGGCTCTGCTACCGGATTTTACAATACGCGATGGGGAATATCTGGTATTCATACATCAGGATCATCGCGGTCAGGGGATTGGAACCTTCTTGACCCACTGGGCTCTCGAGCAGGCCAAATACCACTCACTGACAACCCTTTGGCTGACCGTGGAGCCGCACAATTTTATCGCCATCCGTTTTTATCAAAAATGCGGGTTTCATTTTTGCGGTCAAATGGATTTTATAGGGGAAAGAAAAATGATTTTACACTTATCCGCAGGCAATGGAAGTTAGTGCCCATTTTCCAACCTCCATATTAGATCCCTGAGTTTGGCCGCACACACATGTCGCGGTGGTTTTCTATGCGGCTGTCAAGACTCTCTTCCATGGATTCTGTCTCAAGGCTCCGAGACGTTTCTAGTCCTTTCTGTTTTCCGCTTCCGTTTATAAGCGCACGGAGATTCTTCACCATTTCATAGGTCTCGATGCATTGGGAGCTCAGTTCCTCGGATGCAGAGGCCAATTCCTCAGCACTTGCCGCATTTTCCTGAACCACCTTATCCATTTCGCTCACGCCCTGGTTGATCTGTTCGATCCCCTGCGACTGTTCTGTGGATGCGACTGCGATTTCACCGACGAGGTTTCCCGCCTTTTCCGTGATCGCAGAAATATCGGAAAAGGCCTCATTGGTCTGGCCTACCACCTCCGAGCCATCCCCTATCCTCTTTACGGTGCCTTCAATCAATCGGGCCGTATTTTTGGCCGCATCGGCCGCCTTCATGGCCAGATTTCTTACCTCATCCGCCACGACGGCAAATCCAGCCCCGGCTTCTCCCGCCCGTGCCGCCTCCACCGCGGCGTTCAGGGCCAGGAGGTTGGTCTGAAATGCGATTTCATTGATGGTCTTGACGATTTTCTGAGTCTCTTGGCTTGCCTGAGATATCTCATTCATAGAGGAGGTCAGATCGACCATCGCATCCTCCGCTTGTCTGACGACCTTGGCGGATTCTTTCATCAAATGATCGGCCTCGGTCGCATGGGCAGCGTTCTGTTTGGTCATGGCGGATATCTCTTCCAGTGTGGATGATGTCTCTTCGATAGATGCCGCCTGCTCTGAGGTCCCACCGGCAAGGGACTGGCTGGCGGAAGAAACTTGGGCCGAGGCTGACTCGATTTGTGCCGCGCCATCATCCAGTCCGTTGATAAGGCGATTGATAGGCCGGATGATGCCCATCGTGTGATCAGGACGGCGAGCGCAACGCCCAAGACAATACCGGCCACCGTAAAAGAAACGGCAAGAAAAGAGGCCCTTTCCTGGACAGCGGACGCCGCGTCGATTATCTTTTCCATGGCTTCTTCCATTGAGGCCAAAAGGGTTTCAAAGCCTTTGTCGGTGTGAAGCTTTGCCTTTTGCAACTCCATGAACTCTTTATGGAATCGGTCGCCCAGTTTTCCATAGGCCGTAAGATAATCTGCGGTCTTTTGGGCGGCGTCTTCCATTTTTGCTTCTCCCGCCAGGAGGTTTCTCCATTCTGAAAGTCCATCCAGTGAGGCCTTGTGCGCCGACAGGAAACGATTCCAGCCGACCTCGTCCCCTTTTGCGGCATAGTCATGTGCAGCGGTCTGAAGTTTCAACACATGGGCGATGCCGCTTCGTTCATGACCATGTCGATGGCGCCCCACTTGACCATCTCAGAAATATCCCCTGCATTTTCGGCTGCCTCTTTGGCCGGATCAATGGCCTCTTCCATGGTCTCTTCCAAGTGAGCCAAACAGGATGCCACCAGCCCATCCCACTCCTCTTTGATGTTTCTGACGCTGTCCATGGATTTTGAAACCCTTTCGATCACCGAGCGGGTCATGGCCAGATGGGCTTTCGTGTCCTCGGCAACCTTACGAAGTGCAGGGTAATCCTCGACAAGGGCGGCCCATTCCGTGATGCCTTGATCCGCTTTGTCCATGGATCTGTTTAATGCCTCGAGCGTCTCTGTATTCGGGTTGGAGCGATAGACATTCAGGTCGTTGACGAGCATCAGGGCATTTTGTGTGACGCCCTCATTCATGATCATATCGATGTCACCCCATAGTGCATATTCGTCCAAGTAGGAGCGAACCTGTGTGACACCGCGCCATCCCACGAATCCGAGTAGTGCCGCGATAAAAATGATTAACCCGAAGCCGGCCCCGATTTTGACCGCCAATTTCATTTTGTTGAACATATTCCTTCCTCCGTTGGAGCTTTAACTCCCTTACATTTCTTGACTAACGATCGGATCGGTCCCCAAGGCCCGGAAAGGGGTCATATGGCAAGATTCACTCTTCATGAGAACTAGCAAATAGCGTGCCAGTCAATCAACAGAAATTAAGACAGGGTAAATATAATAACTGAAGTTTCCTGGAAAAATTTCATGCGGTCATCCGCATTAAGGCGGTCACAAACGAATTAATCATCGTTTTACCTGGTCGTGGGCAAAGTATTG